>Ga0164294_10000037_pt1 | contig 147489 bp, 130 predicted proteins | sample GEODES005metaG_FD_111479 | JGI IMG/M metagenome (GOLD analysis project Ga0164294, IMG submission 111479) | Oligotrophic lake water microbial communities from Sparkling Lake, Wisconsin, USA - GEODES005 metaG | ecosystem: Environmental > Aquatic > Freshwater > Lake | place: USA: Sparkling Lake... | reverse complement strand
TGACCCCTGTTGAAAAAGCCGGACACTTTTTGAATGGATATAATCCGCTTAAAAGGAGTTCAACACATGAGTCAACAGTATAGCCCCGAGTTCAAGGCGGAGGCAGTCAAACGGGTACTTGAGCAGAACCACTCCATGTCTCAAGTCAGCCGTGACTTAAAAATAGCTATCCAAACACTCAGTAACTGGGTCAAGCAAGCAAAGCATGGCAAACCTGTGACCACGCCACAACACAACGCGCAAACAGCAGCGTTAGAAGTTGAAGTAAAACGGCTTAAGAAAGCGCTCGCAGTCGCTGAGATGGAGCGCGAAATATTAAAAAAGGCAGCAGCGTACTTTGCCAACGACACCGTGCGAGGTACGCATTCGTGAAAGCATACACGGGAATTTATCCGATCTCTTTGATGTGTCGCGTGTTATCAGTGTCAATGAGTGCTTATTACGCATGGCTTTCAGGCAAACCCACAGACCGTCAGCAGCGGAATTTAGTCCTTGCAGCATTGGTCAAAGCGGCGCACATCAAGACTCGCGAGACTTATGGGGCCGAGAGGTTACATGCTGAAGTGATGGCATCCGGAGTTGAAATCTCGTTGTATAAAGTCCGCAAGCTCAGAAAGCAATTAGGGCTACGCTGTAAACAGGTCAGACGTTTTAAATGCACCACGAACAGTAACCATAGCAAACCGGTCGCTGCCAATCTGCTTGGTCAACAGTTTACCGTTGAACGGCCTAACCAAGTCTGGACGAGCGATATCACCTATGTCTGGACTGCGGAAGGCTGGGTTTATGTTGCTGGGGTTAAAGATTTGTATAGCAAAGAAATTGTGGGGTACGCAATTGGTTCGCGCATGACCACAGACCTTTGTTTAGCTGCATTAAACATGGCGATCAAAGGCCGTAAACCCAAATTGGGTTTAATCGTTCATTCGGATCGAGGCAGTCAGTATTGCAGTCAGGCGTATCGCGCCTGCTTGGACCAGCATGGTTTTGTGTGTTCGATGAGTCGCAAAGGCAATTGCTACGACAACGCGCCGATTGAAAGCTTCTGGGGCAGTTTAAAGACCGAGTTGATCCATCAGAATGATTACGAGTACCGTCAAAAAGCCAAGGCAGAAATCGTGGAATACATCGAGATATTTTATAATCGCATGCGCAGGCACACGAAACTGGGTAACATCACCCCGGCAGAAGCGTTTAGCAACTACATGCAGAAGGCTGCATAATCCCCTCCACTAAAAAAGTATCCGTCAAACTCGACAGGGGTCATTTGCAAGCTGGAGGTTATTCTATTGATAGCCTTTTGAAAGGGGAGGATCTGATGTCTTTTCATTACATGAAAGAGGAGGTTTTTGATATATTCTTAAAAGTACTTGAAAAAATTGGGTATTCCCAAGAGAAAAATAATAAGGAGCCAACGCTTCGAAATTTCACACATGATATCACTCATGCTATTTATGGAAGTAGTTCAAATTATTTTGTTACAGAGGATCAGCGCTTTGGTAAAAAACTTAAAGCAATTTTTCACTTTCTTGAAATTCCGTGCGAGGTTATTGGGGCTAATGAGCTTCTAGAAATATCAGTTTAATGAATTTCTGATTGTGTTTGGTGTGCGTTTTGGCGTTGTGATCCGCGGTAAAATAGCGATATAAAATTTTTTTGGCTGTGATAATTTTTTTAGTTTAGATGTTTGTGAGTGTATGAAGATGCGTGAATTGTCTAATGCTTACTACGCGACTATTGGAAGTTTTGCTGTTGATAACATCCACTTCTCAAAAGATGGATTGGCTTTGTTGGCTGCTGTAGATCGAGGTGAACTTTCTGAGGAGGATGCGGTTGCATTCATCATTGAAAGAGCGAAACGCCTTGGTGGCGTATTTCTGTCATATCGTGCTGCAAGCCCAATTAAAGAATCCTCACGGAGAGTTGTCCCGTCCCTTGCTGAACGGATTCGATCTGATGAACCGCATTCCGATTTGTCGCTTGAGGCTAAAAGAATTCGAGAGTTGTCTCGACTTGCCATACAAGATATTAACAAGACCCGAGCTGTTGTCTACATGGATGAGCACAATCGTATAGTCAGTCGTTCTCCGGAAGGCATTATCACAGTGGTTAATGCTTGCCCTCGGCTCTTCTAAAAGTGTGAAAAATTACGAAATTAAAATAGAGGGTTAAAAGGTCTTAGATTGATCAGTTGCGTTGACCTAATGGCTAAATTGCTGTATAAATGAAGAAATAGCAAGATAAGTTTTTGGGCTTTCTGTCCGTGTCTCGCTATCAAGGAAGAGCGATTGATAGGATATTAAAGTCGCTACTATAGATCAAAAAAATGCGTATCATGTGCAATGCAGCCACTCCGATTTGTTGATTTGTTTGCTGGCTTAGGCGGTTTCCATTTGGCCCTTTCTCGAATTGGTGGTCAGTGTGTGTTTGCCGCTGAGTGGAAGGAACATCTGCGAGAGCTTTACGAAACAAATTTCGATTTAAAACCTGAAGGCGATATTACAAAGATTGATCCTAGGGATGTGCCCGATCACGATCTATTGACTGCCGGATTTCCATGTCAGCCTTTCTCTAAAGCTGGTGAGCAACTCGGTTTCGAGTGTACAGAGCAAGGAAATCTTTTTTTTAATGTAGCTGCTATTCTCCGGACAAAAAAGCCGACGTATTTTATTCTTGAAAATGTACCGAATCTCTTGAAGCACGACCAAGGTCGGACATGGGACGAAATTCAGAAGATCCTTGGGAAGGGCGAGTTCGGACTAGGCTACAACATCAGAGCGGAGCGTTTTTCACCTCATAATTTTGGTATCCCTCAAATTCGAGAGCGCGTGTATATCGTTGGTTCTCTTAACTCACTTGAAGGTTTTGAATGGCCGGAAACCAGTAATTCGGCAACCAATATTGAAACAGTTCTTGATGATAATCCACTTGATGCTAAGCGACTGTCTGCACAGGTTACTGAGTGCCTAGAAGTGTGGGATGAGTTCTTAAAGTTGTGCCCAGTGGGAGTAGTACTCCCATCATTTCCATTATGGTCTATGGAGTGGGGCGCAACTTATCCATATGAAGAAGCAACGCCATTTGCGCTCAAAGAATCAGTAGGCACCAAAGGATTTAAAGGAGTCAAAGGTAGTCATGGAAAAAGTCTTGATGGCTTGAACACTATCGAAGAATGCTGGGCTGCCTTACCGAGCCATGCACGTACAGCACAATACGAATTTCCGAAATGGAAGAAAGATTTCATTCGACAGAATCGCCAGTTCTACGAAGATAATAAGCTGTGGATTGATCCATGGCTCCCCAAGCTTTTGAAGTTTCCTTCAAGTCTTCAGAAGTTTGAGTGGAATACTAAGGGGGAAGCCCACAATATTTGGAATTATGTCATTCAGTTTCGCGCTTCTGGCGTACGTGTGAAGCGACGTTCGACGGCACCTAGTCTAATTGCAATGACGGATACACAAGTGCCAATTATTGGCTGGCAAAAGCGGTACATGACACCGAGGGAATGCGCGAGATTACAAAGTCTGGATAGTTTAAAGCAACTTCCAAAGAGTTCAAAACATGCATTTGCGGCTCTTGGGAATGCGGTTAACTCTAATGTTGTGGAAATGGTGGCAAGATCGCTGTTGGCGACTGCAATGGAACCAGTTCCGAGGATTGATAGCTCGATCAATCGGCGGAACGCGGAGGTTGTGATATGACAATGAATCCAGATTCGCAATTGACTGGATCAATTGAAATCAGACCTGAAGTCACAATGTTGTCGGTGCTTCGTCACCTTAATTACAAACCGTGGTTTGCTTTGGCAGAATTTATTGATAACTCATTGCAAAGCTACCTTACAAATCGAAAAGCTTTAGAGGCAATTCATGGTGCAGATTTCCAGCTAGTAGTTGATATTCAGATAGATACAAGTGGAAGTGGTCGCATTGTTGTTGTTGATAATGCTGCAGGTATATGTGCTGCAGACTTTCCTCGAGCTTTTAGAGCGGCGCAAATTCCTACTGATCGCAGTGGTCTATCTGAATTCGGTATGGGCATGAAGAGCGCGGCGTGTTGGTTTGCCGAAAAATGGAGTGTTCGTACTAAAGCTATAGCGGAGCCTCTTGAGCGCACAATTCATTTCGATATTCGCCAGATTGTAGATAATAAAATAGAAAGTCTGGAAACTGAGGGTCGGGTAATCGAAGATCCTTTATCGCACTATACCGTTGTGACAATGCATGGTGTGCATCACATTCCTCAAGGAAGAACCCTTGCGAAGATAAAAGAGCATTTGTCTAGCATTTACAGGATTTTCCTAAGAGAAAGTAGGATGGTCTTAAAGTTTAACGGCGAAAAGCTGACTTATAGTACGGCCCCAATCCTATCGGCAATCCGATATGTCGCACCTTGGGTCCCTGCTCCTGAATCGAATTCACAACCTTTAACATGGCGGAAAGACATAAATCTTGATTTTGGTAAGGGGCAGAAAGTGACTGGCTTTGCAGCATTACGTGCAGTCGGCTCAACGCCACTAGCTGGTTTTGCTCTTTTTCGCCGTGATCGCCTGATTGAAGGTAGTTACGATGAAACATATAGGCCAAGTGTAATTTTTAAGCATACAAATAGTTATCCTTATCAGAGGCTTTTCGGTGAGTTACATGTCGAAGGCTTTGAAGTTAGCCATACGAAGGATGGTTTTCGCTGGGAAGAGTATGAGGATGTTTTTCTCGACTGTTTGAAAGAGGAGTTGGAGGCAGAGCCGTTAGATCTTTTGGCTCAGGCAGAAAATTATAGAGCGCTTCCATCAAAAAAGAGTATCGAGTCACTTGCAGTCTTGGCTACATCATCGGTAACTAATCACATCGAAAATCATTTGGCACCATTATTAGCCGAGGCAGTTAGTCATCCTGCCGATCCTTTACCACTCCCAGAAACATTATTACCAAGTCTATTACAAGCATCAGAGAAGACTGTCTCTGTTAACGACGGGAATTGGAAGTGGGTAATAACTGTACGTACTTCCGTAGACCCTGCTCGTGAAGATTGGGTTTCTCTTGCCAAACAGGAGTATGTGGAGGGAGACGGGGATGATACTCGGCGACTGGTCATTGAATTATCGTTAGCCCACCCATTTTCAATAGAGTTTGTTGGTACTAATAATCAGAATATAGAGCTTCTTCTAAGAATATCCATTGCCGTATGCATCGCCCTAGTGCTCTCACAGGATATTACAGGGGATGCTCCAGAAGCTGTTCTATACCATATTAATTACTTATTACGTGGTGCACTGCAGAGAGAATCTCTAACTCAAAATGAATACCTCAATTGAAATTTTGAAGACCATTAAACCGCCGCTTAGATGGGTGCCTGACCAGGGTACATTTACCACTGAGTTTCTTCATAATAAGTCTAAAGATCCGAATGGCCCCAGCTATGAGGATCTTACGGTCGGTGGTAATTCTGTTCTACAAGAGGCACAGCGTATCCTTGGACGTTGTCTTCCGCCCAAAGAGGGTGGGGGATCCGAAACAGGTCTTGTTGTCGGATATGTCCAAAGTGGTAAAACACTCTCTTTTGAGACAGTCATAGCATTAGCTCGTGACAATGGTTATGGAATGGTTATCGTACTTGCGGGTACAAAGAATAATCTAAGAGACCAGTCAGAGGATCGCTTAAAAAAAGATTTTGGCATCGAAGATGGTGGCGACCATTGGTATCATTTGTCGAATCCAACTTCGTCGGTTAAGGGTCAAATTGATACTCGGTTGAGTGCATGGCGAAGAAATTCTACCAAAAAAACGTTGCTTATCACAGTTCTTAAGCATGGTGGGCATTTAGAGAATCTGGCCGACGTTTTAAAAACGATAAACCTCAGCAATGTACCGACTCTTATTGTTGATGACGAAAGCGATCAGGCAAGCCTAAATACTAATGGATCCCGTATCAGAGATGGTTTGGTTGCAATAACTGAGGCAAGCACTACCTATAGATCCATCTTAACCCTACGTGCAGTACTGCCTCATCATTCGTATTTACAATATACGGCAACGCCTCAAGCCAATCTTTTGCTCGCTCAAACAGATTTTCTGAATCCTAATTTCGCTGAGTTGGTTACACCTGGAGATACATATACAGGAGGTAAGGCATTCTTTCTTGGAAAGCCTAACCTTATTGTAGAAATTCCAGAGGCGCAAGTTCCTAGTCGTACCAACGACCTTATTGATCCACCTAAAACCCTGCTTGAAGCATTGCGTTTCTTCCTTTTGGTTGCATCTCATCATTCTTTGACAAGAGAAAAAGGATTGAAGGGAAAGGACCGGAATCGCTCAATGATGGTGCATCCAGCTATAGCGACGGCATCTCATAAACTTTATAAGCGTTGGGTAGATAGGGCACTAAAAACACTTAGAACAACTGTGGAAGGGCAGTATACGAAAGATCCAATTGCGGCGGCTTCATATTTTAGCTCTGAGTATGAGTCTTTAAATAAGACGTTTCCACAAATCCGCCCTCTTCCAGAACTCGTAGCAGAAATGGTTGATGAGGTATTTGATGATTTGAATGTAGTAGAGGTCAATGGAACAAAAGATGCAGAGAAGAAGGTCGATTGGAAGGGAACCAAATATTGGATATTAGTAGGCGGTGCAAAATTAGATCGTGGCTATACCGTTGAAGGCTTATGCACTACCTATATGCCCCGGTCTCTTGGCGTTGCATCAAATGCTGATACCTTGCAACAACGCGCCCGTTTCTTTGGATATAAAGCTTCTTATCTAGGTTTGTGTCGTGTTTTCATTCAACATGCTGTTTGGACAGCGTTTTCTGAATATATTGAGCATGAGGAGTTTGTGCGCGAAGCTTTAGAGGCGCATAGAGGACAACCATTGGTTCAGTGGCGAAGAGATTTCATTTTAACGGATTTATTGAGGCCAACACGAGCTAATGTTATTGGTTTAAATGTTGCTAGGATACCAGTCAAAGGTTGGATTGTGCCTAGTGTAATGCAACGTGATGGGCATGCAGTTGAGGCAAATAGAATCCTTCTACAACAAGTGGTACTTAAGTGGGCAAAAGAGTATGGTGCACCTGTAGATGCTGCTGTAGCTGTAAAAAAAGCCGCTAGTTCTCAACATGATGTGATTCGGGGCGTTCCCTTGTTGGCGGTTCTGAAGGACTTTTTATTGGAGGTTCAAGTTAGGGATCCTCTTGATGCAGGCAAACATAGTGCGTTATTAATTTTATTGACATCAATTGTTAGAGAGAATGCCTCTATTACGATTGATGTTTTCCTAATGAATAAGTTGGAAACTGGTTATCGCAGCCGAGTCGCTGGTCGAGGTCTGGGTGCAACCGATCCATTTGCGCCAATAAACCAGTATTTCAGCCAGAGTGCTAATACCATAAATGATGCAGAATATAAGACAACCGGTAGCGTCAGCTTACAGCTAAGAAAATTCGATTTAGGCATACATCAGCGAGAGCGGAGCAGAGCAGACATAAAAGATGTGACTTGGTTTGCGGTAAATGTTCCGCAAAAACTGTATAAGTCTTTAATCATAGAGGGTGGAAGGTAATATGGAATTGTTTCGTACCTTCACCGATTTGCCATTGGCTTCGTCTGCTCTGGACTTTAAGGCTCATGCATTATCAAATCGTCGCAGAGACTTCCTCGCGAAAGCTGCTGATGGTAGTCCAGTATTTTTGCTACATGACCCTCATTCCTCTGACTACGTACCAACTAAAATACTAAGAAATTTAAGAATTCAGTTTAATAATATTTGTCGAGTTGCGGTTGAGAATAACTCGTTCGAAGAGCAATTTGTCCTTGTCTCATGTGATGCAATGGTCCCTGAGCTTTATGAAATATTTATTTGTTGTTTTGCTGCTGTTATCGAGCAGCTTCCAACGGTAGCAACTTCGGCAAATCTGCATGATTGCATCCAGCAATTATTGGATCTGTTCTTACTTCTAAGTAGGCCCAGTAATAGGGAACTCGCGGGGCTATGGGCAGAACTTTTTGTAATATCAATATGCAAAGATATAGCACAAGCGTTGCATGTCTGGCACATAGATCAATTTGAGTGTTTCGATTTTTCCTGGCCGAATGGACGGTTAGAGATAAAAGCATCTTGCAGAGAACAACGTGTTCATGAGTTTGCACTTGAGCAGCTACAAATCTCTGCAGGACAAGAAGGATTCATCACTTCACTTCTTTTACAGCCATTAAGTGGCGGAGTTAGCGTTATCGAGCTAGCTAAACGTATAGAGGCAGCTATTCCAGAAGAGCCCGAACTCCGATTGAAACTTTGGCAGAATATCTCAGCAGCGCTTGGCAGTGATTTTTCTGAACGCCTGGATCGTCGTTTCGATTTGCCATACGCAGAAAAACATATGATTGTTTATAAAATGAGTGACATCCCGGCGCCAGAGCGGCCCCATGACCCCAGGATTACTGGTGTGAGATTCAAATCAGATATTTCGACTGTACCTTCCTCTCTGAAGCAGTCACCAAAAGAAGAACTTTGGACGCTGTTTAGAGGGGCTCATAGATAGCGAGCGATATTGTTGGTTAAGTATCCAAGTGAAGATTTCCACCTAATACACCATTCTTACTAAGATTGTGTTCTAGCTGTTTTTGGCGCACTCAACTGAATATTTTTTCTTAAAACTGAAGTGAGACCGATGCAGGCATGAAAGTCGATGAAGTCTGCCGCAAATATGCCATCAGCAATGCCACCTACTATGCCTGGAAATCCAAATATGCAGGCATGGAAGCATCAGATATCAAACGCTTGCGGGAGCTTGAGGAAGAGAACACAAGGCTTAAAAAGCTATTTGCTGAAACCAGCTTGGAAAATCATGCGCTGAAGGAACTATTCGCAAAAAAGGGCTGGTGACAGCAGATAAAAAGTCCTGTGCCATCGTGCTGATCGAAGCTGGCTTAAGCACCCAACGCGCCTGTCGGGTACTCAGTCTAAGTCGAGCCATGTTCTACCGACCAGATAAAGACTGGCGCAAGGCAGATGCTGCTGTCATTGATGCACTGAATGTCGTTTTAAAGTGTGCTCCACAGGCAGGCTTCTGGAAGTGTTTTCAACGCATGCGTCGATCAGGCCATGTCTGGAATCATAAACGTGTCTATCGGGTGTATTGCCGTATGGGGCTGAACCTGAAACGGCGGGTAAAACGGGTGTTGCCCAAACGCGTAGCACAGCCCTTGAGTATCCAGCCTCATGCAAACCATCAATGGGCATTGGACTTTATGCATGACAGCCTGTATTGCGGCAAACGCTTTAGAACCTTAAATATTGTGGATGAGGGCACACGAGAATGTCTGGGGATTGAAATCGACAGCTCACTCCCCGCAGATCGAGTTGTACGTGCCTTGGAACAGATTGGGCATGATCGTGGCTTACCGCAGCAACTCCGTGTCGATAATGGTCCAGAACTGATCTCCGCTCGGCTTGTGGACTGGTGTGAATCGCAAGGGATTAGCTTGGTGCACATCCAACCGGGCAAGCCACAGCAGAATGCCTTTGTAGAACGGTTTAATGGTTCATTCAGGCGAGAGTTTTTGAACGCCTACTTATTTGAATCACTACATCAAGTCCGGGAGATGGCTTGGTTGTGGCGACTGGACTACAACGAGCAACGACCGCACGAGAGCTTAGGGAATTTGCCCCCAGCGGTATACCGAGCAAAGCTAGAAAACTCTAGTTTGGAACTGTCTCATTAATGGGGGGGCTGGACAATCGCACGCGGTTTCTGGAATACATGGGGGCCTTAGCTATACCTGTCGAAGTTCCTGAAAGCTTTGCCGATGCGTTGCAGAATGATTGCGGTGTATAGAAATGTGAGGAGTGACCATCTGCTGTTTGGTTCTTTCCTCATGTCGTATAAGTAGGCTGTCATTTCTAAGATATACAACCACATGGTTATGGCTCTATAACCATGACAGGCCGCATTGTATCAAGTTGCTGGAAGAAAACTATCTCGGATGGCAGTTTAACCTCTATTCCTGGCATCAGTCAGGCATGCAGGATTATCCATCAAGGCTTTGTTTTATAGCTTTCTGTTTTATTTTCCTACCAATTCTTTAATCGTTAATTTTCCACCAAAGACAGCACCTGTGTCGATAAAAAAGCAATTTTGGTATTGTTTTGGTTGGTCAACTACAGTGTGGCCAAGATATATTTCATCTACATTTTCAACTAATTGGTAGTGAGTATCACTTTGCGTTTGATGAATCCGTCCGTGGTACCAGAGGGCAAGCACTTGGGCGGAATCTGAATTGGTAAGGTAATCATCGGTATGTATGGCCAGCTTGAACTGTTCCCAGTCATTTATAGAGATATCTGCGTGGACAAATCCATATTTTTTATCATGGTAATTCACTTCTAAGACCACAGGGAGATCCAGACACATCCCAACGATTTCACGCTGTTGGTCTTCAGAGAGTTGATATAACCATGCGCCGCCGTGCTTGATGTGAATGGGCTTGAGCGTATTGTCCAAGGTACTATCAATACAATACTGTTCGTGATTGCCCCTGATGGCTTTGAACCAAGGTTCATGGATTAGGTTTAAGCATTTTAGACTATCTGCTCCTCGGTCAACCACATCTCCAACTGATATAAGCAGATCTTGAGTAAAGTCAAACCGGATTAGCTCTAATTGTTTCATGAGCAAGGCATAGCATCCATGTATATCACCGACCACAAACAGTCTACCAAGAATAGGCTGTTGGTAGATCTCGACTAATCGGCCGTTATTCATAATGTGCTCTGAGAGATTTATGCAAGCTGGGACTAGGTCTAGTGATTAAATAGGCTGATTTAATTTTGGTCTGTACTTGTCATTGTGGCTGTATCCCCTTTGTTGGCTTTTTCCTCAAACGCTTTGACGAGTAAGCGTGCAGTCCCATTTTCCGCTGCCTTGGCTGCAGCCTTTAATACTGCCCGCTCAAGCTCTGCGAGAACTGTCACCCGATTGTCACGTTTTAGTGCAGTGACCATCATGAGACCTCATCTGAAAAAAATACCTATCAACTTTATCACATCTAACTGGATTAGTTCTTTGGCTAAAGTAGGGATGGCTGCAGCAGGGCGAACATTGGACTTGCTGTCTCCATCTGGAGTCAGTTGACTCCCAGGGATCATGTGTAGCATGTAGAGAGGGTGCATATTGAATGTTCCGGTTTTTGCCCATGCGGGATAAATCGCTGGAACCTCAGCATGAACTTAGTCGTTTACGGATATCCGAGATGGCTCTCATTCTTGGTAGGATAGGGCTAGTATTCGTGCAGATCTTTGAACTCGATATCGTTTCTGAACTGAAATTCATCTGGAACAACGATTTGGTAACTCACCACCATTTGATCTAGTTGCCTTCCCCAATAGAGCTTATTGTCCATAAAGTATGAAAATAAAGGAAAATTGATTTCATCGCCATTGAGTAACATCAAGTCTGATCCATTAAAATGATACCTGATATTGCAATAGCCTGAAGCCGAATCAATTTTTCTGACTTCCGATAAATTTTCGATATTTCTAATGGGTGCGATCGGCATCCTCACATCAAAGATAATTTCCCTGACTATTTTCTGGCCAATATTTTTGACATACAGCTTTAAGTCATATTCGTGGATAGTACCATCACCATAGTAACCTTTGTGCTTCAGTTCGCACTGAAGTTGAACCTTGTTCTCGATCTCTGCCATTGTTCCAGTCAATCGCTGATGTGCTCTTAACTCGGCACTGGTTTTCCATTCTTGAAGAGTAGAAACAGGATATCTCACAGGATCAGCATCGATTATTGTTGAACATGCCGTACAAAGCCATATTCCATTGTCGATAGAACTTCTTTTTTCGGAGGTCATAGATGAGTCATATCGTGGTCCACCGGGTGCAGCTCCTGCAATATGTGCTGCTATGCCAATGGTAATGGCCCTATTCCCCTCAATAGCAGGCCCATCTGTTTGTTGGTAGCATGAGGGGTTTGAGCAATGCGAACTGACTCGCTGCTTCAACAGTTTTTTCGTTCCCGCAGTGAAGTCATCTCTCATTCTGTTTGTCCATAAAGCTTTGTGTGAGTAATCAGTTGGGTGTCAATAGTCACACGTTTCGGCTCGAACTTGCATCAATCTCGATGTGTTGAGTTGCTAGTACAATGTTACGACGTGGTTTGCATTCCTGCCATAGTTTCGCAAGGATATTCAAACCTTCTCCTGATTATTGGTGATCGATTGGTGCTACTATGAAGCCGTCGAAATAGAAACGATGGCCCCAGTCAAAGGAGTAGTGTAGTCATTTCAAGAAAAAGATTTTGTTTGCTATTTCTTGAGTGAATTCCAAAAGAGAGCGCTTTTTATGGTGTCTAATTTTTATCAGGTTAAGGTCATCAACAGTTTTCCAATCATTATTGCGAGCTGTTTCGCATAAAAAGTAATGGAACGTCCTGTCGCTAATTGGGCTGTAATCCTTCTTCCTAAGAATTATTAAACAGTATTTATCTTTTTTTCTTTCCATTTCAAGTAAGTAGACGACCTTTGAGGATGGTGACTCTATTTTTACAACTGCTAAAGCGCGCGGAATATTAGGTAAGGGTGGTTCGGTAGTTGGATCAGCTTTCTGCATTAGATGCCATGAGTAACAACCTCTAATTGCAGTGGGAAAGGATGTTAAGGGGTCTCCATTTTTGAGAGCCCATCCTCGCCCATTGATCCGAAGAGACTGTATTTGCCATCCTTTCATTTTATTCAATTGTCTGAGTTGGGCAATGACGCTAAAGAATGTTTCGAGATCGGCATCGAGGCTTTCTTTGATTGGGAAGTGATTCTCCCTGATATTGATCGGTGCTGTATTTGTTTCACCACCAATACCTTCTCCACTCCCGTACTGCGTCAGAACTAGATCGGACTCTGAACCCCTACTTACCACGGGGGTTGAGTTTTGTGTAGTTCCCGGCCTCTTAATAATCTCAATCGTATTGAGATCTGGAAATCGATTTGCGAAGTCTTCAATGATGGCGAGTGGGGTGGTTGTCGAAGGCTCTTCATCAGCACTTAAGAGGATATCTTCGTCTTCAGAAATAACAAAAGGTTCAGCAGGTGCTCGCCAGCTTGATTCCGAATCGGGGTTGCCGGAGTTTTCCTTTGGTCGAGCATCGTGATTTTGTATTTCGATAATGCCCCTGTATGGCATTGGGTGGGTACATTCTTCTATAGAGGTTACAAGAAACCCCCAAATTTTTTCCTGGTCGTCTTCATTGAGTAACATGAACTTACCCATTACTGTAAGGCGAGATTCGCCTTCAAATGGGAAGCCGATATCGATACTGACACCTTGCTCTATAGATGCGGACGTATTTGTATGGTTGATACTTTCTGTAATCATCATCCGATGCATGTTAGAAATCTGCTCTTGCATGATGATGCTTGAACTCCAGCGTGCAAGAAGCCATGAATCCGTTCGGTCATAGTTCTTGTAGTGTACTAGCTGGCAACTTCCGTTTTCGAGAAGAAAGGACTCCTCAGCAGAAATTAGCTCTTCACGATTGTTATGGAAAATTGCCCTAGTTACTTTACTTGAGCATAGATAGTAGCATCTAAGCAAAACGAATGATGGCAGGATGAGCAAAGTATTGGAATTTTTTACAGGGGCAGCAAACAAGATCGCGCTTTTTAGGTGCTCAAAATTATCACCAACGTCGAAATGTTCTTTAGAAATACAAAAGATTCTCTTGTTACGGAAGTTGATAGGTTGGTTGACCCTTGTTTTGAACAACTGCTTGGTGTTTATTGAGAAGGTCTCCTTTTTTGCAGAATCGTCATTGCTCGAAGGAATGCTAATACACTGCTTATTTTGCCAGACAGAGCCTTTTTTAATTTTAAGTAGTTGGCCAACCCCAATCCAAACTTTTCTAGTGGCACCAGTGCGGCTTGATGAGTTCAGCGGTTTCTTGTGATTGCTTTTGAGTGCGCTTAGAAGAACGAGAGCTTTCGGTTCGCTCTCGACGTCCTCATTCCGGTTGATTCGAGGAATCCAGTCTACCCGCCAAAGTTGATCATCTGCGGGGAATTCTTTAATGCGTAACATGGCATTTGGTTACGTTGTATTTGCAATTAATGCTGTGAGTTTGCATTCAATTGAGTTTATTTGCAAATAATCTTATTTTTTACACCCCCTCCAACCAATGCCGCCGCAGAAGCCGTATGGTGCACCGCCCTAAAGGGCCGCACACCAAAGGCATGCTCACTCTGGGCAATGGAATAAATACTGGCAACCTCCAGACTCTCATCATCGGTCAGGGGCGGCAGGATGCTGGGCAGACGTGAAGCGAGCAAGGTCTTGCCCGTGCCGGGTGGACCTGAGAATAGGATCGAGTGCCCGCCCGCTGCCGCAATCTCCAACGCCCGACGTGCGCGGTGCTGGCCTTTGATATCGGCCATATCGGGTAGCGGTGCATTTGATGGGGTCTGTACAGTACGCAGGGTTGGTGTCAGCGGCGCTGTGCCTTCCAGATGCGCGCAGAGACTGGTGAGGTCGGGTGCGCCCCAGACAGCAAGACCGTCGATGCGCGTCGCTTCACTGACATTAGCCTCAGGGACGAACAGGGTGTGGTCAGCGGCATGTGCAGCGCGGGCAATCGACAGGATGCCATGTACGCTACGCAGATCGCCATTGAGTGCCAGTTCGCCGACAAACTCACGGTCTGCGAGCACTTCGGGCTCGATCTGTCCAGAGGCCGCCAGTATGCCCAGCGCAATCGGCAGATCCAGGCGGCTGCCGTCTTTAGGCAGGTCGGCAGGGGCGAGGTTAATCGTCAGACGGCGCTGGGGAAACTGAAAACCGGAGTTGAGGATCGCCGAGCGCACACGATCTTTGCTTTCGCGTACGGCGGCTTCAGGCAAACCGACAATCGTGAGTGCGGGCAGACCCTGACTTAAGTGCACTTCGACCTGAATGGCGGGTGCATGCAGACCGATGACCGCGCGAGTCCATACCTGTGCAAACGACATATTGCTGATCCTTGCTCTTGAAATGAGATGGCAATCGTCCTGACTGTCCTAATCGGGCCTCATGGCGCGCCTGCTGGTGAGATGTCTGATGACGCGAGTGGCGTTATTCTGATGAAGTGACGTTGACCTTTGTTGCAAGCTGTTGCTCAAGTTCGCTGATGCGAGCTTCTAGCAGTCGGATCGCCTGACGCGCCGCCAGTAGTTGTTGCTCTTGGCGGGCAAAGGTCTCACGGCTGACCAGATCCAGACGCTCCATGCCTTCGGCAACGAAGGCGCGCAGGTTTTTGTCGAAGTCTGCTTTAGGCAGGTGCATGAATTCGGAAGCGGTCTGAATTAGCTGTTCAATCATGGTGCATATATGCTCTTTAATAGTGCGTTACAAAATCCGTGCGCTATTTTGGTCTTGATGACGAAAAAACGTGCTAAACAGTAACATGAATCGTGGCTGCGATGTGGCATTTCTTACGGATAACCAGAGGTAAATGCCTGTGTACTGGGCATTTAAGGCAGTGGTCGATATTGAGCTCGGCCTTTAGGTTGGCTGTCGGATTGTTGCGCCGGTTCGCCTTTGGCGCAGATTGAGAATGATAAAAAATGAGCGTATAACAAGGAGGCTGTGCAATGCAGGCTCAATTCGTTAGCGGTTTGAGTTGATTGTGTGGCCTTGAGTAAATATGATGAGTTTTCCTTGTGTTAACAGGTCTTGTAAGTCTTCGGTTTAGAGGATCTGATGGCTGTACCATCAGTCTGGTACGGTTTTTGAATAGTAAAGTGAGTATGTGTTTTGTAAGTTGATTTAACGTGCGTTTTTTCTCATTCAACTGATGTATATCAAAGTGAAGCGCGAAGGAGTTTTACAATGAAATTAGTGACAGCGATTGTCAAGCCATTCAAGTTGGATGATGTCCGCGAGGCATTGTCTGATATTGGCGTACAGGGGATTACGGTAACTGAAGTAAAAGGTTTTGGTCGTCAAAAAGGCCATACCGAACTTTACCGTGGGGCTGAATATGTCGTCGATTTTCTGCCAAAAGTAAAAATCGATATCGCGATCCGTGACGAAATGGTTGAGCAGGCTGTTGAAGCCATCAGCCGTGTAGCCAGTACCGGCAAAATCGGTGACGGCAAGATTTTCGTCAGCAATCTGGAACAAGTGATCCGTATCCGTACCGGTGAGACCGGTCCAGAAGCGGTCTGATCTGGCTTTATGATCAGGTAGATGTTGTCGGTTTCAGCGGCGCGTCATTACGGGTGGAACGATCGATTTAGACTGAGAAATCTTCGTTCCGTGATATCCGGACCCGATTCTGCTGGACCAGACAAAAAACAAAACACTTTACGATTTCAAAAATGTTTTTGCACAGGGGACAACCTATGAAACAAGCTTGGCTTGCGCTTGGATTAGCTGGCGCACTGTTTACCTCCGCCGCGGTGACATCTACCGCCGCGATGGCAGACGATGCGTCTGCACCGGCCGCGACTGCCGTCGCATCAGCACCTGCTGACAGCGCTGCATCTGCACCCGCTGCCGCATCTGCACCCGCAGCGACTGCCGCTGCATCTGCACCAGCAGCAGCACCTGCTGCTCCCGCCAAAATCGACAAAGGCGACAGCGCCTGGATGCTGACCTCCTCGGCACTGGTGCTTCTGATGACCATTCCGGGTCTGGCACTGTTCTACGGTGGCATGGTCCGTCGTAAAAACGTGCTGGGCACCATGATGCACAGCTTGACCGCAACCGCCGTTGTGACCGTGGTCTGGGTTGTGATCGGCTACTCGCTGGCCTTCGGTAACGGCTTTACTGGTACCTTGGGATCGTTCTTGGGTGGTTTTGACCGCGTGATGCTGCATGGTATCTCGATTGATCAGGTCTGGACACCCGCCGGTGCTTCGCCAACGACCATCTCTGAAATGCTGTTCATGATGTTCCAGTTGACCTTCGCGATCATCACTGCGGCACTGATGGCCGGTTCGTTTGCAGAACGCATGAAGTACTCGGCATTCGTTCTGTTCGTGGCCCTGTGGAGCATCGTAGTTTATTCGCCGATCTGTCATATGGTTTGGCATGGTAACGGTTATCTGGCTGTGAAGGGCGCTCTGGACTTCGCCGGTGGTACCGTCGTACACATTAACTCCGGTATCGCAGGTCTGGTTGCTGCTTATGTACTGGGCAAACGTGTGGGCTGGGGCAAAGAGCCAATGGCACCGCACAACCTCGTGCTGACCGTGATGGGTGCCAGCATGCTGTGGGTAGGCTGGTTCGGTTTCAACGCCGGTAGTGAGCTGGCTGCGGACAACCGTGCTGCCATGGCAATGGTCGTCACTCAAATCGCAACTGCTGTTGCTGCCCTGAGCTGGCTGGCTGTTGAGCGTCTGGTGCGTGGTCATGCTTCGGTATTGGGTGGTGCTTCGGGTGCGGTTGCTGGTCTGGTTGCGATTACCCCTGCATCGGGTTATGTAGATCCTACTGGTGCGCTGGTGATCGGTCTGGTTGCAGGTGCCGCTTGTTTCTGGGGTGCGACTGGCCTGAAGAAAATCCTTAAAGCGGATGATTCGCTGGATGCCTTCGGTGTTCATGGTGTGGGTGGTATCGTTGGTGCGCTCTTGACTGCGGTATTTGCGACCAAAGCCGTCATGGGTACGGACACCAAGCCTGTACTGGACCAACTCTTGATCCAAGCTGAAAGTATCGGTATCACACTGGTGTACAGTGGTGTTGCTACCTTCATCCTGCTCAAGATCGTCGATGTTGTGATTGGTCTGCGTGTTTCTGAAGAAGCCGAGCGTGAAGGTCTGGACGTCACTCAACATGGCGAACGTGTTGAATAATCGATGATCTGATCATCTGGTTTCAACCTTAAAAAATGAGAACTTCGGTTCTCATTTTTTTTGCCGCATTTTTTTACCGTCTGAAGCGGTCCGCTTTTTTGCTACACTTGGCTTTATTTGTCTTGTGTTCCTCATCATGCATTGTCCCTACTGTAATGCACCTGATAGTAAGGTGATCGACTCGCGTCTTGCGGCCGAAGGGCGCCAGATTCGCCGTCGGCGTGAGTGCGTGGTCTGCGGTGAGCGCTTTACCACCTTTGAATCCTTTGATGTGGTGATGCCGCGCGTGATCAAGTCCAACGGCCGCTATGAGCCTTTTGATGAAGCCAAGCTGCGCCGCTCGTTGCAGCATGCGCTGCAGAAGCGACCGGTGAGCCTCGATCAACTGGATACCGTACTGTCCGAGATCAGTGAGAAGTTGCGTCGGCTGGGTGAGCGTGAGATTCCGTCACGCCGCATCGGCGAGGCGGTGATGGATGCCTTGTATGTGCTCGATCATGTGGCTTATGTGCGCTTCGCCTCGGTGTATCGTGATTTTCAGGATGTCGAGGCGTTTAAACTCACCATTGATCAGATGAGTAGTCAGCATGAGTGAGCACGATCAGGATATTTTTTGGATGCAACAGGCGTTGGCATTGGCTGCCAAAGGCCGCTATACCACGCGACCGAACCCAGCCGTCGGCTGCGTGTTGGTCAAGGGTGGCGTTTGCATTGGCGAAGGCTTTCATCCTAAAGCCGGTCAGCCACATGCGGAGGTGTTTGCCCTAGGTATGGCGGGCGAGCAGGCGCGTGGCGCGACAGCCTATGTGACGCTGGAGCCCTGTGCACATTTTGGGCGTACACCGCCCTGTGCCAATGCGTTGATTGAGGCGGGTGTTGCCCGGGTGGTGATTGCGACTTTGGACTCTAATCCTAAGGTGGGCGGGCAAGGGCTGGCACGGATACAGGCGGCGGGCATTGCGACACGGGTCGGCGTTTGTGAGGATGAGGCGCGTGCATTAAATGTCGGATTCCTGCAGACCATGGCGGGCGAGCGGCCTTATGTCAGGCTTAAAGTCGCCGCCAGTCTGGATGGGCGTACTGCCATGGCGTCGGGGGAGTCCAAATGGATTACGGGTGCGGAAGCTCGGTTGGACGTGCAGCATTTTCGGGCCTTAAGCGGCGCGATTATCACGGGGATCGGGACGGTACTGGCAGATAATCCACGTCTGAACGTGCGTGAATTGGCCGATGGTACTGATGTGCAATTGGTGCCTCAGCCTTTGCGGGTGGTGCTGGACAGGCAGGGGCGACTGCCGGCGGATACCGCGCTGTTAAACGATGCTGACAGCCTGCTCTTAGTGGGCAAGACGCCGCCGTGGCATAGGGTGGGGGATGTAACAGTCTGGCCTGAGATGTCCTTGGCGGTTCTGCTGGAGCGACTAAAAAACGAAAAGCAAACCCATGATGTGCTGGTTGAGGCGGGGCCAACCTTGGCGGGGGCATTTATCGAAGCAGGTCTGGTGGATGAGCTGATTGTTTATCTTGCGCCGACGCTGCTGGGGTCAGATGGACGGCCGATGTTTGAGTTACCGTTGACCCAGATGAGCCAGCAGATCCGCTGGCAGACGTTGAGTGTGACGCCGGTTGGAGATGATCTGCGCTGGATTTTGCAGCCTGTGCGCGTCTAATGTGGTTTGTTGATCTTTTTTTGGATAAAAAAGACCCGGAGCTGCTCAAGCCCCGGGTCGCAGCAAGACGCGCTGCTTGGAGATATCTCTTGATCTGGCTTAGTAGAACAGACCGGTCACGACACTGGCAATTACACCAGTTGCTACGGCCGTCAGGATCACGTCGTTGTTGACACGCACCCACTGATAGCCGCGTGGTGGCGGAGCCAGACGGTAGGCGCGATAGTCTACATAGTATCGACGGTCGCGATAGTAGCTGTTGGGCAGGCGATCACCACCGCGCCAGGTACGGACCACATAGCCATTGGGGCGATAATATGCGCCGGGTGCGCGGAAGCGTTGGCCGCTCCAGTTCGGATTACGCCAGTGACCATCGGGGTCGCCACGGAAGTTGCGGTCGTTACGATCACCCCGGAAATCTCGCTGATCAGGGCCGTTACCCCGGTTCTGCCAATTACCGCGATCATCACGGCCATTATTGCTTTGCCAGTTGCTGCGTTGATCTTGGCCGTTACCCCGATCCCCGTTACCGCGCCATTGATCGTCGGCATGCACCACAGTGACGCCTGAGATGAGGGTGGCTAAAGTCGCTACAATCATGATCTTCTTCATCGGAAGCTCCTTTGTTAAACTATCCGCTAGGGCGTGGTCGGGAGAGATTCCCGCACTTGATGCCCTGATCGGTTCAGTAGGTACAGTGTCGGCGAAAAAGCCGTTGAAATTGTGGTCTTTTAGTGTCTTGTTAGTGAGTGAGGCGTTCGGCTTCCGTTGCTGGTGTTAAGTTTATTTAATTGAACGAATCATCGAGCCATTTTATAGAATTCCTAAATAATAGGGTCGTGTTCTTGGACGCGGTAAGTATCAAATTCGCGTTTAAATCATTGAGATTGTCATGTTTACTGGAATTATTGAGGCAGTCGGGTCTGTCCGTGCGCTGATCTATGAGGGTGGAGATATCCGGATTACCATCCAGACGCGTACGGGCACAGATATCGGCCTATCGATGCAGGATGTGCATCTGGGAGACTCAATCGCGACCAACGGCATTTGCTTGACGGTCGTCGAGATGGGGGATAGCCACTTTGTCGCTGATGTTTCGGCCGAAACGCTGCACCGCACGACGCTGAATGTATGGCGCCAAGGGATGCCGGTTAACCTTGAAAAGGCGCTGCTGCCGACCACCCGGCTCGGTGGCCATCTGGTCAGTGGTCATGTTGATGGTGTCGGTGAGGTCAAGGTGCGCCGTCAGGATGCACGATCGATCTATTTTGAGATCGAAGCTCCGCGCGCGCTTGCGCGTTATCTGGCCGAGAAGGGCTCGATTACTGTGGATGGCATTAGCCTGACGATTAATCACCTGCAGGGTGCGACTGTAAGCCTTAATCTTGTGCCGCATACCGCAGGCCATACCAATATCGACCAGTGGCAGGTCGGCAGCCGTGTTAACCTCGAAGTAGACGTACTGGCACGCTATCTGGAGCGGCTCATGCTCGGTGACCGAGCGGCTGACAGTGGCGGCAGTTCTGCTGGTGTGACGATGGCTTTGCTCGAGGAAAACGGGTTTTTAAACCGTCGCCGTTAAGCGGATCGACGCCGTTAAGTCGCTAGTCAGAGCTTCAACGCAATTGCAAGTCAATACGCGACACAATATAAATGCAGCCTGTAAGCAACGCCTATAGGTGGTATCAGGTAAAATAGTGGTATCTGGAATGATCAAGACTATCGGGAGCACGACATGTTGATCCAACGTGGGGGTTTAAGAGTCGTGGCTGGCCTCGGCAAGACCGGGGTATCCGTGGTGAAATATCTGGTGGCACAGGGCTATACGGTCGCCGTGACAGATACGCGCATGGATCCGCCAGGCTTGGCTGATCTGCCGCAAGGGGTGGACTGCCATCTGGGTGGACTGGATGCCGAGTTGCTTTGCCGTGCCGAAGAAATCATTTTAAGTCCTGGCCTTGCCTTGCAAGAGCCCGCAGTACAAGCGGCATTAGAGGCAGGTGTGTCGGTGGTAGGCGATATCCAGTTGCTGCGCCGTGCGACCAAAGCGCCGATCGTGGCGATCACAGGATCGAATGCCAAAAGCACGGTGACGACGCTGGTCGGTGAGATGGCACAGGACGCCGGTGTGCGCGTCGCTGTGGGTGGTAATCTGGGTAAACCGGCGCTGGAGCTTCTGGATAACGATCCGGAGCTGATCGTGCTGGAGCTGTCGAGCTTTCAACTGGAAACCACGCACAATCTGGCTGCGGCGGTGGCGGTGGTGCTGAATATCAGCGAAGACCATATGGATCGCTACACCGGCATGGTGGACTATCATGCCGCCAAGCACCGGATCTTTCAGCAATGCCAGCGCTATGTGATCAATCGTGAAGACATCCTGACGCGGCCATTGATCGCTGATGAGACACCCAAAAGCAGCTTTGGCCTCAATGCGCCGGATATCAATGACTATGGCGTGCTGAACGACAATGACGGCACCGCATGGCTGGCCAAAGGTCGTACCCGCCTGATGAAGACGTCTGAGATGAAGATTCAGGGCAATCATAACGTCGCCAATGCATTGGCGGCATTGGCATTGGGTGAGGCGGTGGGTTTGCCGATGGCATCCATGCTGGATACCCTCCGCAAATTCCCGGGCTTGGCGCATCGTTGTCAGTTTGTGGCTGAGCCGCAGGGCGTCCGATACTACAATGATTCTAAGGGCACCAATGTCGGCGCGACACTGGCGGCGCTCGAAGGGCTGGGTGCGGCGCTGGCTGCCAGTGGCGTAGACCGTGAAAATGGTCAGCTCGGCGGTAAAGTGACGATCATTCTGGGTGGGGTTGGTAAAGGGCAAAATTTTGAGCCGCTGGCCCGACCACTGGCACGCTATGCCCGTGCCGTGATTCTGATTGGTGAGGATGCGGGCGTCATTGAGTCGGCGATTGTGTCTGCGGTCACGGCTGCCGGTGTCCCGCTTCAGCATGCAACGACACTTGCGGATGCTGTGGCCCAAAGCCGTGCGGCGAGTCGTGCAGGTGATGTCGTCTTGTTGTCACCAGCCTGTGCCAGTTTTGATATGTTCTTAAGCTATGAGGATCGTGGCAGGCAGTTTGAGCAACTGGTGCTGGATTTCAAGGCGTGACGTTAGATAATTTAATCGACTAATCAATGATTAATAGAAGGCGGCGATCACGGCATATGCGGTGATCGCCCTCTTCTTGCAGGAATCCAACATGGCGGCAGATTCACAGGTCAACGATACTCCCAAAGTCAAAGAGACTCCAAAAGCGCGCCGTAAAGCGGCGATGACCGCAAGCAAGGGCAAGCTGTCATCGTTCTGGCAGCGTATTTCGTCGTTGCCACTCTTGGCCGATGAGCTAACCGCACGCCGGATGCTAATTTTCAGTGTAATTACCCTGCTGTGTGTCGGGACGACCATGATTGGTTCGGCCTCGATTCCTTATGGCGACTATAAATTTCATCAGCCACTGTACTTCATTACCCGCCACCTGATGTATTTGTTCATTGGTGTGTTTGCGGTGTTTATCGCCATGAAGATTCCGCTCAAGGCTTGGCTCAACCAGACTTTCCTGCTCTGGGTGCTGGTGGTATTCATGCTGCTCATCGTGCTGATCCCGGGCATCGGTGCCGATGTCAACGGCTCCAAGCGCTGGATCAAGCTCGCTGGATTTACCTTTCAGCCGTCGGAGTTTGCCAAGTTTGTCATGGTGTTGTTTACCGCCGACTATGTGGTGCGGCGCGAGGATGAGATCCGCTTTAGCTGGTCGGGCTTTTTCCGGCTGTCGGTGCCAATGGCTTCGGTGCTCCTGATGCTGCTGCTGGAGCCTGACTTAGGTGCCAGTGTGGTGGTGGTCGCCAGTATGATGGCGGTATTCTTCCTTGCGGGTGCGCCGATCCGGCAGTTTGGCGTCTTGTTTACAGCTGCGCTATTTGCACTGGGTGCTGCGATTGTGTTTGAGCCTTACCGGCTGCGGCGCTTGACCTCGTTTGCTAATCCGTGGGATGACGAACTCGGCGCGGATTATCAGCTCAAGCAAAGCTTGATTGCGTTCGGTCGTGGTGAGCTGACGGGTACGGGTTTAGGCCATAGTGTGCAGAAGTTATCCTATCTGCCTGAGGCACATACCGACTTCCTGCTGGCGATTATTGGTGAGGAATTGGGCTTTGTGGGCATTGTATGCCTGTTTAGCTTGCTCTTGCTGATGGTGGGGTCCTGCATGCGGATCGGTCATCGTGCGCTGGCGAATCAATACAGCTCGGCAGGCTATCTGGCTTATGGGATTGCGGTGATTTTCCTGCTGCAGATTCTGGTCAATGGCGGTATGAATATGGGGATGCTGCCGACCAAAGGTCTAACGCTGCCCTTTATCAGTTATGGTGGTACGTCGCTGGTGATGTCGCTGATGATGGTGGGTGTGTTGTTACGTATCGACCTTGAGACGCAGAAGCCCAAGCCACGTAGTGCACGCGAAGCCTACGGCGGCTAAGGCCGGTGGGGCTTGTTAGCGATATATTCCTGCCAACTGGTGACTGTGTGTGACACGGTCCAGATTCCATAGCTGGGCTGCCATCGTCAGGAAGTCCTGCGGGCTTGCGACCTGTGGCAACTGCACTTGCCCCAAGGCAGCCCAAGCCTGATTGAGCGTAGGCAGCGGCTGGTTGAGATCCAATGGCACGGCCAGATTCTGTTTCGACAGTTTCTGGCCGTGTTCGTTCATGGCGAGTGGCATATGGCAGTATTGTACGGGTGTGTGCGTGATCCCTGCGAATAACGCCAGATCCAGCGTCATCAGGACTTCGCGCAGCCAGACCTGCCGAATCGTGTTGTCGAGCAGATCAGCGCCACGCACGACGTGCGTCACCCCCTGTAACAAATCATCCACCACCACAGCCAACTGATAGCTGATGATCCCGTCACGGCGTCTGAGCACGACATCGCCAGTCGTTTGGCTGAGATTTTCACACACCTCACCTTGCAGCCGATCTCGGATACAGATCTCTCGATTCGGTACACGCAGGCGCACGGCGTTGCCCGTAAGCGGCAGGTGTTTATCCCGACAGAAGCCCGGATAGGCGGTCATACCTTCGAGTTGTTTGCGCGAGCAGGCACAGCCATAGACAAGGTCGTGAGCGGCCAGATGGTCGATGATTTGATTGTAGAGAGACAGGCGGTCCTGCTGGCGTAGAATTGGTGCATCAGACGTGAATCCATAGCGCTGCAGTGCTTGCAGGATCTGGCTTTCAGCATCCATTTGATTACGCAGAAGATCGGTATCTTCGATCCGCACCAGCCAACGTCCAGATGCCTTGCGTGCATCACACCAGCTGGCGAGTGCCGTGATGAGCGAGCCAAAATGAAGCGGGCCGGTTGGCGATGGCGCAAACCGGCCCGTATAAGCTATCGCTGGCATCAGCCGTTGTTTTGCTTTTCTTTGATTTCAGACAGGGTCTTGCAGTCGATGCACTGGGTTGCTGTCGGACGTGCTTCCAGACGGCGCAGACCGATTTCGATGCCACAGGTCTGACAATAGCCGTAATCGTCTTCGTCGATGTCCTTGAGGGATTTTTCGATCTTGCGAATCAGTTTGCGTTCACGGTCGCGTGTACGCAGCTCAATCGCAAATTCCTCTTCCTGAGTCGCGCGGTCATTGACGTCGGCCATGGCGGTTGATTCGTCCTGCATGTGGGTCATGGTACGATCCACTTCCTGCATCAGTTCGGCGCGCCAAGCGTTGAGAATACGACGGAAATGGTCCATTTGACCGGGGGACATGTATTCTTCACCGTCGGTCAGCACATACGGCTCGATCCCGTACAGGCTCACGGGACTGCCGCTGATGGAGCCGACATTGGAATCGGTGGCCTGAACAGCTTGAGGTTTGGTGGTGCTTTTGCGTGTGGATTTGGTCGGTTCAGTCATATCGTTGCTTGCCATCTGGGTGTTGCGGGTGACACTGAGCAGTAGTGATACTGAGGGTCAAATATCACGATGCAGTGTAAAGGGTATCAGCGCGTCTTTTAACATGGTTTGCGAGGTGGCGCAAGGGGATGTGCGCTGTAAATGGTACGGGAAGTGAGCAACGGTATGAGGCTGTGCCAAAAGGGGGGTCTTGTCCATGCTGTCAGTAGCCTGCTGCCGTAAAGTCAATCCCGCCCGGCAACTCCTTGAGCCGAGAGACTTGACTGGTGATCGTGCCATCCGGATACAGATCATACCAGCGATAGCCCGGCGGGCAGCTATCGATCAAAAATGTCTTGCTGCGGGGCAAAAACTGGATGCAGGTCGAGGGGCAGGCATACACATGGACCGTATGGCGTTTTGCCTCGAAGGCCTGATGCACATGGCCGTGAACGATTGCCCGGACTTGAGGATGCTGGTCGATGAGTTGCCAGAAGGCTTCGGCATTGGTTAGGCCGAATGCATCCAGCCACTCCGAATGCACGGGTAGTGGATGGTGGTGCATCGCGATGATGACGTGACGTGCAGGATAGTTTGCAAGCTGACGCTCAAGCCAGATCAACTCGTCGTGCCCAAGAAAGCCTTGCGTCTGATGGCGGGCCGTCGAGTTGAGCAACAGAATCAGCCAGTCGGTGCCGAGTTCGATTACATTATGATAGGGCGGCTCATCGTCTAGCTCTAATTGGTCATGATTGCCTTCGAGCCAGGCAAAGGGACATTGCAGGCTCTCAATCGTGTCAAAGAAATGACGATACGTCTGTCCTGACGGTGTTTGTGCGATGTCGCCGGTGATCAGCATAAAATTGGCTGGATGCTCGCAGCTTGGGCGGTATTGTTCTTCCATGATCAAGGCAAGGACGGACTGAAAGCTTTGCTCGGTATTGAGGCCGAGAAGCATCATTTGCTGATCCTGAAAGAGATGAGGATCGGACAAATGAACAAGACGGATAGGCTTGTTGACATCAACCGGAATGGATTGTAGACCTGCGTTCAACGCGAATCTCCCATGCAGCTTCACAATTCCTTTTGTGCGTGCTATGTACTATCAAATATTTTGCTCAGTGTACCGTATTTACGGCGTTTTCCCAATGGTCAGAGGCTGTGGGATTGTGGAGTATTTCTGCAATATTGTGCCGATCTGGTCGTAAATGTGACATGGGTCATTTTTTTAAGAATTTATTTTTTTTCTGGATGTTGTCGCCTTGTTCAAGATCGTTATTGACTGAGATACCAGAGGGTGAATTCTTTGAGGGCGAACAGCACATAGCCGCCCCCGAGCACGATAAACATAATGAGCGTACCCACCCGGCCCGCTTTGGAGGCGCGGGCTAGATCCCAGATCACCATAAATAGAAAAATCGTCGCCACAGGAAAAATAATCCCCAAAGCGATCTTGGTAATCATGACATCATTCCCGTGCATGGGCTGGGATCTCCTGTACATTCCCTCGTATCGAACGGTCTGATCGATATTCAGGGTTATCCTGAATGCTACATGTTCAGAATGCAATCTGTATGCAAATCTTCTCTGCAATCAGGTCGTCGCGATTGATCAAGACGTTTGTCGGAGGGGCTTGTAAATATGCACTACTGTGGCGCATATTCGGTACAACTAATGGTGCAAAAGAATAAGGAGGGCGTTAAATTGTTGCAAGCGCACTATTTTGGTGCCTATTTTGGTCGAATAAGGATTTCTGGGCTGGCAGAAGAAGCTGATTATGGGCGGCTTATTCGCTGACGGCCGATACATGAGCATGTTGCTGTTGAATTGACAAGAGATAACCAGGCATAACAAATTTATAAGCAGAGCCCTTATTTTTATAGGATTTTTACCCCGGTCTTTGCGTGTTGTCATTATGCTGTTGTAGGCGCTTGATGTCGTACTTTTGTGAATTTGGCATGACATTTGTATTAATAATCCCGACTGTCATGAAAAGTCGCAGAGCGATTGGCACGTGCAGGTGTACGTGTCCAGACAATCTGGTGATATATCAATAAACGATGTTCCGTTGATCTTGGGGAGCTTTACTTATGAAATTTGCACACATGAAATCTTTTGCGTTGAAGGCACTTGTTTCTTCAATGATGGTTGGGGGACTGAGCGCGGTTGCACATGCGGATGATGCCGCAGCGCCAGCAGCAGCACCTGCCGCCGCACCGGCACCTGCACCAGCGCCATCATTCCCAAGCATGGGTGGTGCACTGACTGCCAACGCCAAGCCTTTCAGTGTTGATATGGGCCCAGCCGGCACGATTTATATCGGTGGCGCTGCGACTGCGGTTGCTCAGGTACAGAGCAATACGCTGTCCGGTGTACCTAAATCGCAAACCGACGTGGACAATGCACAAGTCTTCATCAACAAGATTGATGGTCTGGTGCAATTCTCAGCCCAACTCGGTAGCTACTCGATCCCATCGCTGGGCCTGCCGTATGTGAAGGCAGATAAAACTGTAGGACCACTGTTCGGCAACTTCCCGCAAGGCTTTATCAAGATTGCGCCATCCGACAGTTTCTCGGTACAGGTCGGTAAACTGCCTACCTTGATCGGTGCGGAATACACCTTCTCCTACGAGAATATGAACATTCAACGTGGTCTGCTCTGGGGTCAAGAAAGTGCGGTCAGCCGTGGTATTCAGGCCAACTACACCACCGGTCCTCTGGCGCTGTCTGCTGCGTTGACCGACGGTTTCTACTCGGGCAAGTATGACTGGGCTAGCCTGTCTGCGACCTATACCGCCGATACCTCGAATATCCTTGCATTCGTCGCTGGCGGTAATGTAGCGCAAGATGACAAACCGCGCATTCAAACTGCAACCACTACACCGGTCCTGCAAAACAACGGTCAGATCTATAACCTGATTTATACCCATACTTCAGGCCCGTGGACTCTGCAGCCTTACCTGCAATACACCTATGTACCATCGCTGAAGGGTGATATCAACGGTACCGGTATGACCACCAAATCCGGCGATACCATCGGTGGCGCGCTCTTGGCCAGCTACAAGGTCAACGATAATATCAGCCTGCCGGTCCGTGTTGAATATATCGCCTCGTCGGGTGACAAGAACAGCGCCAGTGACATCAACCTGCTGGGCTATGGTAACGGCAGTAAGGCCTGGTCGTTCACCTTCACGCCAACTTACCAGTACAAGATCTTCTTCGTACGTGGCGAAGCTTCTTATGTGACCTTAAGCGACAAGACCGCAGGTCTGGGCTTCGGCAAGTTCGGCAACAAGGACGGCCAACTGACCGGTATGCTGGAAACCGGTATCCTGTTCTGATTGTATGGCCGCGTGTCTTGGGATTTGATCCCAAGGCATGCAGGATTGATCAAAGCCATGGCTTAGGCCGTGGCTTTTTTTATGCTTTTTTGATGTTTGGTCCTTGGTGTCCGTGAACGAGTCGGTGTTTTTTATATCTGGAATCTGCTATAGATAGCTGAGTTTGCATGCCTTTTAGGCGCATAAGTTTTTTGCCAGCGGATCAGGATGGTGCAATGAAGTCACTACAGGTGGGCATTATCGGCGCAGGGACGGCGGGACTTGCAACCGCAGCGATTCTGGCGCGTCAGGGGCATGCGGTGACACTGCTTGAGAAGGCGCCCGCATTAGCACCGGTTGGAGCCGGACTCTTGGTACAGCCCTCGGGTATGGCGGTTTTTCATCATCTGGGTGTGCTGGATCATGCACAGGCTCTAGGTGCGCCAATCGATGTTTTGCAGGGCTGGTTGCGCAGTCGGGCGGTATCGGGTGGTGGCATCCATGATGATCTCTTGATCAATAGTCGTTATACCGAAGCCGCACCGGATCGTGTTGGCCTCGGCATGCATCGGGCGGCGCTCTGTGATGTGCTGATGGCTGCTGTCTCACAGCATCAGGCGGAGGTGATCTATGGGTCAGAGGTAGACACGGTGGTGGATCACGGTGATCAGGTGCAAGTCGACATGCGCGTGCATGCGCAGCCTCGCACACTGAGTTTTGATCTGGTGCTCATCGCCAATGGCGCACGCAGCACCTTGCGGCCACAAGGCTGGACGCGACTGGATCAAGCGTACCCGTGGGGAGCCGTCTGGGCGATCGTGTCGGAGGTGACGGATCTGGACTATCGGGTGCTGCATCAGTTTTATCACGGGACCTCACGCATGATGGGTCTGCTGCCGACGGGATATGCATCAGGGCAGCTTGATGCACCGCGTTTGACCAGTATTTTTTGGAGCCTCCCTGCGGATCGGTTGGAGCCTTGGCTTGCGTCCTCTGATCATGCATTTACGGCGTGGCAAAAGGAGGTCATGCAACTGTGGCCACGAGCCGGACGCTGGGTGCTGGAGAGTGGTGTGCGCCCAGAGCAGTTTCTTGCGGCCCGCTACCGGGATGTGGTGATGAGCCGCTTTGGGCAGGGACGGGTGGGGGTGATCGGCGATGCGGCCCATGCCATGAGCCCTCAACTGGGGCAAGGGGCCAATATGGCGCTGCTTGATGCATGGGCGATCGGTCGGGCAAGCCGCGAGCGGGACATGGTGGCATTCTGGCAGCGGTATCATCAGCTCCGCCTGCCGTCGATTCGTTTTTATCAGTTGATGAGTCGTTTACTCACACCCTTTTATCAGTCGGATATTTCGGGTTTGGCACAGATGCGTAATCTGTCTTTTCGCTGGATGGCCTATCTGCCGTGGTTGCGGCGGCAGATGGCTGCGACTATCTCCGGGGTTAAATGCGGGCCGCTACAGGAGATTTCCTTGGCGGCCATTGCAGCTAGGGATTGATCAGGGTTTGGCGGGGAATACGGTAGTCGTTATCGGCTGACCTACGATATATACCCTGAAGTTTTTCTCCACACGAACCGGCGCAAGTGAGCCCAATGCAGGCACTGACAGATTGCTCGGCACCAGTATCATCAGGGATTCATGTCCAGCGATACGCTGAGCCAGATCCTGATCGGTCCACAGTAGATATTGCTTATCGGGCTCAAAGCGGAGGCCATCCTTAATTTGGGCGGCACCGTTGTCCCCTGCGACCGTTGCCCAGTCTTCGACCCAGTAGATCGGCTGCTTGCGGTTGAGCATGAAGGGAATATCGTAGTAATAATTATGATAGAACACCAATGACATCTGCGGTGTCAGGTCTTGGGCGAATGCCATCTGGTCGGCGTTGCTCTTGTGATCCAGCCATTTGACCAGAAAGCTGACGCTGGTGCAGAGCAGGATCGCGGCCATCAGCGTGACCTGAAAAGGCGTGATGCGACTTTTGCGATACAGCACGACGATGCCCGTCAGGGCCGCCAGTAGGACCACAGCAAGGATGACCAGTTCACGGCTCTCCTGTGGGCTAAGCTCAATGGCGGCACGTGGAATAAACGGTAATGCCAGACTGGCCAAGGCGATCAGTGCCACAAAGACCACGCTGGCATAGTCGCGCATTAGGCGCACGCCTGAGGTACGTGTCGGCAGCAATGCGTGCAGCACACAGGCGAGGTAAATCGCCAGTGGTGGCGTCGCCGGTAGGATATAGCCTGCCAGCTTGGACGGCGGAAGTGAGAAAAACACCGTGACCGAGATCGCCCACCAGGTCAGGAGTGGGAAAATGGTCGGATTGAGCAGTTGTCCAACGGATTTCCAGCGGTAGTTTTTGCCGATCGAGAGCAGCCACGGCAGGAAGCTCACCAGCAGGCAGACCAGATAGAATGGCCATGGCTGTTTGTTGTTGAACTGTCCAGAGGAGAAGCGGTCAAACTGCTGCTCAATAAAGAAATAGTGCGCAAAGCCGGGGTATTTTTGGTCCACCAGATACAGCCACGGCGTGATGAGTGCCACAAATAAGATAATTCCGGCGGGATGCAGAATGGCAGGAATGCGGCGCCAGTGACCGGCGACGATCAGCCATGGCAAAAGGATCATGCCCGGGATCAAGACCCCGATTAGCCCTTTGGAGAGCAGCGCGCAGGCCGCGGCAAAATACCCCAGATAACGACTACTTTTGGCATTGGTGAGCGTGAAGTCGGCAATCGCAAACACGGTCAGCGAGATCCATGCCGCCACCATCAGATCATGATTGATGTACTGACTGCTGCCATAAAACAGCAGGCTGGAGGCCATCACCAGCACACTGCTGCGTGCCAGTGTCTCTTGATGTGGTGCGCGACTATGGCGACGTACAAACCAGAACATACCGATTAGCATCACCATCGCCGCGATCACCGGCGCCAGACGCATGACCCAGATATGGATACCGAATAGCTCGAGCAATCCGCCACCGATCCAGTGCAGGAGCGGGGGTTTGTGAAAGAAGGGAATGCTGTCGATGCGCGGGGTCAGCCAGTCACCACTCTCGACCATCCAGCGCGTGATGTCTGCATAGCGCCCTTCATCCGGGATACTCAACGGACGGATACTGGCGGCGATGCTGAGCCAGAGTGCGATCAGTAAGAAGAACAGGCGATTGGAGCGGATGGCGAACATAAATAATTCCGGCAAAGGCAAAAATGTCGTGTGATGTGGCGTTAACTATTTTTCTTAGATTGAGAGGCTTAACGATAGCATGTCTGCTTTTCGAGTCGGTGTCTACTTGCGGTCTGACGAGGGGCGAAAAGCAAAAAAACGACTCAGCACAAAGGTCATCACTGCCGTCAGCACGATGATTACCGGCAGTCCCGTCTGGATGCCGATACTTGTATAGTGCAGCATCAGGAGCAGCAACGTTTCATTAAAGACAAAACCGATCACGGCAACCAAGAGGAAGCGCGGCAGAGTCTGCTGGTGCTCAAGGTCGTGCGCCTGAAAGCTGAAATAACGATGACCGAAATAGCTCACCCAGAAAGCGGTAATAAAGGCGAACAGATTGGCCCATGCCGGGAGGATAGCTTGACCGACCAGCAGCAGGGCAACGACATAATGCGTGATGGCCGCCGCAACCCCAATGATGCCAAAGCGCACCAGTTGCCAGAACGTGTGCAGCAGTGTTTCGCGGTCAGCCATGGGAGTGCTCGTCTGGCGTCGGTTTGGCGGGAGCGGCAGGTACAGATCCATCCGCTGCCAACGGGACGCGCACGGGCGGATGGTTGACCACGGGTGCCAGTAAGTCGCCGACGTGATTCTTGTCATACTGATGCGCGATGATGTAGCGCGGGCGGCCTTTGGTCTCGTTATAGATACGGGCGATATACTCGCCCAGCACGCCGATGAAGAGCAACTGAATCCCGCCCAAGAGCATCATGCCGGCCGCCAATGTGGCCCAGCCGCGCAGCTCTACGCCATAGATTATGGTCTCAGCCGTGATGTACATCCCATACGCCAGCGCAAAGAACGCGATCAGTGCGCCCAATATGACGCAGATGCGTAAAGGCAGATCGGAGAAGGCGGTCAGACCGGTCAACGCCAGACTGGTCAGGCGCTGAAAGTTGAAATTCGACTCGCCCTTCAAGCGTGGTGCTTCGGTAAACTGAATCCCGATACTGCGGAAGCCAACCCAGGCATACAGACCCTTCATATACAGGGTACGCTCAGGCAGATTTTGCAGAGCAGTCACGACCTGACGATCCATCATCCGAAAATCTCCGGCATCGGCCGGGATATCAATCGAGGCGCTTTTATTCATCAGCCAGTAAAACTGACGGGTCAGCCATTGCTTGAGTGCGCCTTCGGTCTGGCGGTCACGGATACCATAGATCATGTCGTAACCGCTCTTCCACAGGTCGAGCATGGTGCCGATGGCATTGATCGGATGCTGAAAGTCCGAGTCGATCAGGAGCGCGACATCGCCATTGACCTGATCAAGACCGGCACTGATAGCTGCTTCTTTGCCAAAGTTGCGCGACAAAGTGAAGACCTTGAGTGGGTATTGTGCAAGCAGTGGCTGAATGACGGTCAGCGTGTTGTCCTGGCTGCCATCATCGACGACGATCAGTTCAAACTGCACGCCGAGTGTCGTCAGATGGTTGGCGAGCGCAGGAATAAACAGGGGCAGGTTTTCCGCCTCGTTATAGGCCGGAATCACGCAAGAGACCAAAGGGTGGGCACGGGACATTAGGGCGCTCCTGACGGCAGGTTCGTCGATGAGGAGGATGTTGATGATGGAAGCGATGCGGTCGACAGAGTCATCTGACCGTCCGTCACATCCTGTAAAAACTGATTTGAACCAAAATAGTCGTATTCACGTAACCGCGCAGCGCGGATCGGATCGCTCAGATCCGCTGCATCCGTGGCCGGATGGCACATGATGAGCAAGGAACCGCCAGCCGTGCCTGATCCGGCTGTATGTGCTGGATGATGGCGAAACCAGTAGCGGATCAGGTCTGCATAGGTCTTGCGATCAGTGAAATCATAAATCCCGCCAAAGTAGGCATTCTGCGAAATGCCTGTACTGCTGCAACGGCGCGCCAATGTGTAAGCGCCCAGTCGTGGCAACAGTGTACTCTTCAGCCATTGCCCTGGGGTGGTTACGGTGTGTTGCAGTCCGCGGACCCAGCCATTAAATCCATGTTCTTTCAGGAAACAGATCAGCACATCTCGAATGATCGGAAACTGATGCACATGCTGGTGACCATCGATGAAGTCCGGCATACGACCAAAGACATCAATAAAGCGCTGCCATTGATATTGCAGGGTCTGTGTAATGGCATCTTCAGGAATTTGTCTGAGCCAAGCCTTGAGCATGAGGATGTTTAAGGGCTGGACGTACATGCCGTCTGCAAAATCATGGGTCAGATTAAAATGCAGGCCGATCTGTGCCTCGGGATGTGTCTCATGCAGCGTTTTAAGGGCCTGGCCATGGGCGGGCCAGTCTGGTGCCTGCGTCATGCAGGACGTGGCTTGCAGTCGCTTGCGTGCAATCAGGTCCAGAATGGCCGCACTGATCGGCGTATTCAGGGCATAGTCATCCGCACAGAACATGACGGCGGCAAGGGAGATCTGGGGCATGATCGCTACGGGTTTTGTCGTTGTGGTTTTGGGTGGTCTTCGGTCTGCACCATGATAATGAAGGCCGTGCCTTGACATCGTCTGCGGACCGCTGCTATTGCAAGCGCCGCAGAATAACACAATCATCTCATCATGTTTCGATCTAGATCATCGGGCCTTGTCGCCGGATTGTCAATGCAGCGTCTCTGGCGGCTGTGCGCCATGTGCCAGACTGGCAGCTCGTGGCATCACAAAGAGAAAGCGGAATCCGACGGGCTCATGCAGGTTTTCCAGCCGAACTTCAGCGGCGTAGTGTTGAGCGATCTCATGGATGATGGTCAGCCCTAAGCCGCTGCCGATTTCGTTTTTGCCCAGCACGCGGTAGAACGGATCAAAGACACGGGATAGCTCCGCCTCAGGAATGCCCTCGCCATTATCGCGCACCTCAATCACGGTGCGCTGGAGTTCGTCACTATAGATCAGGATATCGACCTGTCCGTCATCCGGGGCGTAGCGTATCGCATTGCCGATGGCATTGCGTAGAATGGTCTGGATGTCGTGCGGACTGGCTTGAACCGTGAGATCCTCCAGACGTGTGACACCCAGATCAATGCGCTTCTGGGTTGCCAGCGGGATCAGGTCGGCCAGCGTCTGTTGCAGACAGAATTTCAGGTTGATCTGCTCGACGCGTCCGCTGATGCCGTTTTGCTGGCGGGCCAGACTGAGCAGTTGTTCCAGCAGATGTTGTACCCGATGCAGGCCCTGTTGCAGCGCGCGGGCACGTTCGACACCCTCACGCGTCAGCGGGGTATGGGTCAGGTTTTCCGTCTGCAGGACCAGTGCCGTGACCGGTGTACGCAGTTCATGGGCCGCATCTGCAATAAAGCGGCGTTGCTGCTCAATGCTATTGGTCAAGCGAGTCAGCAGTTGGTTGATCGACTTGGCAAAAGGCACGATTTCGCGCGGGATTTTGTGATTTTCAAGCGGCAGTGGTACGCCATCTTTTTGCTGGTCAATCAGGCGGGTCAACTCAATGATCGGCTGGAAGGCCCGACGGATTACTAACGTGATGACGATCAGCAGGGCGGGAAACAGCACTACCAGCGGGATCAGCATGCGCAGGCTGGTGTCCATCGCCAGTTCATCCCGCTCACGCGTGTGCTGGCCGACCAGAAAGCGCCGGTGATCCGGCAGCGTATGCAGAAAGACGCGCCATTCTTCACCATGGTTTTTGACCGTTGCCAGACCGTCTGGGATGTCGGTGACCGTCTGTGTCCACGTGGAGGGAATCGTAGTGTTATCGGTGGTGTTGAGCGGCTGGATAATGATGCGTGCTTCTTCAAGCTCATTTTCCAGATCCTTCTGTTCGTGGCGCGTCAGCGCGTCGGTGGAGCGTAGCAAGTCCCAATGATTGTGCGACAGGGCGGCGATGTTGTCCGCATCACGAATGGAGGCCATCGGTTCCATCGTTTGGTGCGACAGCAGGATATCGGAGCGATCCGTCACGAGCAGTGCCATCAGCTCGAGGTGATGGTCCTGCAACTCCAGTGCCTGTTGCTGAGTCGAATAATAGACGCCGAGAGACGCCAGCAATCCGATGAGTACGGTGATGCCTAAGATATAAGCCAGCAGATGCGTATGCAGCGACCGATATGCTTGATTGGCATCGGGAGCATACAGTTGCGCTGATGTGGGACCTATGGGCAGGGATACGGCGTCCGTGTGTGCTTGAGGCATGCTATTTATCCACCATCCAGCCGACGCCACGCACGTTGCTGATCGCACGTGCGCCGAGTTTTTTGCGCACGCTGTGGATCAAAAATTCGATGGCATTACTTTCAACTTCCTCACCCCAGCCATAGATTGAGGTTTCCAGTTCGCTTCTGGACAGGATCGCGCCTTTGCGCAAGAGCAGGGTGTGCAGCAGGGCATATTCGCGTGCGGACAGACGGGCACTCTGCTCAAGCGGGTGGGTACCTTCACTGGATGCATCGCTAAACGTTGCTTCATGGCTGGCGGGGTCCAGACTCAAGCGACCATTGGTCAGGATCGGCTGGGCTGAGCCGCCTTTGCGTCGGGTAATCGCCCGGATTCGGGCCAGCAGTTCGGCCATATCAAAGGGCTTGAGCAGATAGTCGTCCGCACCCAGATCCAGACCTTGCACCTTGGATGAGACGTCATCGCGCGCCGTGATGATCATGATTGGCGTATCCTGTCCCTGACCGCGCCAGAGTTGCAGCAGAGTCAGGCCGTCCTGCCCCGGCAGGCCGAGATCCAGCAATACCATCTGGTAGCTCTCAGCGCGCAGGGCCGCATGGGCGGTCTTGCCGTCACTGACGTGATCGACAGCATAACTTGCGTCTTTGAGCGCGGTCTTTAAGGCTTGTGCAATCATGAGGTCGTCTTCGACCAGTAAAATCCGCATGACGTTTTCCGGTATCATATCCAGTCAGAGGCGGTGGTTTTCTGCTAAAAAGCAGTTGAATCACCGCATCGATGAGGGTTCATTATCGTATAGGGGCATCATACCCCATGAAGCTTGGGACAGTCTTAGTCTCATCTCCGGCAACTATCGATATGCGGCTTTATGAGGGGGCGACATGAGTGACCATCACGCAGAGCTGACCAGACAGAACGAAGCACGACTATGGTGGGTGCTGGGTCTGACCTGTCTGCTCTTGATTGCCGAGACTGTGGGTGGATTGCTGACGCATAGCCTTGCGCTGTTGTCGGATGCGGCGCATGTCTCTACCGATGTGGCAGCGATTGGGATTGCTATCATGGCGCTCCGGGTTGGCAAGCGGATGGCTGATGAGCAACGCACGTTCGGTTATTACCGCTTTGAGATTCTGGCGGTGGTGCTGAATGCCTTACTGCTGTTTGCGGTCGCCATCTATATTGTGAGTGCAGCCTATATGCGGCTACAGCACCCGCCCGAGCTTGAATCGTTGGGCATGCTGCTGGTGGCAATGCTGGGGCTCGTGGTCAATGTCATTTGCATGAAGATCATGATTGCAGGCCGTCACGACAGTCTCAATATGAAAGCCGCCTATCTGGAGGCGCTGTCCGATATGGTGGGCTCGGGCGGGGTGATCGTGGCGGCAGTGGTGATCCACATGACGGGCTGGTGGTGGGTCGATGCGCTGGTTGCGGTGGGGATAGGCGTCTGGATGTTGCCACGCATGTGGGTGCTGTTTCGTTCGAGCGTGCATATCCTCTTGGAAGGTGTGCCGGAGCGCCTGAATGTGCGCGATATCCGCACGGCCTTGAGTCAGATTGATGGTGTCGAGAGTATTCATGATCTGCACATCTGGTCGCTGACGATGGACAAGGTCTCCCTGACGGTGCATCTGGTCTGCCCTGCACGAGCTCAGCAGGAGGTGCTCGAAGATGCCATGGACCTCTTGGCGCGGCGCTTTGCGATTTATCATGTGGCGATCCAGTGCGAAGAGCATCCTTGTGCCATGAGTCGTCCCGAGATTGAGCATTATAAAGACAGTGAAATCTCGGTTTACGAATATTCGCATGTGCAAAAAGACATTAAACCGCCTTCGTTTTCTGCGAAATAGCAGGGTCGGTCTGTTTTTTGTGCTGGAAGTCTGGTAAAGGCGGCCGCTCTTCGCTATAATCCGCCGCCTGCTGTAGTGATGCACGGCAGACGAATCTTTTTTAGAGCATCTCGGAGAGTAGACTCATGGCATTAACAAACGCCGAACGCGCAGAAATCATCGCTAAATTTGCCCGTGCAGAAAACGACACTGGCTCGCCTGAAGTGCAAGTTGCACTGCTGTCGGCCACCATCAATGATCTGCAAGGTCACTTCAAAGCCCACAAACATGACCATCATAGCCGTCGCGGTCTGATCCGTATGGTTAACCAACGTCGTAAACTGCTGGATTATCTGAAAGGTAAAGATGTCAACCGTTATCAATCTCTGATCACGACTCTGGGTCTGCGTCGCTAATCCGTTTTGAGTGTCCTCGACACGATGGATGTGCAACTGTTGTGGCTGATTTAACAAGAAGGGAGCATATGCTCCCTTTTTTGCTGCCGTTTTTTTAAGAAGGGCTGTTTGCTTTTTGAGCACTTGTGGTGGTGACCTCAATCTGAAAGATATTGCGCACAAACAAAGCACATTTGTGCGCTGATAAAGGTTGAGTTTATAGGGATAAGTGTGGTTTCATCGTGCGGCATGATTTTTGTAACGCGATGATGTGATGTGTGGGCAACGGCTGCGTTCCCAATCCCGGCGGTAGAAAAAATGTGAACGTACATGGGCATCGTACGTTTATGGCGCGGTTCGGATATCTCAAAAGATGCGAATCTTGCGCAAATATTGAGATCGCCTAAACATCCCGAATTGGAATAAGCGCATCCATCGCGATGCTGTCCTGCACGGTCGGGTGACTGGCAGGGGAGTGCGGTGGTTTTAGCGCTTTGGGCAGTTGCCCTGATGGTGGTTAGTTAATAATTGGTAGATCGAATTTAAAGTTTGAAGGTAAGGAATATAACTATGTCGATGTTTAATATTGTTCGTAAAGAAATTCAGTTCGGTCGTCATCAGGTGGTACTGGAAACTGGTCGTATTGCGCGTCAGGCCAACTCGGTGCTGGTTACGATGGGCGGTGTCACTGTGTTGGTTGCTGTTGTGGCTGCCAAAAAAGCAAAACCCGGTCAGGATTTCTTTGCGTTGACCGTGAATTACCAAGAAAAACAATATGCTGCTGGTCGTATCCCAGGTGGCTATGGTAAACGCGAAGGCCGTCCGACCGAAAATGAAACTCTGATCAGCCGTCTGATCGACCGTCCGATTCGTCCGCTGTTCCCGGATGGCTATTTTAATGAAGTACAAGTCACCGCCACCGTCGTCTCTTCGGACAAGACCATGGAAGCCGATATCGCGGCCATGATCGGCACCAGTGCTGCTATGGCGATCGCTGGTGTGCCGTTCAAAGGCCCGATTGCGGCTGCCCGTGTTGCCTTCATCAATGGCGACTATATCTTGAACCCAAGTTTTGAAGAACTGGCGACCAGTGACCTTGATCTCGTCGTCGCTGGTACCGACAAAGCCGTGTTGATGGTGGAATCCGAAGCCCGCGAGCTGTCTGAAGATCAAATGCTGGGCGCTGTACTGTTTGGCCATGATGAAATGCAAGTGGTGATCGAAGGCATCAAGCAGTTTGTTGCTGAAGTCGGCAACCCTGCCAGCACTTGGGCGCCAGTTGTAGAAAATGAAGAGCTGAAATCTGCACTGGCTGCACGTTTTGCGGGTGAAATCAGCGAAGCCTATACCATCACCGAGAAAGCCGCCCGCTACATCAAGCTCGACGAGCTGTTCCAGACTGCGGTGACCGAGTTTGCTCCAGAAGGCAGCAATGTCGATTCGCAAGAGCTTCAAAACTATTTTGAAGTCCTGAAATACCGCACCGTTCGTGACAACATCCTGTCCGGTAAACCGCGTATCGATGGTCGTGACACCAAGACCGTTCGTGCACTGGACATTCAGGTAGGCGTACTGGGCCGCACCCATGGCTCGGCACTGTTTACCCGTGGTGAGACCCAAGCCTTGGTGACCGCCACGCTGGGTAATACCCGTGATGCGCTTATGGTGGACAGTCTGTCGGGTACCCGCACTGAAAACTTCATGTTGCACTACAACTTCCCATCTTACTCGGTCGGTGAAACCGGTCGTGAGTCAGGTCCAAAGCGTCGTGAAATCGGCCATGGTCGTTTGGCACGTCGCGGTGTTGCACCTGTACTGCCAGCAGCTGACCGTTTCCCCTATGTGATCCGTGTCGTATCCGACATCACCGAGTCGAACGGCTCCTCGTCGATGGCGTCGGTCTGTGGCGCCAGCCTTGCACTGATGGACGCGGGTGTGCCGCTTAAAGCCCCAGTCGCGGGTATCGCCATGGGTCTGGTAAAAGAAGGCGAGCGCTTTGCGGTCCTTTCTGACATTCTGGGTGACGAAGATCATCTGGGCGATATGGACTTTAAGGTAGCGGGTTCTGCCAATGGTATTACCGCCCTGCAAATGGACATCAAGATCGAAGGCATCACCGAAGAGATCATGGAACTGGCCTTAAGCCAAGCCTATCAAGGCCGTATCCATATCCTGAACGGCATGAATCAGGTTCTTGCCCGTAGCCGTACCGAGATCAGCATACACGCGCCGACCTATGCCGTGATCCAGATCAATCCGGACAAGATCCGTGATGTGATCGGTAAGGGTGGTGCGACTATCCGTGCGCTGACCGAAGAAACTAAAGCCTCGATCGACATCGAAGACAATGGCACCGTGCGTATTTTTGGTGACACTAAAGCGGCAACACAAGCAGCCATGGCCCGCATTCAGGCGCTGACTGCCGAGATCGAACCGGGTGCGATCTACGAAGGCACGGTCGTGCGTATCGTTGAGTTTGGGGCATTCGTCAACCTGCTACCGGGCACCGACGGTCTGTTGCACATTTCGCAGATCTCCAATGAACGTATCGCCAATGTCAGCGATGTGCTGCAGGAAGGTCAAAAAGTGCGTGTGCAAGTGCAGGATGTGGACCAGCGTGGTCGTATCAAACTGACTATGAAAGACATCGTTGCGGCTTGAGGATGTTCGGTTTGACTTGAGAGTCATCCAAGCCCCGTCAGAATGACGGGGCTTTTTTCTAGCACGTAGCGCTTGGATTTTCGGGAGTCTGCTGATAAATCAGGCGAAAAAATCCAGTTGCTGGCGATATGTTGCTCATCAGTTTTTGTAATATCCGTCAGTTTTTCGTGCGAGATTGCTTTAATCTGGTAAACGTTCGTGGTATCGTCGCTTCCTAAGGGATTTCAACGGAATGAAAAATGTTTGTTACAAAAAGACCAACACGCCCTGCTGAAATGAGTTAATCCAGTTTACGGACAAGTTACGGACCAATGCATTTATGAAAACAATCATCTCTAAATCTGCTGTGAAAGCTGCCGTGATGGCCGCTGCTGCTGCGCTAACCCTGACTGTTTCCGGGTGTTCGCAGGTCTATAAGGCCGGTGCGAACGTCGCGTTGCGTTTCACTGAAAACAATATTGTACCGCCCATTATGGCTCTGGATGACGTCAACATGATGTGTGTATCCGGGACATCGCTTGAGCCTGCTATTCTGGCGACAGCGGCGATGGGGGCGGATGCGACCAAAATGTCGGTATTGCTCTACGCCGGCTCCTCCATTTGTGCCGAAGACGAAGCGCTTGAGTTTGAGCTGGCTTATATGCGTGCATCACGTGCTGGCAAGATTGAAGATGCGCAGGATGCGCGTAGTGCACAGAAACGCTGGGCAGCGGTTGCTGCGCGCCGTCAATATGCGGCCTACCAGATGTTCCAGGAAAAATACGAGCGAGATTATCGCATCAAGTTGGGCGAAGAATGCCCAACCATGCATACCGATCTGGACAAGACCATCTATCTCTTGGGCTTCATGATGGGTGTAGAGGCGATCACCAACGATATCGCCTCGCAAGGCGCGGTTAACGTGCCTAAAGACATTGCTGCCGTGGCTGAGCGTGGCATGAAGTGTCTGGATAATGAACAGTTCTGGGGGGTGCCGATGGCGCTACGTGCGGCCGTCTGGGTGCTGCTGCCGGGTGCTGGTGAAGGTAAACCTGATCCGTTCCAGACTATGAAAGATTCAACCCGTCTGGGTGAGCGTAAGGGTGTACGTCTGGCGCATGCCGTTTATGCACTGGCAGCGCAGGCTACCGGTAAAGACGACCTGATCCGTGACGCGCTGCGTACCTATGGTAATTCGATTGATCAAAACATGCCGGTCAATCCGAAATATCGCCTGTTTGACGCCATGGGTGGTCATCTGGTCATGGGTATCGCTGACCGCTACTGGACTGACAAGACGGGCAAGCGTTGTCCTGAAGATGGTTTGACCAAATTCTGGGATGAAACCGCTAAAGACAATGTCAAGATGGATGATCTGCTGAATTAATGACGCTTGCTGCGGCATTGTGTTCGCAGCATCCGAGCATAAAACCGCCACTATGGCGGTTTTATGCTATATCTCACCGTGATATATCGGTCGGCAGCGTGGCCTGCTGTTTGTAAAATCCACAGAATATCGGCGATGGTGACATATGCCCTCGTCGGATCACGATGGCTTTGATAGAATCGGAACGAATGTTGTCTCTGACATGGACTACTGGCTGGTATGGCGTTTTATGCAAGCGCGATTCAGGCACCGTCACATGGCAGACCTGACAGGGAAGAGATGGTTTGAAATATGTGGGTAAACATGAATAAGACAATGACACATCATCGTTTTCTAAAGCTGGGCATGGCGTTTGGCGCTCTCGCATTGGGAATGGCTTCGCTGGCGCAGGCCGCTCCAGATAGCGGTATCATCGCTTTGCGTCCGTCTACCGCACTCAAGCCTGAACCCATTACCACTGTCTCCTCCAAAGATCTCGTCAAGCGTCGTCTCTGTGTATGGGACATTCTGGGTAAAAACGGCGAAATCTATGCCAAGATGAAGGATTATCAGATCAAGGCAGCGACTTGGGGTATTGATTTTGAGGTCAAACCTTATACCGATGAGCGGATTGCTAATGATGATTTTCGCGTGCGCTATTGCGATGCCGTGTTGATCACAGGGATTCGCACTCGTTCCTACAATGCCTTCATGGGCTCGATCGAGGCCGTCGGTGCGTTGCCGACCTATGATCATATGCGTACGCTGACGACCGTGCTCAATAGTCCTGCAGCGGCGCGCTATATGAGTACGGATATTGGTGGGCAGCCCTATGAGGTTGCCGGGGTGATGCCGTTTGGTGCGGCGTATGGTTTTGTGCGTGATCGCACGGTAAATAACCCTGAACGTTTGCCGGGCAAGAAGATTGCTGTGCTGGACTATGACAAGGCTGAAAACAAACTGGTCAAAGTGCTCGGTGCCCAGCCAGACCCGTCCGATATTTCTAATTTTGGTGATAAGTTTAATAATGGCGTCGTCGATATCGTCGTGGCACCGGCGACGGCTTATCGTCCGCTGGAGCTTTATCGCGGTATTGGCACTTCGGGTGGCATCGTCAATTACGTATTGGCGCAAGTCAGCATTCAGATCGTGATCCACAAGGATCGTTTCCCAGCCGATTTTGGTCAGAAGTCGCGTGACTACATCGGCGATCAGTACGACTCCTTCATGAAAACCGTCAAAAGTTACGAAAGCGAAGTCGCTCCCACCGCATGGATTCCGGTATCTGAGACCGAGCGCCGTCGCTATCAGGACATGGCACGGACTGCGAGGCTCGATCTCCTGCACGATGGGATCTATGATGCGCATATGCTCAATCTGATGCACAAGATTCGCTGTCAGAAAGAGCCGACACTGGCGGAATGTTCGCAAGCTGGAGAGTAGTCCGCATCGTGGCACTGGCTTTTCGTATTCATGGCACATCACTGCGCTGGACGGTCTATGCCTGTATAGCGGGCATGCTGCTGTGCCAGTGTTTTACGCCAGCACTGATGTATCTGCATGATCAGGCGTGGTGTGAGCCGTGGCGGCTCTGGACCGCGCACTGGGTCCACCTTGGCTGGTGGCATCTGATCCTGAATCTGCTCGCGCTGGGCTTGATTCCAGATATTTTTGCTGAAGCTTCACGCCGTTTCTTCTTGCTGCTGTTTTTTACTTTGCCGCTTTTGATCAGTGTCTGCCTCTGGTTGTTTCAGCCACATTTGATGTACTACGCGGGATTGTCCGGCGTGTTGCATGGATTGTATGTTGCACTGGGGCTTGCGGCACAGTCTGGGACGCATCGGCTCGAGCGCCGCATCGGGCAATTAATCTGTCTCGGCGCACTCATCAAAGTCGGTTGGGAATACAGCACCGGCATCAGTGAGTCGCAGCAATTGCTCGGTATTCCAGTGGTTTTGGTTGCGCATCAGTATGGTTTAATCTGGGGAGCATTAATGAGTGCGGGCTACTGGATATACCACCGTAAAGCTAAAAATGCCTAAAAAATACGCAATAGATTCTCAATATACATTTCATCAAATGATCATGAAGACATATTAGACTGACACGCCATCATATCGGGAAGCTGTTGTCCGATATGGTTTTTTTGGTCGCAGACACATATGTGGGGGCGAATAAAAAATAATCTGTAAAAAAAATGTAAATTAATGTCTAATTCAGGCATTATATGCAACTAGGGACAACCCGCCTCGATGTATTTTCCGTCGTTGCTGATGGATCAATCTTGAACACGTTCAAAAAGGGTATATAAGGCGTATCGCTATACACGAATTCCTTCGATAAGAAATAGCACAATATCTCGTTTGGAAAGTCGTTTTCAGACTCGGCTATGGATGTCGAGGGATGTGTCTGGCGTTATCATTTAGAATCAGAAAAAGAGTAGGTACTATGGAACATAAAAGCTCTGACGGGCCTCGCGGGCCTTTAGGTCGGACCTGGATGGAGTGGCTGACCACGCTTCCTGTGTTTTGTCTGTTGATTTTAACGTTGCTGATCAATACTGGTGAAATGATTCACGGTCGTCTCCTGCATATGGGTGGCGTACTGTTCGATGACACCAATGCCGGTATCCAGTATTCCTTCCTGCGTGCAACACCCACCAAGCCGGATTGTGATCCAAATGCCAGCATCGATGCGCTGGTGCAGAAAGAAATGGCTGCGCCTGCACAGGATGACGGCTTGGGCGGATTGTTCAGCGACAAGAAAGATCCTGCTCAGGTTCGGGCCTCGCAACAGGCTGCACTGGATATTTGTAAAGAAAAATTCAGTCAGTTCGCAAATATCAATAAGCACATCACACCGCAGGTGAAGGCTTATCGTACCTTTGAAGAAGCCTTCTTCTACCTGTTCCACTTCGGTGCTCAGTATCGCTCTTTCATGCTGATCCTGATGATTGCGTTTGCCGCGCTGGCGACCACGCTGAATCGTCACCACTTGACCTTGCGTCCACCACAAAGCGTGCTGGATTATAAAGTCTACTTTGGTGCCACCATTATCGGTAACGCCATTGGTGCTGTATCGGCGGTCTTCTTCATGATCAGTCAGAAGCGGTCTGGTATTGCCATGGACCCGGTGACTGAAGCCATTAACATCATCTGGCTGTTCCTGTTTATCGGCCTGACCCTGATTAGTATCGTACAGTCGTTCAAGACCCCAAGCGATGCCAAGCCAGGTGGTAGCTGGCTCTTGGCTTACCTGTCTATCCCACTGTACGCCGTGATGGCTGTGGTGGCAGGTTCGGTGTTCTTCCTGCAGGGTTACTACCCGGGCCTGTTGATTTACATGGGTCAGCTCTCCGACTATTCCTCGCTGTTCCTGAGCCTGACGCTGTTTATCTGGATCGGTATGCTGCTGCGCCAAACCCGTGTAGTGGACATGTTCCTCGACATCTTCCGTCCATGGGGCTTCTCGCCTGAGGTGCTGACCTGGATTATCATGATCTTCGCCGCGCTGGCAACTGCCTATACCGGCGCATCGGGTATCTTCATTCTGGCGGCCGGTTCGATCATTTATCATGAAGTGGCTGGCGCTGGTGCGCGTAAACAGTACGCGCTGGCGGCAACCGCCATGTCCGGTTCGCTCGGTGTAGTACTGCGTCCTTGCCTGCTGATCATCCTGATCACCGCGATGAACAAAGAAGTAACCTCTGACCAGCTCTACGGTCATGGTCTGTATGTGTTTGCGCTGTCGTCTACGCTGTTCCTCGTCATGTCACTGTTGGTACGTGAGAAGGGTGGCCCGAAATACCGTCTGGTTGCACCACGTATTGCACTGCCTGCCATGGCACGTGCGCTGGTTCCACCATCACCGTATGTCGTGATCATGGTGCTGGTCGTGCTGTTCTACCGCTACGTGCTGGACACCAAGCTGGATGAATACACCGCTGCCAACATTCTGCCTTTCGTCATGCTGGCTGTAGTGTTCTTCGATAAGATCCGTCGCGAGCCAGCACCGGCTGTGCCTGTGACCATCGCTCCGGGCGGTAACATTCCACCTGCGCCGGTTGATCGTCGTTCCTTGCCGGGCAATGAGCATGATGACCGTCGTACCGGTATCGAGCGTCGTGTGAATTTCGAAACTGCGATCCGTACCGCAACCAACGAGACCATCGGTCATATCGGCGCACTACTGCTGCTGATGTCGCTGTCCATGAGTCTGGCGGGTGTGGTACAGCGTACCGGCGTGATGGATGTCCTGCCGCATCACTTCCCGAACATCTGGCTGGCGATGACCTTCCTGGTCATGGTCAAGGTGTTCATCGGTATGGTGATGGAGCCAATGGGCGCGATGCTTCTGGTATCGACCACACTGGCGCCGATTGCCTATGCCAACGGTATCGATCCGGTCCACTTCTGGATGATGGTACTGACCGCGCTTGAGCTTGGTTATCTCTTGCCTCCAGTCGCCCTGAATCAGCTCCTGACCCGTCAGGTGGTGAGCGAAGAGGTGATGGATGCTGCGGATGCGGAGGTTCGACACAAGAGCTTCTACTACCGCTATGAGCGCTGGCTGCTGCCGGTGATGGTGATCTCGATTACCCTCATTATTGTGGCCTACCTGCCACTGGCGCTGTACGGTAAGTAAGAGTCGCTGAGAAAAAAACCGCCATCAGATGGCGGTTTTTTTATGTCGTTTTTTGAGTGGTTAATGCTGAGGTGGCCATGGGATCGATTGCACATCAAACGGCACGCCAGTTGGGACATTGTGTGTATCGTCCGCCGTGCCGTGGCTGAAGAGCAGTGAGTATTTGGACTCAATGAAATACAGCCGACCATGATTAATCAGACCCGACGATGGGTCATTCAAGCCTGTGACCAAGGTCTGCAAATCACTAGTCTGCCCATCAGTGCTGATCGTTGCCGCGCTGATCTGACCGCCATACGGGCCGTCATGGCCGAAGGCATTGCTCTCAAAGATCACTAATTGATCGCGGTGCTCTGTGTCTTGCCCAGCATAGCGGATACCGTCGGCGTTTTTCAGTGTGCGAGGAAAGATCACGTTAGTCACTGCACCAGCTTGGCCGTCAGGCCGGATATCGATATGCAGCAGATGGTCGGTTGCCGCGACCAGACTGACATAGAGACCGTGATGCGTATCGAGCGCGATGCCATTCAGATAAAAGCCCTCTGTACCCGCAGTAAATGCTGGATCAGTTTTCCACACCTCAAGTGTTTGGCTGTCGGCTTTTAGCCGCAGGATGCGTGGATGTAGCGAGTCGGTCACATAGAGGTTGTGGCTGGCATCCATCGCCAGATCATTGCAGTGCCCGCCATCGGGGAAAGCGTAGCTATGCAAAGGCTTACCGCTGTCGAGGTCAAAGGACTTCAGGGCTGTCGGATGGCGTGGCACGGTCACATAGCCAAAGTTACCCGAGCAGACCCAGAGCGTATGGCGTGTGGCATCCACCAGCACGCCTTGCCCATTGGTCATGTGATTGCTGCCGGGCGGCACGAGGATCTTGTTGGTCTTGCCGTCTGGACTGATACGTACGACCGCACCCTGCCGCCAACTGCCAACATAGAGATTGCCTGCAGGATCGGCAGCGAGGCTTTCGGGGTACCAGTCGGGTGGCAGGGCGCGGGTATCGGCGAAGGCTGGCTGAGTCGAGGTGGCGAATGCCGGACTGCATAGTCCGCATAAGGTAATGGCGTGGAAAATGGCTCTCAAACGCATGATGGCATGCTCCGAAACGAGGATTGAAGGAAAGTGTTTCGTCTTAAAAGAACAGACCTGCACAGCATGATTGATGAATAGATACGCATAAACTATGATTAAGTGCGCTTAATCAATACTCATGGTATGGAATATGGATCATCTGACCAGTATGGCGGTGTTTGTGCGCGTGGTGGAGAAGGGCAGCTTTGCGGCGGTGGCTGAGGAGTTTGACTTATCGCCTGCGATGGTGGCTAAGCATATCCGTGCACTGGAGGAGCGCCTGTCTGCACGTCTAATCGAGCGGACGACACGACAGCATCACCTGACCGAGATTGGCGCACACTACTATGAGCGCTGTCAGAATGTGCTGGCTGAGGTGAAGAGCGCCGATGAGCTGGTGGATCTCTTGCGCAATGAGCCGCAGGGCGTGCTACGCGTCACCGCGCCCGTGACGGTGGGGGCGTATCAGATCACACCGCTCATCGGTCGCTATATGCAGCGCTATCGCAAAGTACGAGTCGAGCTGAGTCTGAATGATCGGGTGGTCGATCTGGTCGAGGAGGGCTTTGAGGTGGCGATCCGCAGTGGCAAGACCATGGCGGATCATTTGGTGGCGCGTGAGGTGCGGGCGCATCCGATGGTACTTGCTGCAAGCCCTGAGTATCTGTCGCAGCATCCTGTCATCACGCGGCCTGAGGATTTAAGCCAACATGCCTGTTTGGGCTTTATGCCGTGGGGCCGGCATCCGCATTGGCGCTTTATGCGGGGGGATGAGGTGGTGGACCTCGAGATAGATAGCCCCTTTACCGTGAATAACGGTCAGGCGCTTAAAGTCGCGGCTTTAAGCCATATGGGTCTGATCCTGCAGGCCGAGGTGTTGCTGGCGGATGTGCTGGTATCAGGGCAACTGTTAAAGGTCTTGCCCGACTGGCATCTGCCGACGCGCGCGCTCTATATCGTGCGACGACAGGATGTGCGGCTGACGCTGAAAGTCAGGTCGTTTATTGATTTTCTGGTGGCGGAGATGGCTGTTCCAGTGTAGCGAGTTGAGCGACTTCCAACTCTTTTTCTTTTAATGCATGGGCTCTTGATTTGATTTCGGTGTAATTGAATAGACTTCCATCGGGTCAAATGAGCTGGGCTTGAACGGCTCTTGCTTTTAGCTCGGCGATGTTGCTGACTCGGGCGTAAGCCCAGAGTCGCCATTTGGGAATCATGAAACTCCACCAAAGCCAACCGAAAACGAAGCTACTGAAGAACAAAACGAATGCAACCCATTCAATACTTGGAGGTAAAAGACCCCAACGCACGCCAGATATGATCAAGCATGAGGGGGCAAATAAAAACAATATGGTCGGACCATTGATCCAGAGGTGCCCCATACGTATGGCATGTTCAATGGTAATTTTTTCTTTCATGACTCAATCCGTCTCATGACAGACCACTTCAATATTATGCCCATCAGGATCAAGGACAAACGCCGCATAGTAATCCGGATGATAATGCGGCCTCAGCCCCGGTGCGCCATTGTCCGTACCGCCAGCACCCAGAGCCGCTTGATAAAACGCATCCACGGCAGCGCGTGACGTGGTGCGAAAGGCGATGTGAATGGCGGGTTTATTCGGTGTCCCTCGGCTGATCCAGAAGTCTGCTTTGGGTGCTTCGCCAAAGCCTGCGACATCAGTATGGCCGGTGACGCTGGCAGGGAACTCCATCAGCAAGCCATAGCCGATAGCAGCCAATGCTTGGGTATAGAATGCTTTACTCTTGTCAAAATCACTGACGATGACCCCGGTATGATCGATCATGTTCATCTCCTTTGATTAAATGTGCCGCCGAAATTTGTCTAACCCACCTGCGTGCCTATCCACCATGTCGTACCACCCGCATCCTTAAAGCCGCCGCGCTTGTCTTCATCATCCTTCTGCACCGGCTCCTGTACCCCTGTTGCACCGGCTGCGATAGCGCGCTGATACGTCGCATCGACATCTGGCACATAGATATGCACATGACTCGGGATCGCAGGCCAGCCCGGCACGGCGTCACACAGCATCAGTACGGTATCGTCTATCCTTACTTCAGCATGCCGCCATTTGCCTGCCTCATCCGCTGGGATTATCCGTAGCGTCTGGGCACCAAAGACGGTGATCAGGAAATCTATCGTCCCCTGCGCGCCATCCACGATCAGGTACGGAGCGAGGGAGGTGTAGTGGTCGGGTTTGTAAGCCATGACGTGCATCCGTGACGTTGAATGATGCGCTGATTAAGCCATGACCGGATGGTCAAGACAAGCCTGATGTTGTTTAGATTATTTACATAAAAAAAGGAAGCCATGCGGCTTCCTTTTCTCGATTTCACGTTTAACGATTAGTAGTCAAACGAGAAGCCTTCGATAGGCATTTGCATCATCGACTTGGATGGTTTGACCATTGCTTCGGCGTGACCTTGTGCACGTGGCAGCAGACGCTCGAAGAAGAACTCGGCGACCTGGATCTTGGCTTGGTAGAACTCAGGTTGTTCTTTGCCGCCTTTTTCCAGCAGTTCAAACGACTTGGCAGCCATTTGAGCCCAGAAGAAGGCCATCATGGCGTAGCCCGAGTACATCAGATAGTCGTTCGATGCGCTCGATACCACATCACGGTCCTTACGGGCCATCAGCATCAGACGCAGGGTCAGGGTGTTCCACTGTGCGCAGATCTTGGTCAGATCCCATGCGAAACCGCGCATGTTTTTGAACTGAGCCTGACGGCTGCAGAACTTCAGAATTTCACCAGTGAAGTCACGGACGGCTTTACCACGGCTGCTCAGCAGCACTTTACGGCCGAGCAGGTCGAGTGCCTGAATGCCGGTGGTGCCTTCGTACAGGGTGGAGATGCGTGCGTCACGGGCGATCTGTTCCATGCCGTGCTCTTTGATGTAGCCATGGCCACCGAACACCTGCATGCCGAGATTGGCGGACTCAAGACCCAGTTCGGTCAGGAAGCCTTTGAGGATCGGGGTGTAGAAGCCCAGACGGTCATCCCATGCGTCGAAGCCGGCTTGGTCGCCTTTCATCAGGCAGTCGGTCATCTTGTCAGCGAGTTGGGCTGCGTAGTAGATCATCGCACGGCCACCTTCAGCCACGGCTTTCTGCGTCAGCAGCATGCGGCGGACGTCAGCGTGGTGGATGATCGCGTCGGCGACTTTGTCTGCGTCTTTCTTACCCGACAGGGCGCGCATGGACATACGCTCTTTGGCGTACGGCAGGGAGCCTTGGTAGGACAGCTCGGCGTGCGAGATGCCTTGTACGGCAGTACCGATACGGGCGGTGTTCATGAAGGTGAACATCGCGTGCAGGCCTTTGTTTGGCTCGCCGATCAGATAGCCGATCGCACCGTCAAAGTTCAGCACGGCGGTTGCCGATGCGCGGATACCCATTTTGTGTTCGATCGAGCCACAAGTCACTGGGTTGCGCTCGCCCACGCCACCGTCTGCGGTCGGCAGGAATTTCGGCACGATGAAGAGCGAAATACCCTTGGTGCCTTTTGGTGCGTCTGGCAGGCGTGCCAGTACGATGTGGATGATGTTGTCGGTCAGATCGTGTTCACCTGCGGAGATGAAGATCTTGGTCCCGTAAATCTTGTAGGTGCCGTCAGCGCCCACTTCGGCGCGGGTTTTAACCTGACCCAGATCCGTACCACATTGTGGTTCGGTCAGGCACATGGTGCCGCTCCAAGTACCTTCGACCAGCTTAGGCAGGTAGGTATTTTTTTGTTCGTCAGTACCGAACTGGATGATGGTGTTCATACAGCCGGTGCTGAGGCCCGGGTACATGGTGAACGACCAGTTGGCGGTACCCATCATTTCGGATTTGATCAGGTTCAGCGACATTGGCAGACCTTGACCACCGAACTCTTCGGGGTAGGACAGACCTTGCCAGCCGCCTTGAACGAACTGGTCGTAGGCTTCTTTATAGCCTTTAGGTGTGGTGACATTGCCGTTATCAAAATGACAGCCTTCTTGGTCGCCAGAGAGATACAGGGGAGCAAGAACGTTTTCACACAGATCGGCAGTACCTTCCAGGATCATGTCCACGGTGTCGGCATCGGCGAGTGCGCCGTTCGACAGGGTGGCAAAGTGGGCTTGGAAGTCATACATTTCGTTCATCAGGAAGCGAACGTCGCGTAGGGGGGCTTTGTAGGCTGGCATAATGGTCCTATCAACACATATGAATAAATGATGAGTATTTCGCTCGGGCGAATATTAAACGGTCGTCTGCCGTTTTACATGGTGACCAATTCGCCAAAGTAATGGCATTTGTGCCATTACTTTTTTGAGCGTTCTGTGCTAGGGCGTTGCTTTGGGCAGGTGATGCTGTGGCCGTCTGGAAAGGCCGATGGATGACAGCATGCCCGTGGTAAACACCACGCCAAAGACGACAAACAGTGTACCAAAGATTTGCCCCAGATTGGGCAGTACACCAAAAATCATCGACACTAGCATAGCAAAGACGGGTACGAGGTTAAAGAATGCCGTAGCACGGCTCGAGCCGACCTGCTGTATGCCATTAAACCAGAGCAAATAAGCCAGCATGGAACCAAACACCGACAGGTACAGAATGGCGACATGGGTCAACAGCGGTGCAGATGCGATGCTGGTGAGTGGGTGCTCAAAAGCGATACTTAAACCCACCAGACCCAGCGTACCAAACAGCATGGAAAACGCGGTGGTCTCAAGCGGGGTCGATGCGCGGACAAAGCGCCGCGAGACAATCGTACTCATCGACCAAGACAGACTGCCGCCTAGGATAATCAGGTCGCCGATGGCGACTTTGAGTCCCGCCAGATGCATCAGTTGGCCGTGCGTGACGACAAGCACCACACCAAATAAACCCAGCACCAGACCGATGACCTTGCCCAGCGTCAGGCGTTCGCCTTCAAAGATGATCGCAAGTGCAAGGGTAGAGAGTGGCGTGGTCGCCATGATCAGCGCGCCATTGACCGGTGTGGTGGTGTGCAAACCAAAGAACATGGCGGTATTAAAGCCGACCACGCTCAGGATGCCGATGGCAATAAAGACGATGATATTCTGGCGCAATACAGACCAGCGTAAGCGACCCATGAGCCCGAAGATGGTGACCAGTAGAGTCGATGCAATCACAAAACGTTCGGCAGCGGCGGCCAGCGGGGTCAGGTGCTGGATGATGTAGGCGCCGACATTGAAGTTGGAACCCCAAAAAAATGTGGTCAGCACGATACCGAGGTAAGCCATTTGCTGGGTTTGGCTTTGGGGTCTTAAGACGGCTTGCGGACTGGTCTCAAGGGATGGATGGGTGGCTTGTGTGTTCACAGGCTGCTCCTTGACGCACGAGGCGTATCAATATGATATACCGATTGGTTGCCATAGTGCGCCGAATCGTATTGGCGTACAATTCCACAGAACTACACGTCACTTGTGAAAAAATGCACCATGATCGACTGGGAAAATCTGCATTACTTTGCGGTCTTTGCACGCGAGAAATCACTGTCAGCGGCAGCGCGTGTGCTGCGCGTGGATCATGCCACGGTCGCGAGGCGCATCGCGGCACTCGAGGCGGCACTCCAGCTTAAGCTTGTAGACCGTCGTGCGCGGATCTATACCCTGACCTGTGATGGTGAGCGGATCTCGAAGCTGGCTTGCCAGATGGATGAGGGGGCATTCTCTATCGAGCGGGTAGCGCGGGCGGGGCAGCAGCAGGTCGCAGGCGAGGTGTCCGTGAGCGTACCGCCCTCGACTGCGGCAGCCTTTATCGTGCCGCGTCTGGGGCAACTGCGGCAGGCTTATCCGGGTATCCATCTGCGCATTATCGCTGAGACACGCTTGGCTTCCCTGCCACGAGGCGAGGCGGATATCGCGGTGCGGCTGGTCAGACCGACTGAGGAGGGGCTGGTCGGGCGTAAGCTGGGCGTTTTACCTTTTGGCTTCTATGCTGCGCCAGAATATGTTGCTGCGACACCGCCTGAGCAGTATGAGTTTATTGCGCTCGATGACAGTCTGGATCATTCGCTACAGCAGCACTGGCTCAGGTCGGTGATCGGCACACGTCAGATCGTGATCCGTACCAATACGCCCGAGATTCAGCGCATTGCAGCGACGGCAGGCGTCGGGGTCGTGGTGTTGCCTGATTTTCTGGGTAAAGCCGCGACAGCTACAGGTGGTCTGGTGCGGCTGGATATGGGGGAGGCGCCGATGTTCCGCGAGATCTGGCTTGCGGTACATGCCGATCTGCATCACACGCCGACGGTGCGGGCGGTGATGGATTTTCTGATTGATTGCTTTGCGGAGTTGGGATGACAGGCGCTTTATCGAGGCGCTTTACAGCTGAATATCGGTCGAAGGTCGTACGCCCGTCCAGACATAGAAGGCTTCCGCCGCCTGCCCGATGAGCATGCCCAGCCCTTCGGCAGTCGGTATCCCTCGTGCCCGTGCCTGATCGAGAAAATCCGACGGCTTGCCATAGGCCATCTCGTAGGCATGATGAAAGCTAAGAGCCGCAGGCAATTGAAGTGCATCGCCTGTCAGACTCGCCGACGTGGCGTTGATCACGAGGTCGTATTCGCCGTGCAACTGATCCAGTGCCAGCGTATCCAGATGAGTGCTGGCAGGGATCAGCGGCGCAAGGTCCGCCATCAATGATTCCGCGCGGCTTAAAGTACGGTTGGCGATGGTGATGCGTGTCGCGCCAGCGGTTGCCAGCGGTAGGATCACCCCCCGCGTCGCACCGCCTGCACCTAAGATCAGGATTGACGCCTGATCCAGTCGCCAGTGTAAATCCTGCAATGCATGCACCAGTCCCGCACCGTCGGTATTTTCACCATGCAGCTTGCCGTCTGCCATCCAGAGCGTATTGACTGCGCGAGCCGCTTGCGCACGTGGGGTCAGTTCGTCACATAGGGCAAAGGCTTCTTCTTTAAAGGGTACAGTGACGTTTAAGCCATTGCCGCCCGCCGCAAAGAAATCTCTGACCGTCGTGGTAAAACCATCTAATGGCGCAAGAATGCGCTTATAGCTGAGCGCTATGCCCGTCTCGCGACCAAAGGCCGAGTGAATGTCTGGGGAACGGCTGTGGGCGATAGGGTTGCCCACGACGGCGAAAGTCTTGCTCATAATCGGTATTTCTTGGGCTTAACAAAAAGACAGAAGCGTAGTGTACCTGAAAAAACACCGTGTTTAGCCCTGACGCGTCTAGCGCCGTGCGGCAGTGGTGTGCTGTGGTTTTAAATAATTTCAGCATTCAGTTCAAATGAATTAAGCCTAATCACTCAGTTTGAGTTTTGTCCCGTTTGAGCCAGTCTTTGGGCGGCGTCAGAAAGTCCGGAACCAGACGCGCTTCTGGGGTGTCTGCTTCCCACTCTGGGCGGTAGTGCCAACTGACCAGATTGGGTAGGCTGACGAGGATCGACTCGATGCGTCCACCAGTCTGCAGACCAAACAGGGTGCCACGGTCATAGACGAGGTTATACTCGACATAGCGCCCACGGCGATAGAGCTGAAACTCGCGCTGGGTTTCGGTGTAGGGTTTGCTCTTGCGTGCTTGCACGATGGGCAGGTAAGCATTCAGATAGCCATTACCCACTGCTTGCATAAAGGCAAAGCAACGCTCAAAACCGCCTTCATTCAGATCATCATAAAACAGGCCGCCGATGCCGCGATGTTCATCGCGATGTTTGATATAGAAATACTGGTCACACCACGCCTTGAAATCATCATAGACCTGCTCGCCAAACGGCGCACAGAGATCATGCGCCGCCTGATGCCATGCGACGCAGTCCTCGTGCACGGGATAGTAGGGTGTGAGGTCAAAGCCACCGCCCATCCACCAGATGGGTTCCATGCCAGGTTTCTCGGCAACAAACAGGCGAATATTGGCGTGCGACGTCGGGACGTGTGGATTCTTGGGGTGGATCACGAGCGATACGCCTAGTGCCTGCGCTTGTGCGCCCTCAATCTGTGGGTGACGTGCCGTGGCCGAAGCAGGCAGATGGCGGATCTGGATGTGGGAGAACATCACGCCGCCTTTTTCGATCAACTCGCCGCCTTGCAGCACACAAGAGCGACCGCCACCGCCTTCAGGGCGCGTCCAGTCATCTGGCGTGAAGCGAGCAGTGCCGCCTGTGGATTGCTCCTCCTGCTCCAGTGCCGTGCAGATTCGGGCTTGCATATCTAGCAGAAAATCGCGTACTCGCGTGATGTCGTCTATGGTCGGGCTTGAGAAGGTGGTGGTACTGGTTGCGTTCATGCTGTACTCGGTGTGACGATCATGAGGTCATCTTAAAGTAGCCCATGGGCTTTGTCTTGATCTTGATCAAGCTGCAGGGGTGCCGGGGGTGACTGGGGTTAAATGAGTGGCTCGGCCATGTTGCCAGAAACGCGGGGCATTGTCGTCATCCTGACTTTCGCATCCCGGGCAGACATAGTCACGGCCATGGACGTTCGCGAGGCTGAGTATGGCAATCATGATCATGACTTTAAAAGGCGTTTGCCAGTATGCCCACAGTGCAGTAGTCATCTGCAGTGGTGCTTTGGTGGCTGTCCGGGATTCGGGCAACGCCGCAATCAACCATGCCATCAGAACGGAGCAGATCACCTGACTGAGCGGATAGACGAAGATGCCTGACAGCAGGCTGTCTGTGAATATTGCCGCGACACCCGCAACAATGAAGATCGGCAGCGCGCTGAAATGAAAAAATGTGTGCAACAACAGCGGGATACACAAGCCAATGATCAGCAATGTCGCCGCGCCCCATTCGCTCATGAATTGCAAGATGATGTTGTGCGGGTGACCATTCAGCATCCAGGGGGCGCTGATAATATAGTGATCGCCACCGACGCCAAGTAAGGGGTGGCCTTGCCAGAGATGGAAGGCTTTAAGCCAGAGTTCGTTGCGCAGGGAGCTGTCTGAGCGAAAGAGCGTATCTGCAACCATCGAGGGGACCCAGTGGGCGATAGCGGCATAGCCTAGCGCGGCAAGGATCAGAGAGATCAGCGGTAGGTGTAGTCTGTGCCAGTAGTCACGACGCAAGCTCACGATGATCAGTCCTACGGCAATGCTCAGGAAGCCGGCACGTGCACCATCCAGCCAGAAGACCAGCAGATAAATACTCGACAGCAGGTAGACTGCAGCACTGATGGTAAACTGTGCGATGGCGCGGGTGTAAAAAACACGACTCAACCAGATTGGTCGTTGCCAGAGCAGAAACAGGCAGGGCAATAAGGCATCGTCCAGCATGCGTATATTGCTGAATCCACCATGCCATGAGCTTACAGTCAGGCCATGCCACTGATCAATAATGCACTGAGAGAGCAAAATCAGCATGAGCATGGGAGCAACCGCAATCAGTGCGGCGATGTGTTCAACTTGTCTAGGCTTACGCCGATAGAGCTGTGACTGGCTATAGATGAAAGCCGCCAGCAATAGATAGAGGGCGGCATCTGTCGCTGCCCGTCCGGGTGATGTCGATAGTGCAGTACTGGCCGTCAGTAAGAGCAGCAGGGTCCAAAGCGTCCAGCCATAAGCTGCAGAGGATGCAAATGATGTCGGGGGGCGTCGACTGAACAGGGTCCACATGCCGAACAGACTGACAATCACGACCTCAATCATGCGCCAAGCATCATAAGGCGTGTTGAGCCATGCCGAATAGCCTGAAAAAGCGAAGCCGATAAAAACTGGCAGGCTCCAGAGCAGGAGCACGCCTGAGGTATCGTGTATAGGGAACAGAACCCGTGATGATGTGACTGGAATATCTTGAGGATTAGGCCCGGATGTGGCGCATGCGTTTTTGTTTGGTTTCAAGGTATGCGGCATTGTAGGGGTTCTCGCCAACATGCAGGGGCGTCCGTGCCACCACATCCAGCCCGAGCGCAGTGAGCGCTTCGATCTTGGCAGGATTGTTGGTGATCAGATTAACTTTTTTGACTCCCAGATAGCTTAGCATGACCTGACACATCTCGTAAGTACGTGCATCGGCAGGCAATCCCAAGAGCAGGTTGGCATCCAGCGTATCATGGCCCTGATCTTGCAAGGCATAAGCACGGATCTTGTTGGGCAGACCGATGCCACGGCCTTCCTGACGTAAGTACAGCAGCGCGCCACGTCCGGTACGGGCAATCAGATCCATGGTGGAGTTGAGTTGGGGGCCGCAGTCGCAGCGCAGCGAGCCGAAGGCGTCACCGGTGAGGCATTCCGAGTGTAGACGTACCAGTACGGGGGTATCCGTCTGTGCGTCTTCGGCTTGTCCGAGCAGACCGACCGAAAGCGCCACATGTTCTTCGCCCGTCGCCGGGTCCTGAAATACGGTGATATCAAAGACGCCATGTTTGGTCGGTAATTTGGAAGCCGCAACAAACTCAACAGCCATTATCCGCTCGATAAATCTGGTAAAGGGTTACTATTATAGCGCAGCTTTGATCCAGATGGTGTGATTGGCATATGGTGTCTTTGGTAAGCACTCTTTTTAGCAGGGCTTAATGATCGCGAGCAGAGATGAGTCGCACTCAAACACGTTTTTTAGTGGGATGATGAGCAAGCGTTTTTTGTTGTGGCCTGTTTGGTTGTGGTCGCGAGGCGATGAAGAAGACCTTGCTACTTGGCTTTATGCACAGACAAGCATAGGAGCGGCATATACGAAGCATATAGGCGTTTTGGCGTTGCTATATGCGTTTATATCCTCACGCTAAACATGGGATTTGAGGATTAACTTTAGTATTGGTTGAGCTGGTTGCGCGAGGTAGACGTTTTTAGTGCGTTGATCTCTGTATAAGTGTTCGGATGAAGTGCGATTGGTGGTGAGGCTGGCTGAAATATAAGCTTGCGTAGGCGGGGTGATCTTCACGTTGAGATGACATGCTGTTGGATATTCTTGTCTAATCTTAAGATCCGACAGGCGGTGCGGGCTTGGGATCATTGTGGAGCTTTTGCGCGTTTACGCTGAAGTTGATGGCATGGGATTGGCGCTGACGACGCGACAATGGTAGCATGGCTGACTTGTGATGTCGGCGTGTGACCGTACATCCATGATTTCGCATCGGTCATCAAGGTCATGATAAAATTAGGCTAACCATGCCAATGATGCGATCCGGGCCGTGCTTCGGTCTGCTTCGTTTTTTAAGCTCTTTATTGGGTACGCGCCTTCAGCCATGATGTATAAACAAATTCCGGAACTGCGCCCTGACACGCCTCTGTTGGATCAGATCGAGTCCCCTGCACAGTTAAAGCATCTGACGACCGACGAGCTGGTGACACTGGCGGCTGAGTTGCGTGCGTACCTGTTGTATGCAGCCGGGCAGAGTGGCGGGCATTTTGGGGCCAATCTGGGTGTGGTTGAGCTGACCGTGGCCCTGCATGCCGTACTCGATACCCCGCATGACCGGCTGGTGTGGGATGTCGGTCATCAGGCTTATCCGCATAAAGTCTTGACTGGACGTCGTGAGCAGTTGACCACCATCCGCAGTCAGAATGGCCTTGCGGCATTCCCGGCACGCGATGAATCTGAATACGATACCTTTGGTGTAGGTCATTCTTCGACTTCCATTTCTGCAGCTCTCGGCATGGCGCTGGCGCTGCGTTATCAGTCTGACAAGAAACCCGATGGCCCGGCACCACAGCGTGTGGCCTGTGTTATCGGTGATGGTGCCATGACGGCGGGTATGGCTTTTGAGGCGATGAATGATGCTGTCGGCCACCATGCCGACCTCTTGGTCATCCTCAATGACAATGACATGTCGATCTCGGGCAGTGTCGGCGGGCTTGCTCAGCATTTGGCGGCGCTGTGGGAAAACGGCGACTATGTCTATGTGCATGACGACGGTACGCCCGAAGTCCGTACGCGTCCAGAGTGGGATTTTCGCGAGCGTAAGGCAGTGCCTGAGCATGCCGTTCATACCGACAATCTCTTTCAGGCGCTGGGCTTTGAGTACTTTGGCCCCGTCGATGGTCATGATCTGCCTGAACTACTGCGCGTACTGAACGCGCTGAAAGACCGTAAAGGCTGTCGTTTCCTGCATGTCTACACCACCAAAGGCAAGGGCTTCACTCCGGCTGAGCAGGATCAGATCGGCTATCACGCCATAGCCAAGCTCGGCAGTAGTAAACTCGGTGCCGTCAGCACTAAACATGCCTCGCATAAGCCAGTCAAATATTCCGATGTCTTTGGTCGCTTCCTGTGTGATCAGGCGGCTCAGGATGAGCGTTTGCTGGCGATCACGCCTGCGATGTGCGAAGGCTCGGGCATGGTAGAGTTTGCTAAAGTCTATCCTGAGCGCTTCTTTGATGTGGCGATTGCCGAGCAGCATGCGCTGACGCTGGCGGCAGGAATGGCCTGCGAAGGCACCAAGCCGGTGGTGGCGATCTATTCGACCTTCCTGCAGCGTGGCTATGATCAACTGGTGCATGATATCTGCCTGCAAAATCTGGATGTCACCTTTGGTATCGACCGTGCGGGCTTGGTCGGTGAAGATGGGGCAACGCACGCGGGCAGCTTTGACTATGCCTTTATGCGTACCCTGCCCAACATGGTGCTGATGGCGCCTAAAGATGAAAATGAATGCCGCCAGATGCTGCATACAGCCTATATGCATCCGGGACCGGCTGCGGTGCGTTACCCGCGCGGCGCTGGGGTGGGGAGCTTGATTGAGGATGACTTTACGTCGCTGCCTATCGGCCAGGCCGAGGTGCTGGCGCGCTTCAATGAGACTGCCGAGACGCGCATCGCGCTCTTGGCGTTTGGTAGTCGTGTCTATCCGTCGCTTGCGGCAGCCGAGCACTTGGCGACGACCGGTCTGGGCGTGACAGTGGTCAATATGCGCTTTATCAAACCACTCGATATCGCGATGCTGGCGCAGCTTGCACCAGATCATCAGGCTTTTGTCACGGTCGAGGAACACGCGGTGATGGGTGGGGCAGGCAGTGCGGTCAATGAGGCGCTGCATCAGGCGCTCATCGTCAAGCCTGTGCTGAATCTGGGATTATCCGATGTCTTTCTAGGACATGGCGAGCATGGTCAGATGCTGGCAGATGAAGGTCTGGATGCGACAGGCATAGCCGCTGCCGTGACGGCGTTTGTACGGCGTCTGGCGACCTTGGCCCACTGATACATGGAGTCTCCATCATTAGCATTCCGCGTAATAAAAATACACATCTCCGGCATATAAACTGCTTCAATTCCGTTCATAAATCCGATACATTTGGGGTGGGTTTTAACGATTGGAGCGTGTCAAATGACGGATTCAAGAGTAAACGATTCGACCCCAAACTTCGCTAAAACTAACTCTCAAGGAGCATTATCTCAAGCCTCTGAACGTGATCACGATTCTGTAAAATCTCCGCTGTCTGCGGTGTACTCCAACACGCATGAGTACGCTTCCTTGCACGCGACGTCATCCATACACAAATCTTCCGTTCCTGCCAATGATGCATCCACAGCGACATGCGACGCCGATATCGTCGTCACGTCTCCTGAGTGCATGCCTAAAGATACCCTGAATAAAGACGCTGCGTCTGAGATGGATTTGGACATCGCTGCAAAATCCGAGCAGGCCTCAGCTCAGTTGGATCTACCGCAGATCGATGCGCTGTCCGAGGGTTCGGCTGCGGCGCAAGAGCTGTATGTGCCCATTGCCCAGAACTTCGCCGAATTGGTCGCCTCAATGGTGCATCCGGTCAAGGACTCCTGCATCACGGTCCAGACCATCAAGGGCTTGTCTGCACGAACCCCTGCAGTCCTATCGTCAGAAAGCTCTGATCAGGGCATTGTCTATGAGTGGGATTTCTGGCGGCCCCATGAGCAGTATCTGACGGACACACTGTTACCTGAGTCGGATACGGTTCCTGAGCAGATCCAGCGTTATCGTCATCGTCTATTGGCCAGTTGCGGCCTGGTCGCTCAGGTACTTGCCCAATATGAGCTGTTGCAGATGTCGGCGGTCACCCTGTATGCCTTTAGTGCCAGTGTTGGCAATGAGGTGCATTATCGCTATCAGCCTGATGTGCATCCGCGTCGCTTCCAGTCGCCTTGTCTGCAGCAGAATCTCTATTATCCGACCTATGCATTGAACCGTGGGACAGTACTGGATCGTATGGATGAGCTGGCGGCGTTGCTGGGGGGCTATTTTGACCGAGATGTGCTTCCGACTGAGCTTGAGTTTTCGGGTGTCGGTGATGTGGTCGGAGTGGGGCGTTTTGAAAATCCCTTCTCCTTCAGTTACGAAGTCTTTGAGAGCTATGAGCGTATCCGCATCCAGACACGCAGTACGGCATGGATGACCTGTGATCTCACGGGCGTGCCACAGATGGCGCTGTATAGTGCGAATGGCTGGCGGCTGGAGCGGGCAATGACGGATCTGGTCTTCTTTTTGGGGCAGCAAGGTTTTCAGCTTGAGCAGAACCGTCGCGGGATTGATGAGGATCTGTACGATACGCCGAGTGTCTGTCATCGGGCGACGCGATATGCCGACTGGGATGGCGATTATCTGGTGAACCGTTCGTCGCTGGAGCCGGTTTGCGATGAATTGCTCAATGTGGTGGATCTCTTCCATCTGAATGTCGCCTACGCCGCCCCGCTCTGATCACAAGGGCTGCAAACCATAAAAAAACCTCTCACTGGAGAGGTTTTTTTATGTCGATCAGATTGGCGATGACCTTACACGTCCGACTTAGAATTTATAGTCCAGCTCCAGCCAGCCCTGACGGCCATAGGGCAGATAATTGCCGACAGGATAGTAAGGCCAGCCGCCGCTGTCGTCACGCTTGACGGTATTAAAGACGTTATTCACGATCACCGAGACGGTGGCTTTGGGGGTGATCTTGTAGGCTGCACTCCAGTTCACGGTCACACCGGGTTTTAGGTAGCCAGTCTGATCACCGGTCGGGATACGTCCAGTGCGGGTGAGCAGGGTGGTGGTAGACCATTTGCCGATGTTCCAGGTCAGGCTGGTATTGAGCTTGTTGGGCCAGTCCGTGATGGTCGGGTCGGTGAGGTAGTTGTCTTTGCCGTCATTGGCGGATTGCTGGTAGGTGTGACGCAGTACTTGGGTGTAGTTGGTCTGCCAGACGAAATTGCCCCAGTCCTGTACATCCCAGCGCAGCTTACCCGTGATATCGACGCCAGCGACATGCTCACGCGCGGCATTGATCGGAATAATGTTGATATGGTTGATGGCACCGGGATCGACCACGGCATTGTCGGGGTTACGCACGATACGGCTAATGGCATCCTGACACTGCGGGGAGTTGATATCGCGGACGCCGCTGCGGCAGTCAGCTTCGGTCTTTAAGAGCTGGTCGGCATCGAGGTTGGTGACTTCATTGTTAATGGTGATGTCCCAGTAGTCTACCGACAGGTCGGCTTGCCGGATCGGCGACCAGACGAAGCCAAAGCCGAATGATTTACCGTCTTCAGGCTTGAGCGTCTGACTGCCGGTCAGGGTGTAATTGCTGCCGGGTGAGACATTACTGTAGTCACAACTGGCGACTGGTTGACCCGCCTGACGGCAACGCCAGTAGTCGGTGGTGGCGGGGTAATAGCCGTGCTGCTCCTTGAGGTAGAGATAATTCATGTCGGGTGCGCGGAAGCTGGTGGCATAGTTGCCGCGCAGCAGCAGGGTGGGATCGGGGCGAAACTCAAGACCTGTCCCAAAGGTGAATTTATCGATACTGCTATCTGACAGCGCGTAGCGGTCATAGCGACCGGACAGGTTGATATTCAGATTTTTGAGCACAGGAATGAACAGTTCACTGCCCAGAGCCTGCCGGGTACGGGTGCCGCCGTAGCTGCTGCCGCCCGAGGTGTTATAAAACGCGCCTTCGCCGATTAACGCATCCGGCTCGTTGGAGAAGCCCTGACGGCCATATTCAGCCACGCCTGCAAGCTTGACCGCGCCAGCAGGCAGATTAAACAGCTCGCCATTGGCGCTTAGGCTTAAGGTCTGTAGCCATGAGCGGTCGCGCTCAATCGAGCGACCGGAGATGCTCTGGAAATCACTCGGGGTCAATGGCTGGCTCAGGCGGGCAGGATCAGGTGCATAGATCGGCACCCCAGTCGGATCGACGCCGAGCTGCGGACCCAGAAAATAGCTATCTACACTGCTGAGCAGGCGACCATAGACGGTGGCTTTGCTGGTGTATTCCGAGCCGCTATAGGAGGCTTCATATTTCCAAGTGCTGTCGCCGATATCGCCGCGCACGCCGAAGTTCAGGAGTCCCGAGACGTCGTCCCATTCTTTGTTGACATTGCCCACACCGCCCAACTCTTCAGGCGAAAAGCGGCGATTCCAAATTTCATCAAGGCCGGTATTTTGATTGATGAAATAACCGGTTGAGCTTGCTGCCGAGGTCCAGCTTGGACCTCGGGTATTGTTTTCGGTGTGGTTAAAGCCAAACAACAGGTCGCCAAACAGCTCGGCGTGGTCGTTTAGGGCATAGTTGAGGCTTAAGTAGCCGTTCTCGCTCTGGTTCTGAGTCTGTACGGTCCAGAAGTCGGGCGAGGCTTTGGTGCTGGTACAGCGATTGCCGAGTGTCTGTACACTACCTGCAAACAGCCCGCTAAATGGTGCGCAGCCACCAAAACCAAGGTATTTGCCCGTGTCGGCATTCTGGCGTCCGGCGATGGTGGCGGCGGGTGTGCGATCAGCCATGAAGTCACGCTGGCGTGCCCAGATCGGATTGCGTCCGCTGATCTCAAGGCCGTAGACCACATTCAGAGCATCGATACTTTTGCCGCCTGAGAGTTGCAGGCGCAGGTTTTCACCGCCGTGGCTGGTGCTGCCGCCTTTCAGATTAATATCCAGACCATCGGCTTTCTTTTTTAGGATGATATTGACCACACCCGCGATGGCGTCCGAACCATAGATCGCCGAGGCGCCGCCATTCAAGATTTCGATGCGGTCGATCATCATGCTGGGGATATTGGCGAGATCAACGAAATTGACCGCACCATCATAGGGCACCGGGTAGTCCGCCACGCGGTGACCATTGATCAGCGTGAGCGTGTGGTTGGGGCCCAAGCCGCGCAGACTGACGGCATTGGCAGCCGGGGTGAAGGTATTGCCGTAGTCGGCGCCCTGTACAAAGCCGGTATTTTGCGTCAGGCCGTTTAGCGCATCAAATGCATTGCTATAGCCGCGTTTCTCGATCTCGTCGGCAGTGATGACGGTGACGCTGGTCGGGCCGTCTTTCTGTGCCCGAGAGATGCGTGAGCCGGTGACGGTGACCTGCTCGACATGGGCGGGTGTTGCGGCGGCGGTGCTGGCAGCGCTATTGCCAGTGTCTTCCGCCCAGACCTGCCAGGGTAGGGCGATGGTCAATGCCAGAAGCGACAGGCAGAAATGTGGGCGACGGATAGTCGCAGGATTGAAGTAAAAACGCATAGTCTGAATGGGTCGTAGAGTGTGCAAGGGAGCTTCACGCTAACAGATTTTAATTTGTTTATTTAATGTAAAAAATAAGAAGAATATGATGAAAAAATATAAATATAAAATTTGTGAACTATTTGGCTTAATTTAATTTTATTAAAAGTTTGAATGAATTAATTAAATATTAAATTTTTCAGTCGGTTTGTTTTGTTTGAATATTTGTGAGTATTTCTGATTTTTCCTAAATTTAATTGTGATTAAGATGTGTGGATGCTGCAGGTGGTGCTTGGTGCGCGCGTGGATGTCTGCGTTGCTGGATAGTTAAAAAAGGTTGTGCACGCGATTACGGAATGTCAGGTTTTTTCAAGGGCTTTCTGGTACGCGGCCTACGATATACGGTAGAATACGGCGTTTGATCAGTCTGAAGTTGAGAGATGGTCCATGGAACCGATGGTGGTGATGGCAACGCGCGCAGCGCAACTGGTGGGTGACGAGATTCAAAAGGCGCATCTGAACCGTCATAAACTGGACCTCCAGGTCGAAAGCAAGGGCAGTGAAGGGCTCACGAGTCTAGTGACGCGTGTGGATCGTTATGTAGAAAAGCTGCTCATCGATACCCTTCGTAAAAGCTACCCAACCCACAGTTTTCTGGGTGAAGAAGGTGGCCTGCAAGAAGGCAAAGACCCAGACTGGTGCTGGATCATTGATCCCCTAGACGGTACGACTAACTTTGTACAGGGTCTGCCGCATTTCTGTGTGTCGATTGCGGTCCAATACAAGGGCGTGACCGAGCATGGCGTGATCTACGATCCGATCCGTGACGAGATGTTCAGTGCCAGCCGTGGTCGAGGTGCGATTCTGAACCAGCGCCGTATTCGTGTATCTGAGCAGACCACGCTGCAGGGTGCCAATCTGGCGGTCGGTCATCCTTATCGCTCAGCGCGTGGTGGTGAGGTCAAAAGCTTTGCCAAAGAACATTTTGCGTCCTTACTTGCTGTGACCGAAGCAGGCGCGCAAATTCGTCGCTGTGGTTCGGCGGCCCTTGATCTGGCTTATGTCGCCGCTGGTCGCTATGATGGTTTCTTTGAGCTGGGTCTGCAGAGTTGGGATATTGCAGCCGGCGATCTGATCGTGCGTGAAGCGGGTGGTACTGTCGTTGATGCAAAAGGTGGTGGTGAGTTTTTGAGCAATGGGCAGGTGTTTGCTTGTCCGCTCAAACTGTTAAAACCGCTGATGCAGACCGTCGTCCCGGCGTGGGGTGAAGCGGTTCGCTGATTCGTGGTGCGGATTGTGTTCTACTTGCACGATGCCTGTGTCGTGTAATATCCCTGATAAAACAGGATGTGTTAATCCCGGATTCAAGATGGTGAAACGCCCATGCTCGCGCGGCCTGCAGCCCTGACCTTACCTCGCATTTATCGCCGACTGGCTCAGCAACAGTTTGTTGGGCTCTTGATGCGTCTTGCGCTGGTGATCACAGCAGGCTGGACGTTAGGCTGGCGTATGGTGCCGCCCGTGGCATGGCATGCCAAATTATTGTCTCATTGGCTGTTTGATGCCTTCACGCTGGTGTCACTGGGGTATCTGCTACTGAGCAGCCTGATTTTTTTCGCTCAAATGATCTGGGCGCATCGGCGCTGGGTATTTGTAAGCTCTTCGGTATGTGACAGTATGCTTGTGGCATTGCTGCTGATTCTTTATCCCGGACAGGCTTGGGTGGGGTTTGGGATCTCGGTCGTGGCGATGCTGGCGATGTTGCAGGGATTGGGTGGTCGGCTGATTCTGGGTAGCAGTGTATTGCTCTTGGTCTGTGCGCTGATCGTGGCTCACCTGAATGGTATTCTGGTTGCGAGTGGTCCTTTGCCCATCCATGCGGCAGAGGTGATGATGGTGTTGTTTGCGCTCATGGGAGCGTGGCATTTTGAGCAGCGTGATCATGAGCATCTGGAACGACAGGACGATACGAATCCCGTCAGCGGTTTGCCGCGTATCAAGGCGCTCTATACCAGCTTGCATTATCTTTTGCCCTACCACCAGCGCAATAAAATGCCGCTGAGTTTCATCATGATGCGGATCGACGGGCAGGCTGGTCATGAAGCCAGTATGCAAGAACTGTCTGAACGTTTGCTGAGCCGGATTCGCAGAAGCGATGTGCTGGTACATGCAGAAGAGGACGATCTGGTGATCATGCTGTGTGATACCCCGGTGGCCGGGGCGAGTGCGTTAGCGCGCGATCTATCCATGTTGTTGGGAGATATTCGTGAACTGCACCTCAATTTTGCGGTCAGTGCGATTGAGCTTGAGAATGCTGCGATTGATCCGCTGCTGCAGCGCATGCGTGATTTACTTAAACATGCCGCTCATCAAAATACCGACCGTATTTTGTTTGTGACCGAAGAGCGGCAGGCGGAAATCAACTCGTGAATTGATGTAAAAGCACAATTTTTAATCGATTGAATTTACTTTATATTTTTTTGAGAAGCGTCGGTTTTTCATTGTGAATCATAAAAAAGTATAAAACAACAGTGGTTTTTCATAAAAACCAATGATAAGATCGTATCACCATTTAGTCTGTTCCTACGCTCTTGCACCTATAAATGTTGACATTCGTGGGTATTAATAGCAAAAAAAGTACAGATTAACTCTTGGTCTTTGAATCCCCCTTTTTTTTCTGTGAGAGTGATGCTATGCAACTCAAAAAACTCGCAATTGCTGCTGCTATTGCTTCTACCGTAGCTATCGTTGGTTGCCAAAAGAAAGACGACGCTGCTGCTACCGCCGCTTCTGCTCCAGCTGCTGACGCTTCTGCTCCAGTTGCTTCCGCTCCAGCTACTACCGACGCTTCTGCTCCAGCAGCCTCCGCTCCTGCCGACGCTTCTGCTCCAGCAGCCTCCGCTCCTGCTGACGCTTCTGCTCCTGCTGCTTCGTAATAGCTGCTTGAGACAAAAAGGAAGCTTCGGCTTCCTTTTTTTGCGCCTGCATTTTGTCTGTTTGTAAACCTGCATCTCGCAGGTTTTTTTTATTCTGAACGAGTAGGCAAGTGACTGTTGCTTTGCTGATCGGCTAAAGATCAGTGTATGATTGTTGTCGTAGAGTGGTCGCGCTCAAGCGAGTGGCTGTGTCTTAGCAGGCGGGTGGTAGTGGCTAGAATGTGTGCAGGATGCATGCGCACGCCAAGACATGAGCGCGGAAGAGATTTCATCAAGTGTGGACATCAGGAGGATAGCATGCGAGTAACAACAAGGATGCCCGTATGGCGTGGTGTTGTGAGTGTGGGCATGATCCTGCTTGCTGTGCTAAGCCTCGGCTGCCAGAAACAGGATACGACCAAAAGTAATGACGCGATCATGAGCGCCAACAGCGCCGCACAGGCGGCACAGGCTGCTACGGATGCCGCTACGGCGGCGGCCCCAGCAGCAGAAGCAGCAGCCGCCGCCGCCGCCGCTGCGTCTGCTGCTGCTGCCATTTCTCCACAGCCCGGGACGGGATCAGCGCCCAGTAATGTAGCTGCTTCAACACCCGCATCGACCACAGTCATAACGGCGGCCTCTACACCTGGAGCCTAATTCTGTGCGATGAGAACATGACGAGCAGTATTCTGGGGAAGCGATGGGCTTCCCTTTTTTGTGCTTTCGTGTAGGCTAAACTTCTTTGATATTGATCCTAAAATTCCCTTCATGATGAATTCTGCGTCTACGACCTTAAGCGCGTTGCCCGTCCAAGCCTTGTCCGGTGTCGGGGATAAGGTCGCCGAGCAACTGGCGCGCTTGCAGATCTGGACGACCGTGGATTTGCTGTTTCATTTGCCGCGCGGCTATGAGGATCGCAGCCGGATCGTGGCGATTTCGGATCTGCGTGCCGGGCAGTCGGCGCTCATCGAAGGGGTCATCCAGTCCACCGAGCACCTACAACCCAAAGGCCAAGGCCGCAAGGCGTTTCTGATCTATGTCGGTGATGGGCATGGGCGGATCGCGCTGCGATTCTTTCAGGTCTATCGCGGTATGGAAGATAAATACCATGCCGGTGTGCGTATCCGGGCATTTGGCGAGGTACGCATGGGCTGGCGTGGGATGGAGATGTCGCATCCAGAGTTGCAGGTGGTGCATGAGCAGATGCGATTGCCGCCTGCGCGTCTGACCGCGATCTATCCGACCACAGAGGGCCTGACCCAGCCCAAATTGCGTCAATTGGTCGATCAGGCGCTCAAGTGCTCTCTGGGTGATCTGGCTGAATTGATTCCATCTGCACTGCTGCCGATGCCGTATCGTCTGGCGGATGCCTTGCGCGAGGTGCATCAGCCGGCGCGTGACAGTCAAATGGATGCTTTGCTGGCGTATCGTCATCCGGCACAGATGCGGCTGATTACCGAAGAGCTCATTGCTCACCAGATGAGTCTGCTGGCACGCCGAACGGAGCTACAGCTACGGCGTGCGCCGTCGTTCCCGCCCAGTCAGACTTTGGCACAGCAGCTCTGCGCTCATTTACCGTTCCGGCCGACCGGCGCACAGCGACGTGTGGTCGCTGAGATCGCACACGATCTGGGGCAGCCACATCCGATGTTGCGACTGGTGCAGGGCGATGTGGGGTCGGGCAAAACGCTGGTCGCGGCGCTGGCGGCCTGTCAGGCGCTCGAGGCAGGCTGGCAGGTGGCGCTGATGGCACCGACCGAAATTTTGGCGGAGCAGCATTATCTGAATTTTAGTCGCTGGTTTGAGCCGCTCGATATTCCGATGGCGTGGCTTGCTGGCAAACAGAAAGGCAAGGCGCGGTCAATGGCTGAGGCTGAAGTTGCGAGCGGTCAGGCTCGCCTTGTGATCGGTACGCACGCACTGGTGCAGGAGCAGATTCAATTTGCCAAACTGGGCCTCGTGATCATCGACGAGCAGCATCGCTTTGGTGTCGAGCAACGACTGGCGCTGAACGAAAAAGGTATGGATGGCCTTGTGCCGCATCAACTGGTCATGACGGCAACGCCGATCCCGCGCACGCTGACCATGAGCGTCTACGGTGATCTGGATACCTCGATCATCGATGAACTGCCGCCGGGCCGGACGCCAGTAACGACGGTGGTCGTGCCGATTGATCGTCGTATGGAGGTGATCCGGCGGCTGGCGGTGAACTGTGCCGAAGGCAAACAAGCCTATTGGGTCTGTACACTGGTCGAAGAGTCTGAGGTACTGGATGCGCAGGCGGCAGAGGATGCCTATGCGGAGCTGGTGACGCAACTGCCAGGTCTTAAGATTGGCCTTGTGCATGGTCGAATGAAGTCTGCAGACAAGCAAGCCGTGATGCAGGCATTCAAGCGTAATGAACTGCATCTCTTGGTCGCCACCACCGTGATTGAAGTTGGGGTAGATGTGCCGAATGCCTCGCTGATGATCATCGAGAATGCTGAGCGGCTCGGTCTGTCACAGTTGCATCAGTTACGTGGACGGGTCGGACGCGGGGCGCAGGCGAGTTTCTGCGTACTCTTATACAAGACGCCACTGTCGGATACGGGTGTTGCCCGTCTGTCGATCCTGCGCGAGAGCCATGATGGCTTTGTCATTGCCGAGAAGGATCTAGCCTTACGGGGGCCGGGTGAGCTCTTGGGTACACGGCAGGCGGGTGATCTGGGTTTTCGCGTGGCGGAGCTACAGCGTGATCAGGGTGAGCTGGCACGTGCGCGGGAGATTGCCCAAGAGATGCTGAAGCGCTATCCCCGCGAGAGTGATGCGCTGATGCTGCGCTGGACACCGACGGCACCACGCTATGCCCGTGTATAAGGCGCTGCTGGCTGGCTTACTGGCTCGCTTGTCTGGGCGTGAGTTGTGTCGTCTCTGTCAGCTTTATCCCATGACCCATGGACCCGTCTGTGAGGGCTGCCATACCGACTTGCCGTGGCGGCGGGATCGGGTCCATGTGCAAGGTGTGGCGATACAGGTCGCCCATCACTATGCGTGGCCGATTGATCGTTTGATTCATCTGCATAAATATCAGGGTAGACTTGAGCTGACGCCGCTCCTCGCGGATGGGCTGCGTGCACTTGAGCGACCTGATGTGGATGCAGTCTTAGCGGTGCCATTGTCTGATCGGCGATTAGTTGAGCGCGGATTTAATCAAAGTCATGAGCTTGCAAAGGTCTTTGCGCATCATGCGCAGATTGCACTCTGGACGGGTGTAGGCCGCAGGGCTGGCATGCGACAGCAAGGTCTCAGTCGTAGCGAACGGCTGGGTAATCTGGATGATGCCTTTGCCTTGTTGCATCCTGATCAGCCGGTGCCTGCACGGATTCTGCTGATCGATGACGTACTGACCACGGGCACGACACTGGCGCGGCTCGCGGATTTTCTGCGGGCGTCTGGCGCTGTGCATGTCGAGGCGATGGTGGTGGCGAGCAATCAGCAGCAGGGCGATATGCCTGTCGCCAAATTGCTGGCGATGCCGTGATCAGCAGATATCGTTTGCGCCAGAAGGTGTGTAAAAAGTTGCGCGCCCTACTGACTTTTGGCGTGCAGGATTATTAGAATAGCGGCTTGGATGGGTGCTATCAAAGCGCGTTTTGACAACGCATGACTGTGACCGATGCGGGAGAAACGCAATGTTGGAGGCTTTTCAAGTCACGGAGCAAGGGGGACTGCGCGATGTGACGGTACGCGGCGGATTTGATCTTGCACCGGATCTGGTGTGGGTGGATCTGATCGCGCCGACTCAGGATGAGCAGGAGTGGGTCACCGACGCCTACGGCCAGAATATCCCCACGCTCAAGTCGCTGGAAGATATCTCGGCGTCGGCACGTTATTACCGCGATGACGATGGCATCCTGCATATCAGCACGTATTTCCTGTCTAAAAACCGCAATGCCATCGCCGATCAGGAAGGCGAGCTGTCCAGCAGCATTCTGGCGACAGCGCATACGGTCGCATTTATTCTGCACAAGGATCGGCTGTTTACCGTGCGCGGTCATAAGCTATTGTCCTTCCGGGCATTCCGCGCGCGTGCCCATCGCAATGACTATCATCTTAATTACAAAGATCCCGTCTGGATTCTCTTGGGTTTGCTTGAGGCGAAGCTGGATGAGCTGGCGGATATTCTGGAAGACGTGCATAAAGACCTCGAGCAGGGTACGACCGAGGTGCTGAATAACCATCACCGCGAGTATCATCTGGATCTCGACGATATGGTCACGCGTTTGGCGCAGCAGGACGACGTTTTGGGTAAAGCCCAGCTCTGTCTGATCGACTTGCGCCGCGTGTTGACCTTTCTGAGTCGTCCGCGTGCGCTCGGTAGCCATGATTATGACTCGGATGTACGTGAGCTGAACGAAGACGTGCGCTCACTGGTCGAGCATACGGCGTTCCTGTTTCAGAAGGTGCGATTCTTGCTCGATACGACGTCGGGATTCATTAATACCGAGCAGAACGACATCATCAAGCGCTTTAACGTGATTTCGACCATGGTGGCACCGCCGATGCTGGTGACGGGGTTCTATGGGATGAATGTGGATGGGATTCCCTACCTGCACAATCACTATGGTTTTATCATCGTGGTGCTGGTGATGGTGTTTTCGTTCCTGATGCCGATGTGGTATTTCAGACGGCGTGGCTGGTTGTGATGATGAAAAGCCCCGGGATCGGGGCTTTTTTATCGATAGATTCGTATTGTATGCAAGTATCAAATACTGTTTGGTGCAATGCGCAAGCTTATTGCACCCTACGCGGGCTGTTATGAGAATTGAGGATGGATGTTCAATCGTGGTGAGCGGTGTTGTTGAGGGGGCGAAGACAATGCCAAAAAGAGCTGAAGATAAGTGATCTAATATATGGCATATACTCTAGAGTTATTAACAGAAAATGATGTCAAAGAATTTGATCTAAAGATTGAGAGGTTGCCTTTTTTAGTGGCGAGAGTGCCAAGTGATTGGTTGGCAGATCGAGAGCGTCAAATATTCTTTTGGTGTATGGGAGTGCCTTTACCTTGGCATCGGTTTTATACATTTTGTTTGATTGAAAATAAGCTTAAATACTGTGTGAAGGCTACCCGTCATGATGTTTTGTCGGATGCTGGGGTTATCGAGAAAACTATAGATTGGTGCGTGAGAGATGTTAAATGTATTTCTGAGAAGCGGGGGCAAGTACTGCCGATTGGTATTGGGGGCATCATTCAAGAAGTTCTGCCGTTGGCAATATTAAATTTCATTCATAGAGATTCAAATAATACTGTAAGAGTATTTCTATCTGGCTATAGTGTATAAGCGAAGATTAAGCTATCGTGGTGTTCGGTAATGGTGGCATTCCTGCCTTTAAAATTGGTGACATGAAGAAGATCACTAAATGTATGCTGGAGGCGGGCCCCAGCAAAGGCTGATGAGATCGGATAGTCCTATGTGAGTTCCCCTTTGCCTATAAGTTCGGCTTCCACAGCAAAGCAATCAAAGGCGATGTTTTCATTCTCAACTTGCTTAATCCGATATTTCACGTTCTCCCAGCCATCATGATTGCGAGTGATACATAGATCTGAAAACTGTACGTAGCCAAACCCAAATCCAAAGTCAGATATCTTCATTGAGGATATTCTGGAAAAATGAATTTTAGTAAAGCATCATCGTCTTCAGTAGTACCTTTCGAAAGTACTAAATCCATATCATAAAACGAGTTATGGAAATCATAAGTTGTATGAATGGATATCACTTGATCGAAATCTACTAGCAAACTGTTCAGATTGGTGATATCAATCACGTTTACATCCTCTAACGATCACTCAGTGAACGTAGGCTGAGGCATGTCCCCGGCACCAAGCGCCGATCGAAACACATGAATGCGGGCCCAAGCACCTACGGGGAATGTCTCAATGAATTCTACTTACGCCCAATCCGCCTTAATCATATCCGCCGCCTTCTCCGCGATCATGATGGTCGGTGCATTGGTATTGCCATTCACGATGGTCGGCATGATCGAGGCATCGACCACACGCAGACCTTGCACGCCATAGACCTTTAGCGCACTATCCACCACCGCCAGCGCATCATTGCCCATCTTGCATGATCCGACCGGATGATAGACGGTATCCACGCGGGCACGCAGCACGCGGCGGATATCATCGTCGTTCTGGATATTGGCGGTAAAGAGATCTTTGCTGATCACCGGCTTGAAAGCCTGACTGTCCATCAGGGCTTTGGTGAGCTTAAAGCCTGCCACCATATCCTCCAGATCCGCCGCATCACCCAAGAAATTTGGATCGATCAAGAGCGTATCGTCCATGCTCGGACCGCTTAAGCGGACCGTACCACGGCTACGCGGATTGAGCAGGCAGACGTGGCAAGAGATGCCGTGACCGGTATGCAGCGTGCGCGCGTGGTTATCCACGAGGGCAACCACGAAGTGTAACTGCACATTAGGCGTCGCGAGATCAGGCGAAGTCTTGAGGAAGCCGCCGCACTCAGCGAAGTTACTCGAGATCATGCCGTGACGGGTCTTACGGTATTTGCTGATCTCACCCAGCATATGGAAGCTGCCACCCAGCGACAGACCAAAAGAGTTTTTGGTGTCGTGCGACTTATAGCCAAAGACGAAGTCCGGATGGTCGTGCAGATTCTTACCTACACCCGGTAGGTGATGGACGAGGGCGATCTGATGTTGCGCCAGCTCATCGCGATCACCAACGCCGGAGACCATGAGCAGTTGCGGTGACTGGAAGGCCCCAGCGGCGAGGATCACTTCCTTACGTGCGCGGATGATATGGATCTGGCCGTCCCGGCGATAGGCGACACCGACGGCACGACCGTTCTCAAACAGGATGCGCTGGGCGAGGGCATGGGTCTTGACGGTGAGATTGGTGCGGGTGTCCATATGCGGGAACAGATAGCCACGCGCAGCACTCCAGCGTTCGCCATTACGCTGCGTGACCTGATAGACGCCAAGGCCTTCTTGCTCGGCACCATTGAAGTCGTCGTTTAAAGGATAGCCACACTCGCGCGCGGCTTGGATATAGGTCTGCTGCAGGGGATTGCCGGTCTGCAGTTCGCTGACGTTGAGCGGACCACCCTGACCGTGAAATTCATCAACGATACGCTCGTTGTTTTCCGATTTCTTGAAATAGGGCAGGACGTCCTGATAGCTCCAGCCGTCATTGCCCAAGGATGCCCAGTGATCATAGTCGTTCTTGTGACCGCGGATATAGGCCATGGCGTTGACCGATGAGGAGCCGCCCAGGCATTTGCCGCGAGGCTGGTAGCCTTTACGGCCATTTAAGCCCGGCTGTGGCACGGTCTCAAGCGCCCAGTTCTTGATCTTGGTCGGGATGATCAGCACGGCACCCACGGGGGTATTGACCATCCAGTCATTGCCATCGCCACCGGCTTCGAGCAGGCATAGGGTATGGGCGGGGTTCTCGGTCAGGCGTCCGGCAAGCGCGCTGCCAGCAGAACCACCACCGACGACGATAAAATCATATTCTTCTGCATTGGCGTTGCTGCCCGTGGCGGTATTGCTGGTGACCATGCTGCATTCCTTTGTGATGTTGTTGTGGAGCCGGGAGCCGATCTTCCCGAAGGTACATTTTAAACAGTTGGGTGAATCGTATTTTTATCTGCTTTGATTATGCCTGAAAAAAATGGCGATGCCATGGCGAGAGACGTCTTTGCCTGTGACCTGCATGGTCAAGCGATCGGCATCGCAATAAGATGAATGATGATTTATGCAAATTTCGTCGCAAGCGCAATGGCAACATCAAGCACTTGCAGGAAGTCATGTCCTGTCAGTCTATGGCAGAAACGATAAACCAGCAGCCTGTTGCCCATATACTCCATGTTTAAAGATTGTTTGCGGGCGAATCCATGATCTGAGAACGCATCAAGGATGCCAATAGGGACGTTGAGTGCAGTTTGGCGATGTTCATCGACCATGAGGGCGTAGCCATTTGCGATTTTTGCCGCATATTTGTCCGACGCGGCCTTTCTGGCTCTTTTGGCATTGCCAAGCTGAGCATCATCGTCAGAGATAATTGAGAACGATGTCAGGTTCACTTGTGTCAGGTTGATACAAATGATGGTCTGACGATCAGCACCTCGGCCGTGTGGGAATTCATAGTCAATTGCGCGAAATGAGTAATTGCTGCGTTTACCTCTTATAAGATTGGCGTAGCCCTGATCACCCTGACCATGGGCTATGACAGAACCTGAGGTGATATCAAAGCCATCGACGTTCTGAGGCGGGTCAATATATTCAAAACCAGCATGCATCGCGAATTGCTGTTTCTTCGAACGGCTGAATGTTTCTGATAGATAAGCTAAGCCAAAAAGACCAAATAGTAAAAAAATGATAATTAAAAATATTTCCAGTAGAGCGAAGGCATTCTTTCCAAAATGAGGTCTCTGAGCCAGCAAAATTAATGCTGGGCATGTGGCCAGCAGGGCGATCAGGGTGGTGAATGCCATGACAAAGATAAGTCCTTTGCCCCGTGACCATTTGGGCTGTTCGATGGTCTGTCTGATCTCTGCAGGATCGGCTGTCGCCAGCCATTTGGTTTGCTGGGCATCTAGGTTATTCAGCCACCGCATGCCTTTCATGAAGAAATAACCGATGAGCAAGATCGGGAGGACTTGAACCAGCTCATGAATCAAATGAGGGTCAGTCTGATAAAGCGTCGATGATTTGACCGGTAATGCAAGCAACGCACACAGGAATGCATAAATGCCCAAGCTGACGGTCAGCTTGAAAATACCTGCTTTAAACTGTTGCCATATCAAGCCCCGTAATGCTGATTTGCTCATCCCTTCGGTAGGCATACACATTTATCCTTTTTGCGGTGTTATATCCATGTCGCAAATCTGGCCATATCCTTGAGATAAAAAAAAGGATATGCACAGCATATCCTTCTTCTACAATGGGTTTCAATCAGTCGAGGTAGTGGGTCTTGAGCGGTGGGAAACCGTTGAACTCTACCGACGAGTAGGAGTTGGTGTATGCACCAGTGGTGAGCCAGTAGATGCGGTCGCCCACAGCAAGGTTGAGTGGCAGTTGGTAGTCTACGTGCTCGTACATGATGTCGGTGGAGTCGCAGGTTGGACCAGCCAACACCACGGTACCGTCTTTTTCCTTGTCTTCCATCTTCGGGGTGTAGATCGGGTATTTGATCGACTCGCCCAAGGTTTCGATCAGACCTTGGAACAGGCCAACATCGAGATAGACCCAGCGCTTGAGGTCGGTACGCGATTTACGCGAGATCAACACGACTTCAGACACCAATACACCCGACTCACCGACCAGTGAACGGCCCGGCTCAAGGATGATTTCAGGCACTTCATCACCGTAGTCGTCGTGCAGGTAGCGCAGGATTTCTTCGGCGTAGGTCTGGATCGGGTTGACTTCGGAGATGTAGTTGGCCGGGAAACCGCCGCCCATGTTGATCATTTTCAGGGCAACATTCTCTTCGTACTTCATCCAGTCAAACATATATTTGACTTTAGAAAGCGCAGCATCCCAGACCGCGATGTCTTTTTGTTGGCTACCGACATGGAAGGAGATGCCGTAAGGTACCAGACCCAGCAGTTTGGCCTGTACCAAGAGGTCGAGTGCCATGTCGGGGTGGCAGCCGAATTTACGTGACAGCGGCCACTCAGCAGTCTCGCCACCTTCCACCAGAATACGTACGAAAATTTTGGAGCCGGGAGCGTTCTCGGCGATGCTTTGCAGGTCGTTCTTGGAGTCGGTTGCAAACAGACGCACGCCTTTTTCATAGGCGTATTTGACGTGAGCGGCTTTTTTGATGGTGTTGCCGTAAGAGATGCGCTCTGGATCGACACCACACTCAAGCACACGGTTCAGCTCGAAAATCGAGGCGATGTCAAAGCAGGAGCCGAGTTCATTCAGCAGTTTGACCACTGGGGCACCGGGGTTCGCCTTGAGAGCATAGTGTACTTTGGCTTTGGGGAAGCAGGTGGTCAGTTCTTTGAACTTATGACGGATGATTTCCAGATCCACCACCAAGAACGGGGTTTCTTTGTCTTTGGAAAACTCTTGAATTTTTTGCCACTCGGCAGGAGAGCAGTAGTTATTCAGGTTCATGGCGGTTTCGACTCAATGGAATAAAAAAAAATGGTCCTGAGGATGGCTCAGAAACCGCTCTTTTACACGACGACAGCGCAGCTACAAAGGGGTCCATTTGGCAGGTGCCGCAAGTCCGCCAAAGATATAGTCATAGCGTCTGAGATTCAAGCACAAGACGATGTCAATTTGCTAAAAAATCGCCATCGCCATAGATCATTTTATGGAAAATTTGTTTCCGTTTTTGTGCACGCTTGAAAGTGCTCATTCACAAATGGATTTAAGGGGTGTCTGGGGCAGCCAGACGGCGAGCTTCCAGATTGGCGGCCTCAAGCTGCTGTTCACCCGAGAGGGTCAGTTGCAGATCCAGCAGCAAGCCATTCTCAAGGCTATAAATCCAGCCGTGGACTTCGAGTTTTTGGCCGCGTGCCCATGCATCCTCGACGATGGTGGTCTGGGCGACATTAAGCACCTGCTCGCGGACGTTCAACTCGCAGAGACGGGCTTCGCGCGGCGCACCTTCAGGGATGCTCGCCAGTACGTCGGCATATTTGCGGGCGGTGTCCTGAATATGCTGCAGCCAGTTGTCGATCAGGCCTAAACGCGAGTTGTTCAGCGCAGCCTGAATGCCGCCACAGCCGTAGTGACCGACGATGATGATGTGTTCGACTTTCAGTACATCGACCGCGAACTGTAGCACGGAGAGGCAATTGAAGTCGGTGCAGATGACCTGATTGGAGACATTGCGGTGGACGAACATCTCGCCCGGTGCAAGGCCGACCAGTTCGGTCGCAGGAACGCGGCTGTCCGAGCAGCCGATCCAGAGGTATTTGGGCTTTTGCTGGCTGACGAGGCGGCTAAAAAACTCCGGGTCACGTTCAACGGTCGTGCGAGCCCAGAGGCGATTTTGGTCGAGCAGATGATCTAACGGCATTGCTAAAACGCTCTATCTCATGAAGGAAAATGAAAAGGTGTTCGTTATGCTTCCTGCTGTGAATCGGTTACGCCATTATCCACAAAGGCGACAGCCGCATCCTGCTGCTGCTTGAGATCCGCCTCGTGCAAAGGCGCAAGCAACTTGATCAGCTTGCGTTCACTGTACATGGCGACATACATCTGGATGATAAATCCAACCAAGAGGGCAATAAAACCCCAGAACATCAGACTACCCATCGCGGCGAGCTGAGCCAGCTCGTTGCTGGGGACACGGCCGGTCTGAATCGCATTGGCCAGTAAGTGCGGGTCCAGATACATCGGGCGCGTGTGATACAGCCAGCGACAGGCCAGTATCAGCAGCACGAGCAAAATCAGACCCAAGCCATTCCAGAACCAGATTTGCTGCATGCGCTGCCGGATATAGCGGTCGCGCTTCTCCGCAGTTTGCAATGCCAGACTGGCTGTCTCAAGCTGGTTTGTGGCTGTCGGTGTGGACATGCACATTTCCTCGCGATCAATCCTTGATGGGGGCTATGCTGCCATAAAAAAGCTGAATTCTCTACGGGCATACCTTAACGCACGCGGACTTTTTCGCGTTCGCGTTTGGTGAGTTTTTCGCGGACGCGCTGGCGCTTGAGCGGCGACAGATAGTCCACAAACAGCTTACCGTCGAGATGATCAAGCTCATGCTGGATACAGACAGCCAGCAACCCATCAGTCTCAATGCTGAAGGTCTCGCCGTCCAGATTGAGTGCGTCAATGCGGACTTTGGCTGGACGCTCGACCTTGTCGTAGTATTCAGGTACCGACAGACAGCCTTCTTCGTAAGGTACGGTCTCTGCTACGAGTGGGGTGACGACAGGATTGATAAAGACCAGCGGCTGGCTTTTGTCTTCGCTTACATCAATGACGATGAGCTGGACGTGATGATCGACCTGCGTTGCGGCAAGACCCACGCCTGGGGCGGCGTACATGGTGTCCAGCATGTCGGCGGCCAGAGTACGAATCTCGTCGGTAATGGTGGAGATGGGTTTGGCTTTCGTCCGCAGGCGCGGATCGGGGAAGCTTAAAATGGGCAAAATCATGGTGTATTCCTGATCAGGCTGATGCCGACCTATATCAATCGTTCAGGCATAGTGCGGCAGCAATCTGTAATGAGTCTAACTCATCAAAAAAAGAGTGTGCATGTAAATGCAAGTGTTAAGCTATTTTAGCGTGTTCAGATGCGGCTTGTAATGCACTTTTATTGCGATCGGTGTGCATGGCAGTAGATTTATCGACTTTTGCTTATGGGACAGGCTAGACTTCATGACAATAAAGCCTTATTGTAAGGAACTGTAAAAAGGGGACAGACAGTTTGCATGCCATAAATGATGGATCAGCAAGCTGCCGCAGGAGCCGTAGGACATAGCCATACTAGGGAAAATGATAATGAGCGTGCTTCATACACAAGCCATGCAACGTCATCACAGGGATTCAAACACACGCACGAAAGTATCCAACACTGCATCGTCATTTGCACCCTCATTGCTTGGGCGCCTGACACTGGCGGTGACGCTGACATGCGGGCTTGCCGCATCTGGCACTGCCATCGCTGAAAATAATCCACCACCTGCCGTCCGTGCCGATGCACCAGATACCTATATCGTCAAAAAAGGCGACACACTCTGGGATATCTCAGGCAAATACCTGAAAAGCCCATGGCGCTGGAAAGAAATCTGGGCCGTTAATCCACAGATCAAAAATCCGCATTGGATCTATCCCGGTGATCGTCTGATCCTGTGTACCATCCATGGCCGTAAAGTGGTCGGTGTGGATGAAGGTGATGGCTGTGTCGGCGTCGCACGCCGCATGGATGATAATAGTCCGCTTGAAACTGTCAAGCTTGAGCCAAAAGTACGCACCAAGGCGCTGGATGTGGCAGTGCCTGCTGTACCGCTGAACAGCATCAAATCTTGGTTGATCGACGGGAATGTAGTCAGTGGTAAGACTCTGAAACAGGCACCCTATGTGCTGGGTGCCAAAGATCACCGCGTGATCGCCGGTCGTGGCGATACTATCTATGTGCGCGGTCATCTGGAAGTGGGTGACAGCTACGGTGTCTACCGTGCCGAAGATCCTTATCTGGATCCGGGCAGCAAAGAAGTGCTGGGCTATGAAGCGCGCGAGATCGCACGCGGCACAGTGACAGCGATCACTGGTGATGTTGCGACGATCGAACTGACAGACAGCATGCAGCAGGAAGTGCGTCAAGACGACAAGATTCTGCCTGAGCCGGTTAGCAATGATCCTGGTGTCTTTTACCCGACCAATTCTGAAAACATCAAGCCCGGTCAACTGATCCGTGTGTTGGATGGTATTGATAATGCAGCAGTAGACAGCAATGTGGCGATTAATCGCGGTGAGCGCGATGGTGTACAGGTCGGTCAGGTCTTTGCGGTCTACCGTCGCGGTGCGCTCATCACCGATCCACATGATGGTACTCTGGTCCGTTTGCCAAGTGAGCGCGCTGGCTTGGCCATGGTGTTCCGTACCTTTGAAAAGCTCAGTTATGCGATCATGCTGGAGTCCAATGGCACGATCAAGAGTGGCGATGAGATTCGTCCACCGGTAAATTCGGGGGACTGATTGCAGACCGCTCTGTTTGAGGATTCCACCTCAACTGCAGGTGATACAACGACACAAGGCTGGCTCTCTGAGCTGGCCTTGTGGCATTTGGTGAACCATTCAACCAGTAGCTGGCGAGCGTTGCTTCAGCATTTTGGCACAGCTCGCGTGGCTGTGGCGGTACATGCTGCCGATTGGCAGGCTTTGGGTATCCATGCTGCGCATGTGAAGCGCCTGACCGAATGGCAACAGGGTGGGACGATACGTCAGCAGTATGATCGTGTAGTGGCGTCTATAGATAGGGGTGAATACCATTTACTTCTCGATCATATGCCCGAATATCCGCCGCTGCTGGCCCGCATCGATGATCCGCCGCCCGTGCTGTTTTATCGTGGTAATCTGGCCTGTCTGCATCAGCCGATGCTGGCCATCGTTGGTACACGCAAACCTTCTCCCTCGGCGCGTAAAGTTGCGCATGATTTCGCTTGTCATCTGGCACAGTCGGGCGTCTGGGTCACCAGTGGCCTTGCGCAGGGGATCGATGCCGCAAGTCACGTCGGCGCACTGGCTGCGGGTGGCGGGCGGACTGTGGCGGTGCTCGGTACAGGAATTGATCGTTGCTATCCGACGGCGCATCAGGGCTTGTATGAGCGGATCGTACAGGAGGGTGGTTTGGTGTTGTCGGAGTTTCTGCCCGGCGCAGAGCCGCTTGCACATCATTTCCCTCGCCGCAATCGCATCGTCAGCGGGCTGTCACTCGGCGTACTGGTGGTCGAGGCGGCCTTGCAGAGCGGCTCTTTAATCACGGCACGTCTCGCCGCCGAGCAGGGGCGCGATGTGCTGGTGGTGCCGGGGCATATTGATAACGCGCAGGTCGCAGGCAGTCATCAACTGATCCGTGAAGGTGCCCGTCTTGTCGCAAGCCCCGAGCATGTGCTGGAGGATCTCAATCTCGCGGGCAATGTACTGCTGACCGTCGCGCAGGAGCAGCGATCGGATTGCAATGTTCTGGTCGAGGTCAACTCCAAAGTCCCTCCTATCGCAGATGTGACTCCTGCGATGTCGATTCCCCTGCATCTGCAGCCTTTGTTGGTCCATCTCGACTGGCATGGGCAGGCTATGGATCAATTGGTCGTGACCAGTCAGATCGAGGTGGCGACTTTGGCGGGTCAACTGATGGAGCTTGAGCTTCTGGGCCTCGTGGTGCAGGTGAATGGTCTCTATCAGCGCTGCCGGGTATAATGGGGTATCATTCTCATGGCTTGGCGATTTTTTTGACGACTTCCTTGAATTCTCTTTCGACGCAATCAGAGTATCCAGACCATATTTTGCAAGCCGTACTGGCCTTGCAGTCCGGTCGCGTGATCGCTTATCCCACCGAAGGCGTCTGGGGTTTGGGCTGTGATCCGTTTAATGTGGAAGCCGTGCAGGCCTTACTGGATCTCAAACAACGTCCCGTAGAAAAAGGCGTGATCCTGATCGCGGCGGATGTGGCTCAGGTCGCGGAGTATTTAACGCCGCTGACACCAGCGCAGCGTCAACAGGTGCTTGCCAGTTGGCAGCCCGGTCTGCCAGCCGCAACATGGCTCGTTCCGTTGACGTCAGCTGTGCCGACATGGATCTCGGGGAAGCATGACCGGGTGGCGATCCGCGTAACGCAGCATGCGCAAACGCAGGCGTTATGTCGGGCGTTCGGTGGTGTGATTGTCTCAACCAGTGCCAATATCAGCGGTGCGCCTGCGGCGTTGGATAGCGACACCGTGCGCGGTTATTTTACGGATCAGGTGTTGATTGTGGAAGGTGCGACAGGCGGGGCGACTGCTCCTAGCACCATCCGCGACGCCTTGAGTGGACAGGTGATCCGTGGCGAATAAAGGCAAACATAATCCTAGAATGAAAACAAAAGCGCAGGTCGAAGGAACTGCGCTTTTGTGTTTTTATCCATCGCGGATGAGGGCTCAAACCGTGGTACCTCGACGGCGGTTCTGGACTTTGACGGCTTGGCTTGCGTTTGTCTCATCCAGAAGCGTGCGGAAGTCGCGCGCAAGCTTGATGGTCGCAGCACGGGCGGTGGGGTTGATGGCCGTGAGATTGATAAAACCATGCGGCAGGTGGCGGACCAGCTCATATACACAGGGTGTGCCGCTGGTCAGTAGTTTCTCTGCATAGTGCTGGCCTTCGTCGCGCAATACATCAAACTCGGCGGTGATGACCAGTGCCGGTGCAAGGTTGTGCAGTTTGCCGAGTAAAGGTGAGGCGATTGGATGATGACGGGTGATATGGCTGTGCAGCAGCGTGGCTTCGACGGCATTTTCGATGTCTTTGGTGCCCAGCATCAAATCATCTGAGTAGGCGCTATGCGAAGGATAGTCGCGGCTGGCATCGACGGCAGGATAGATCAGCAGTTGTGCGGCAGGCGCATAGATATGCCCGCGTGCGAGCTGGCTGACCGCGGCAGAGAGATTGCCGCCGGCGCTGTCTCCACCGACACAGACCCGCGACGGATCTGCGCCTAGCTTTGCCGCATGTTGATGCGCCCATCTGAGCGCATCCAGACAGTCTTCGACGCCACAAGGCGAGGGGTGCTCAGGTGCGAGACGATATTCAACACTCAGGACCTGCATCTGCGCTTCGTTACAGATCAGACGGCAGGGCTCATCATGCGTGTTGAGGTCGCCGATGACAAAACCACCCCCGTGAAAAAACACCAACAGCGGCAGACGATCTACCTCACTAAATCCCTGTGGTATGTAATGACGGACATCCAGCATGCCGGAACGTGCCGGAATGGTAAAGTCCCGACTGGCAGCGACCGGTGTGGGACGGCCAACGATGGAGGCCATGTCACGGCGGAAAGCACGACGGCTCTTCTCTGCATCGCGGCCAATCGCCTCGGTTGAACCCGAGAGCTTGCGTATCGCGAGCAGGATCTGCACATGGGGGTCGAGGGCCGGATAGGCCTGACTGTCATAGCCCAGCGCTTGTGCAAGTTTGCGCTGCATGGGGCGTGGCAGATGGGCCAGCATGCGCGCGGCGGTGCCTTGGATCTTGGTGATACGGGCAAGCAGGGAAGGGGTGTAGGCCGTCATGCATCGGCTCCTGTCGAGGGTTCGCACAGCATTCTACTTTTTGGTTGTTTAAAAAGCAGATCGCATAAAATTCCTGCGAAGGTAGCATGTTGTGCATGCACGGCCTATAGCATTTTTGCTCATCCGTGTGTCAGCGTGTACGTTTTTGCACACGCTGTGGATCGCTTATGGCGTATGTGATTGGCTGTGTGAATGGTTATGCGAGCGGTAGAGCAGCACGCCGACGTGGATAGATGATGCCTGCCAGTCCCTGCACGGTGCCTTTGCTGACATTCAGCCAGTCAAAATAATCACGCCAGAGCGTGATCTTGCCGTCCTTAACCTCAAAAGTGCCGCAGACCCAGAAGCCGATATGCAGCGGACCGACTTTGATGTAGTCCGTGCGTTCGGTCAGGACGACCGAGCCTTGCGCCGCGATCTGATGGATCTCGACACCAAAATCCACACCCGAGCCGAGTCCGCGCTTCATGATTTTACTCACGCGCGATCCGCCATGCAGGGTCGGCAGTGAGACGTTGGTGTACACCAGATTGTCTGCGAGCAGAGACTGAATGAGCGCATAGTCCTTGCGGGCAAGGGCGTTTAGAAAGGCTGCGACAGTGTCGCTGGGGGATGAAATAACTGTAGCAGTAGTCATGGCAACTCCTGGAAATCAGCAGGGAACGGAAGGACGACCAGCGTCATGAGTGGATGATCGTCGTCGATTCTACGGGTTTGAGCAGAGGTGCATTTGACTGTGAAGGCGAGGCTAAGATGCCGTTTCAGTCAAAAAAATAGCCTTACCGATCACGATGTCGGTAAGGCCTGAGATGATTACAGACGATCCAGAAGACGGCGGAAATCACGTGCCATTTTGACCGTGGCCTTGAAGGCGCCCGGGTTGACGACGGCAAGATTGATAAAGCCATGGCCTTGACGCTCGACACGATAAGCGACACAGCGCGTACCGGCTTCGCTGAGTTTGACGGCATAGTGCTCGCCTTCATCACGTAACGTGTCGAATTCGGCAGTGACGACAAGCGCCGCTGCAAGACCTGAGAGATCACCAAAGATCGGTGAGACACGCGGGTCGTCTTTCGCCACGCCGCTACCTGAAAGCAGGGCCAGCTTGGCGCGGTCCATATCGCTCTTGAGCAGGAAAAGTCCAGTACCGTAATCGGCATAGGTGGGGTAATCGTTCAAGAGGTCGACGACAGGGTAGATCAGCAGTTGGGCTTTGGGTGCAAAGCTCTCACCACGCGCCAATTGGCTGACGGCCGCCGAGAGATTGCCACCGGCACTGTCGCCACCGACGGTGATTTTTTTCGGATCGACGTTCAGTTCGGTCGCATGCTGATAGGCCCATTTCAGGGCATCCAGACAGTCTTCCACGGCAGCAGGCGCGGGATGTTCCGGTGCCAGACGATAGTCAACGCTCAAGACATGCATCTGACCGTATTGACACAGCAGTCGGCAAGGTTCATCGTGCGTGTCGAGATCGCCGACCACAAAACCGCCACCATGGAAAAAGACCAGAAGCGGCAGTTTTTCTTTATGCGAGACGGGCACGATGGGCTGGTAATGGCGTACAGCGATCTGGCCTGAGCGCACCAGAATATCGAAGTCACGTACTTTGGCGACCGGGGTTGGCTTGCCGGTCAGGGCAGCCATCTCGCGTCGGAAGTGACGGCGGCTTTTGACCGGATCATCGCCCACCAGATCCGCACCGCCGCGCAAGGCGCGGAAGGCCAGCAGGAATTGCAGATGGGGATCAAGGTTGCCATGCGGACTACGTTGTCCCAAGGCTTGTGCAAGCAAGCGCTTGCTGATGTCAGGCAGGTGGCTGGTGAGGCGTGCGGCACGGCCTTGCACTTTTTCGACACGTTTCACAAACTGATGAATTTGATGCGAAATGATGTTGGTCACACCGTTCTCCTGCGCAAGGGGCTCTTATGTCAAAGTGGCTGGATGTGCTGCATGCCTGCGCACATCGAATGTGATCGCCACTATAGGTTGCTCATGGTGCATTTGACAATGAGAAGTGGTGCATTTGCACGCATTAGTCACATTTTGAGGCATCTCATCTGGATACGTCATTTTTTTATGCGGCCAGCACGATTTACATGGCAGGTACCTTGAATTATGCCAAGTCAACCCAACCCATCTGGCATGACACGATTTTTGCGGCTACGCAGTTTGCTGCGTCGCCTGTTTTTATGGTTTGGCACTTTAGCGAAGAGGTCTGTAATGTCTCAAACAGAAACACAAGATACACCCGAAAACATCATTACTGCAGAGCAGGACGCCGTGCAAGCGGAAGTGACTGGCGAGGGAACCCCGGATGTGGCGACCCTGCAAGCACGTATCACGGAGCTTGAAGCGCAATTGAAGGATGTGCAGGCGCGCGCCAATGCCGACATGTACAACTTCCAGAAACGCGTCGAGCGCGAAACCGACAATGCCAAGAAGTTCGCACTGGAGAAGTTCGCCGGTAGTCTGCTGGATGTGGTGGATAACCTTGAGCGTGCCATCGCCGCCGCCCCAGCCGATAGCAATACAGGTCTGCTCGACGGCGTGCAACTGACGCATAAGGCACTGATCGCTGCCCTCGCCAAGCATCACGTGCAAGTGATTGATCCTGCGGGCCAGAGCTTCGATGCCGAGCAGCATCAGGCCGTGGGGATCGATCCGAGTGCACCTGAAGGTCAGGTCGGCAATGTGCTGCAAAAAGGCTATAGCCTATCGGGTCGTCTGCTGCGTCCGGCCATGGTCACGGTTGGTCAGGGCTAATGGGTTGTGTACTGGCCGATGGCGTTGTAGAAATATTTTGCAATGCTTGCGTAAAAAAGCCTTGAAAAACGCCCGGCCAGTCGCATATCGAATAGCACACGCAGCCTAAAACTGCTTAACACACATATCGCGTTAAACATATTTTATGAAAAAACATGCCCTAAAAAATCGGTCATGATTTTTTCAAATCACGATTGAAATGAGGAGAAAAACGTGGGAAAGATTATTGGTATTGACTTAGGTACAACCAATTCCTGTGTCGCCGTGATGGAAGGCGACAAAGTAAAAGTGATCGACAATGCCGAAGGCGCGCGCACCACCCCGTCGATCGTTGCCTATAAAGACTCGGAAATTCTGGTCGGTCAGAGCGCCAAGCGCCAAGCCGTCACCAATCCGAAAAACACCTTGTTTGCCATCAAGCGTCTGATCGGTCGTCGCTATACCGACGATGTGGTCCAAAAAGACATCGGCATGGTCCCGTACAAGATCGTTCAGGCCGACAATGGCGATGCGTGGGTTGACGTGAACGGCAAGAAACTGGCAGCCCAGCAAGTCTCTGCTGAAATCCTGAAAAAGATGAAAAAGACCGCCGAAGAGTACCTCGGTGAGACTGTGACTGAAGCCGTTATCACCGTACCTGCGTACTTTAACGACGCACAGCGTCAAGCAACTAAAGACGCCGGCCGTATTGCGGGTCTGGATGTCAAGCGCATCATTAACGAACCTACCGCTGCGGCTCTCGCGTTCGGTATGGACAAGAAAGAAGGCGACCGCAAGATTGCCGTCTATGACTTGGGTGGTGGTACCTTCGACGTGTCGATCATCGAGATCGCCGACGTGGATGGCGACCAACAGTTTGAAGTACTGGCGACCAACGGTGACACCTTCTTGGGTGGTGAAGACTTCGACCTGCGTCTGATCGACTTCCTGGTTGAAACCTTCAAAACCGAACAAGGTGTCAACCTGAAGAACGATCCACTGGCGCTGCAACGTCTGAAAGAAGCTGCTGAAAAAGCCAAGATCGAGCTGTCTTCTGCGCAAAGCACCGAAGTCAACCTGCCGTATATCACCGCAGATGCGACTGGTCCGAAGCACTTGGTAGTCACCATTACCCGCGCCAAGCTGGAAGGTCTGGTTGAAGAACTGATCGCCCGTACCATCGAGCCATGTAAGATCGCACTGAAAGATGCCGGTCTGTCGGCCAGCGACATCTCCGACGTGATTCTGGTCGGTGGTCAGACCCGTATGCCTAAAGTGGTCGAGAAGGTCAAAGAGTTCTTTGGCAAAGAGCCACGTAAAGACGTCAACCCGGACGAAGCGGTCGCCATTGGTGCTGCAATCCAAGGTGCGGTCCTGTCCGGTGACAAGAAAGACGTGCTGCTGCTCGACGTCACCCCACTGACCCTCGGTATCGAAACCATGGGCGGCGTGCTGACCCCGATCATCGAAAAGAACACCATGATTCCAACCAAGAAATCGCAGGTGTTCTCGACCGCTGACGACAACCAGCCAGCCGTGACCATTCAGGTCTACCAAGGCGAGCGCAAAATGGCTGCGCAGAATAAATCGCTGGGCCGTTTTGACCTGACCGACATTCCGCCTGCACCACGCGGTATGCCGCAGATCGAAGTGACCTTTGACATCGACGCCAACGGGATTCTAAACGTGTCGGCCAAAGACAAAGGTACCGGCAAAGCGCAAAGCATTCAGATCAAGGCCAACAGTGGTCTGTCGGATGACGAAATCCAGCAAATGATCCGTGATGCCGAAGCCAATGCTGCAGAAGACCAGAAGTTCGTCGATCTGGCCGCTGCGCGTAACGAAGCCGATCAACTGGTCCATGGCACCCACAAGGCGATCAAGGATCTGGGCGACAAAGTTACTGCGGATGAGAAGAAAGCGATCGATGCTGCCATCGATGAGCTGGAAACTGCAACCAAAGAAAACGATGTCGATGCCATCAAGGCCAAGATCGAAGCACTGTCCAATGCCTCCATGCCACTGATGCAACGTGTGTATCAGGAGCAGGAAGCCGCGCAACAAGGCGCGCCTGCTGATGCGGGTCAGGCTCATGCCCAACAAGCCCATGATGACGGCGTGGTCGATGCCGAGTTCACCGAAGTGAAAGACGACAAGAAATAATCTTGAAGTGAATAAAAGAACGCCCCGAATGGGGCGTTTTTTATGATGGAGACAATTTTGAGATTACGGAGGGTACAGGCTTTGCACGTTATCGGTTAAAGATGCCTGCAATGAGACCGGATACAATGCAAGCGCATCCAATGATTGTCATTGCTAGGTGCCATGAATCGGGAAGCCATGCGGCTGGCCTGTCTACGGCGGTTGAGTCAGCGCTGAAATAACGTTTCACATCAGTGGTGAGCGGAAGTGGACGAGAGGACCATATCACAGCCATAAAACAAAAACCGATCCCATAGAGGACATTGGAGATATGGTTGGTCTGGAAAGCATCTCTGAAATTTAGAACAGCGACTACGGCGCCAAACATAAACCAGAATAACCTTAAAACAATCTTCATGGTGAGTACTCTTTTAATTTATTAGATTAATTATGACACGTGCATGTTTCATTCGGATTGCTCATCTGTATCCAAGGCTATAGCTGAGCGGGAAATATCCGGTCATGTGCGTGATTTGCTTGCCTGCATGCTATGCTTGCAGATTACGATATGTATTCGGCTATGCTTGTAGATGAGTGGCTATGAATAAGACCTGTAGCCGTTGCCGGACGGTGTTTGATTGCTCGGGATGTAGCACGGGTGCCTGCTGGTGCATGACTTATCCTGCGATCTTTAGCTGCGAGGCGACATCGGGTGACTGTCTCTGCCCACGCTGTCTCACCGCCCAGACCAAGTTACACATTGATCAGACCATCGATAACCGCGCCGTGCATCTCAGCGCACCGGCAGAGGCCATCGCCTGTCAGGGCCAGACTTTGATTGAGGGGTTGGATTACACCATCGAAAATGGCCTCTGGGTGCTGTCGCGCTGGTATCTGCTTAAGCGCGGCGAGTGCTGTGGCAATGCCTGCCGCAATTGCCCCTTTGGTCATGTCAATGTCAAAGCGCGGGCGGCTGAATAATCAGGCAGACCCGTTGTTTTTAATTCCTTCCACCTTCTTTCTTGCGAGTATCTGTATGACCGCCAGCGTGTCGCCGTCTGTCTCTCTCCCCAAAGCCTTGATGTGCTGGAGTGGTGGTAAGGATTCGTCAATGGCGCTGCATCGCGCTCGCAATGAATATGACGTCGTAGCGCTGCTGACCACATTAAATGCCGATTTTGGTCGTATTTCGATGCATGGGGTGCGCGAGGAATTGCTGGATGCGCAGGCCGAAGCTATTGGATTACCGCTGATCAAGGTCTGGGTGCGTGCGGGCAGTAATGAGGAATATGAGCAGCAGATGGCTGACGGGCTTGAGCGGGCCAAAGCACAAGGCGTGACGCATGTGGTGTTTGGCGATATCTTCCTGCAGGACTTGCGCGAGTATCGTGAGCGGCAATTGGCTCAAGTCGGCCTGACGGCGGTTTTTCCGCTCTGGCATGCCGATACGAGCGAACTGATCCGGTCGTTCGTCACGCAGGGCTTTGCCACCATGACTTGCTGTATCAATGATGGCTATCTTGATCAGTCGTGGGCGGGGCGGCAGATTGACGCGTCTTTTATCGCTGATCTGCCTGAGATGGTGGACCCGTGTGGGGAGAATGGCGAATACCATACATTCTGCTACGCAGGTCCGATCTATAACCAGTCGATCTTGATCACACGCGGCGAAGTGGTATACAAGCCCTTGCCTAAACCGATTGCCTTAGCTCCGTCAGACCCTGACGATGATCAGTATGTTTGCGTATCCAAGGTCGAAACCAAAGGCTTCTGGTTCTGTGATCTGTTGTTGGCCTAAGCGTTGAATCAATAACAAACGCCCGAATCCGGGCGTTTTTTAAAGGTTGCGGTGGTTAGTGTGAGATGGCGTCAATCAGCCAGCCAGTTCCCATGAAAGCCCATAGGCACCCGATAGGGCAGCTCAACTAAGGCCTGCGGCTCACCCATAAAGTCATCAGCCTTGAGCAAGACTAACTGGGTCGGGCCGCCGTGTTCGTCATGCACAAAGGACATCAGCCAGCCGTCGGTCTCGCCTGATGTTGCGCTGCGCGGGACAAACACCACTTCTCCCGTGATCTTGCCTGCACCGTAACTGCGTTCCAGCACCTCGCCGGTATCCAGATCGTAGCGGATCAGGGTGTTGGGCTTGAGGTCTTGAATATTCTCGGCGCTGATGGTGTAGGCGTAGCGATATTTTTGCCCTGCCAGTCGCTCGTCAAAGCGTGGAAACTCCTGTCCTTGAGTTGATAGCACCGTGCGCTCGACGCGGCCAGCATGAGGTTTGAGTGTCCAGCGTTCAAAGGTAACTCGGGCTTCGGCCTCTGGACCAATCTTTGACTGATCAAACATCCGGCGGTGTACCACCACATCGACCACCAAGGTGCCATCTTCCAGATCGAAGGCATTACAGCTATGGAAGACATAGCAGGGGTCGATGTCATACCAGCGGATATCGGCGGCTGTGCCGCGCTTAGGCAAGAGCCCGATGCGGGCCAGATGCTTAGGATTCCATGTATAGGGAAAGCTGCGACCCGTGACTAGCGCTTTGACCGAGAAGGTTACCGGCAGATCCATGATCACGACACGACTTTGGCTCACTGCACAATCATGAATCATCGGACCATGTTTGACTGGGATCTTGACCTCATGCGCGACTTGGCCTTGTGCGTCGATGCACAGATAGCGGATCTGATTGGTGATTTTGCCGTCATAGCAGATCGCGTGTAGCTCACCGGTCGCAGGGTCCTCGTGTGGGTGGGCAGTAAAGCTACTGTTTAAATCACTGTTAAATAGCCCATGGCGGACGCTATTGAGCTCTCCATCCAGTTCAACCGGATAGGGACCGGCCTCGACCAATGCCCAGTTGCGGCCCTGATGGCGGATGATGTTGGTATTGACGGTATCAAAAACGCCGCGACGCGGACCCGGCAGCAGGTCGCGGTCCAGTTTGGTCTGTACATCGTTGGTGCCGATATAGCGGTTGTGGTACCACTGCGCCTGCCCGTCCTGCAGGCGGATGCCGTGCACCATGCCATCGCCAGTAAACCAGTGGTACTGACCGGGATTGCTTACTTCGATGGGATTAGGGCCGATGCGGGCATAGGTGCCAGACAGCTCAACGGGAATGGTGCCTGTAACTTTCAGCTCGGTGCTGGTCTGTTCGCTCTTGACCGGGGCGAAGTTGCCTTCGAGGTAGCGGTTATGCGCATCATAGGGTGCGAGTTTGCTGGTTTGCCTGAGCAGCCAGCCGATGCTTTTGTCGAGTTGTTTCATGACGGTCTCCGCGTCTTTTAGAGTGGATACGGTATAGTTAAAGTAAAGCAATTCTGAGGGTCTGGTTTGCAGTGTGTCGGCTGCGTGTGTACACTGTCAACATTAGATAAAATAGTTATACGCCTGGATGTGTGCATTGTCAACATATGGTCAACCCGAACATGTAAATCCGCTTACCGCATCTTCCGGAGATGCGTCTGATCCGGCTGTCCAAGCCTCTGATCAAGGTCTAAATCAAGGCGCAGACACTAAGTATCATCATGGCAATCTGCGGGATGCGTTGCTTGCGGCGGGGCTGGATATGCTGGAGTCGAGTGCGGGTGAGTCGTTCAGCTTGCGGGAGCTGGCGCGGCAGGTCGGGGTATCGGCCAATGCACCGTATCGGCATTTTCCAAGTAAAGATGATCTCTTGCTGGCGATGATTGCTGAGGGCTTTCAGCGTCTGACAGCGGCACAGATGACGGCGCAAATGGCAGCCATTGAGCAGCAGGCGTCTCCAGCGGATATCTTTATGGCAGCGGGACTGGCTTATATTCATTTTGCCCGTGACAATCCGGGATTGTTTAGGCTGATGTTTGGGGCCTTTGCTGCGGCGAATGCGAGTGAGGAGAAGAGCAGTGCGGCTAATGCGGCCTTTGCTAATCTGCATTTCGGCATGGCGGCGGCGCTGGAGCTTCCGGTCGATGATAAGCGGGTGACCTTGTCTGCGATCCATGCGTGGGGGCTGGTGCATGGTTTGAGTCAATTGCTGCTCGATCATCAGCTTGATAATAAAAGCGCGGATGTGGATCAACTGATTCGATCTGTGCTGAATCAGTCGAAGGAGTTGGGAATGCAGCTTCGCAGTCGGACTTAATCAGAAATGTGGATTGGCTTTTACCGTTAGATCTCTTGGATGGCTATTGATGTCGTATGGCAGCCTTATTCGCTGTCCCAACCTTCGGGCTTGAGTTCAGGATGAGCGGCATACAATGGATTCATGATCTCGACGAGCATTTCGCCAAGCACTTTGGCGACAGCCCTCCGATAAGCCCGAAACTCCTCTTCACTACAAGCATCCTGAACCTGAATGAGAGAGCCATTGAGCTTTTGACTATACTCAATCATGAATGTGGCGATTTTTGATGCGATGGCGTTGTCTTTTATCATGCGATCCAACTCTCTTCTTGATGAGGTAACTGTTTCGAGGATGAATAGCCGTTGTGGTTCTGTGACATGTTTAGCATGATCATACTTCCAATGAAAGAAACAAGGTTAATGAAGGAGAGGTAAGCATGAGTGGCGGTTTACGAGCTTTAATGTTTTTCAGTGGTTTGGTGATGAGCTGCACTTATCCGGTTTGGGCGTATGAAACGTCTGCGCAGGATTCGGCTACAAGCACACTCTCTGCACGTGAAAACTTCGGCGCATATCTGGTTAACATTGAAAATCACCCGACTGCATTTCTGGTCAATAAAAGCTTGCGCAGTGTCGCACCAATGACGCAGCGTCCCGTACTGGCGATAGTTGCGCTCAAACTTCAGCATCCGACGGATGAAGGATTGCCGGATCACGATGAAACGGCGCAAGTCTTTGCAATTGAGGGCAAGGTCGCGACTGCCATGACGGATAAATTAGATGCCGTATATGCAGGGAATATGGTGGCGATGGGGCGGATGACGTCGTTCTTTTATATTGCCAATCCGGATGCTTTGCAGCAGACCGTCGCTGGAGTGATGTCGGCCTATCCGGAATATACCTTTAAGGCTGTAAGCCAACCCGATCCTGAGTGGAAGCTGTTTCGCGAGTTTCTGTCGCCGATTGCGGAAACCGAAGATCAACACCCTCAGAAATGAAAAAAACATACTGTCTTTTAGCGCCACGAAGTGTCATCGTTGTACGTTATAATTATTGACCATTTGAAAATAAATTAAGAGTAATAAGTGCCTTTGACTGGCGCTCCAGATTCCTATGCACAAATTCACCGCACTCAATCGCCAGACTATTCTCTTTCCCCTCGCACTTGTGCTGTACGAGTTCTGCGTCTATATCGGCAATGACATGGTGCAGCCCGGCATGATTCAAGTCATCACCGATTTCTCAGCAGGACCGGAGTGGGTGGCGCGCTCGCTCACGGCGTACCTCGTCGGTGGATCGCTGCTCACATGGCTGCTCGGTCCACTGTCGGACCGGATCGGACGCCGCCCAGTGATGCTGTTTGGCGCGGTGATTTTTCTGATCTCGCTGGTATTGATCTTGCGCGCATGGGATATTCAGAGCTTTATCGCCTTGCGCATGCTGCAGGGCGTGGGCCTCTGCTACATCCTCGCCGTCGGCTATGCCGCGATACAGGAGGCGTTTGAAGATCGCGCCGCCGTCAAGGTCATGGCGATGATGGCCAATATCGCCCTGCTGGCGCCGCTCATCGGGCCGCTGGTGGGCGCTGCGGTGATCTCCATCTGGTCGTGGCAGGCGAGCTTTATCAGCATTGCCGTTGTGGCGGTGTTAAGCGTGATCGGCCTGTATCGCTATATGCCCGAGACGCGGGTACTGACTGCGGAGATGCCGAAGCTTTCGCTCGGCAGTATCTGGTCGGACTATCGCAGCGTGTTTGCCGATCACACGTTTTTCAAAGCCGCGCTGTGTACCACGCTATTTGGTATTCCGGTCATCCTCTGGATCGGTCTGTCGCCGGTGATTCTGATGAAAGACTTGGGCATGAACCCGATCCAGTATGGCTGGTGTCAGGTGCCGGTGATCGGCATGCTGATCGCAGGCAATATCCTCGTGATGAAAGTCGCCGACCGCTGGGCGCTGGATCGACCGATCCACTTGGCCGCTTGGCTCGTTGGTGCGGGGCTGCTGGCGATGCTGCCAGCGGTGCTATGGCCGTCTGCTCTGGTCGCGTCATTGATCGTGGCGATGAGCTGTTTTTCATTGGCGCAAGGTCTGGGTATGGCGGTGCTCTATCGCTTCGTCATGACCTCGATCCCCGGCAAGAATGGGGTAGTGGGGGCTGCGGTCGGGATGCTGATCACGGTCGTCTATGCCGTGACACTCGAAGTATCCTCATGGCTGTATGAGCGTCTGGGTGTGGCGGGGCTGTGGGGATTGTTTATCATGATGATGGGCGGCTATCTGCTTTTGTACCGTGGGGTCGTGGCTCGTGCGATGGCGCAACGTGATACAGAGGATACGCCAGCCTACTTGGGACATTAAGAAGTTGAGGCGTTTGGCGCACTGATCCGCCAGACACGGATCAGTGCTAGATAGGGCAATCAGCCGTGCCAGGCATCGACCAGATCGCCGACGGTGAACGTCTTGATCCAGGCTTGCGCTTCAAACCATGTTTTGAGGGCCGCCTGATCTTTATCCGTCAGACTGCCACGCGAGAACTGGGTGACGAAGCCTGAGATCTGGTCGCTCATGCCACCACCACCAAAGCCCCATGACTGACGCTCTACAAAATCGATCCACTGATTGAGTGCCGTATCGAAGTCGATCTTGCTCTCATCCAGCGTAAAGCCGAAGTGCAGGCCGTATTCGCGGAATTCACCGACGCGCAGTTTCTTGCGCAGGCGGCGTTTGCGCGGGGCTTCAAGATCGAGATCGGCGAGGATTTTCATAGATATGCTTTTAAGTATGATTTACAGGCCGCTAGCATAAACCAAAACGGCGCTGAAATCAGGTGAATCGTCTATTTCTCATGCTGCATGTAGGCTGCATGGTTGGCGATGAAGTCATCCAGATTTTCCTCGAGCATCATCTTGTACTGTTCGGTGAAGTAGGCAATGGCACCATCCCGATCCTGAGCCATACTCGCGCCGTCTTTGGCATGGGCTGCGACGACGAAAGCATTAAAGCGGGCTGAGGCATAGAGTGTGGATGAGCTGACTTTACCACGATCAGCATGGTCGCATTGGCTATTGGCCAGATTCAGGATCGCATCTGCGCGATCCCAGAATGCTTGGTCGGTTTCATGGGTAGTCATGTGGGGGATCCTTTAGGCGCTTTGGGCGGCTGTGAGCATAAACCAAAAGCGCGTCCATGGATGTGCCTTTTTATGCCGCTTTAGCGCTATTCATACTTTGGTGTGTCGTCAGGCGGACATAGCCATAGAGCTGAATGATGCCCCAGCAGATTTCAAATACGGCAAACAGCCAGGTCACGGGGTTGATGCCTGCATTCAGAAGATAGTAAAGAAACCAGAACGAGAAAAACGCCCGACCCAAGCTGTCATACAAACCAAACAACGGCTCGGGATGGCGTAGACGCAGGATCGACCAAACGATCACGATCGAGCCGAAGAGATTGACGAAGAGCAGATGAGTGGGGACAAAGGCTGGCGTGGGAGCAAGCCTGCCTAGCAGCTCATGGACGACGGCGAAGCTCCATGGTGTAACAAAAGGCAGGGTGACGATCAGATCATATAAGGCGGAAGCACGGACGATTTTTTGGTATTGGATGATATTCATGGTGAACTCCTTAAGGTGGTATGACGAGCAGCAGGTCTGTGGGTGTGATACTGCAAGCATCATCCTAAACCTTGGTGTAAACTCAAAGGTCAAGGGGTTTTTGCATGGCTGAATGTGAGTTTGACTGGCTAATGAGATGAACGCTTAAGATAAGGAGTGATGAGCGATGAATATCGGGCAACTGGCGCAGCAGGGTGGCACGACCACCGATACGATCCGCTACTACGAGAAGCAGGGTTTACTGGCACCTGCCCTGCGCCGTGACAATGGCTATCGGAGCTATACGCCGGATGATGTGGCGCGGATTCGCTTTATCCGCACCGCGAAAGCGCTGGGATTTACGCTACAGGAAATCGTGAGTATTTTGCCGGGGATCTTAGATGGGGACCTGAGCCGTCTGGATCTGGAGACGCGCTTGCATCAGAAGCTGCAGCAGATCGATGACAAGATCGCAGAGTTGCAGCGGCTACGCGGCGATATCACAGGGATCTTCTCGCAATTGACCTGCGCACCTGAAACCGCACTGAAACTCACGACACTGACGCGCTAATCAGCGGGGTTCGAGCCCGCTCGGCTGCATATAGCCGCGACGCTGGCAGTAATGAAAGACGCGATTGATGAGGGGATTGGACCAGCCGCTATTGGTGGCAAAGTCGCGATCCAGCGTGGCATGATGGATGTCGTGCATAGCAGGTGTCATGAGCAGACCTGTGCGGCGCATGATACCGATGATGGCGGGATTATCTTCACGATGCAGCGAACCGTGGAAATACTGCGACATGATCATGCCGAGCAAGGTCACATTGAGCCCCGCCAAGAGCCACACGGGCATGGGCGTCAGCACGGCAGCCAGATCCAGCAGCACCGACAGCGGAAAGACAAAGACCATGATCGATGTGGTCTGATAGATAAAGCTACGGCGACCCAGCGCCAGCGGGCGCGGATGGTGATTCTTGAAGTCGAACACCACACGCTCAAAGAAGCTGATCTTGCTCATGGCAAGACGGCGCTTGGAGAGATAGTCCTCAGATTCGCGGCAGCCCTCGTAGAAGAACAACTCACCCAGCCCCACGCCTTCTGTGCACGGCCGATAGTCCATATACATATGCACAAGGCCTGACAGGGCATCGGCGATATACCAGCCGACCAGACAGGCCGCAAGGCTATAGAGCAGGCTTGCGAGGGTAAAGCTTGCGGACGCACTAATGCCCATCGCGATCCAGCCGAACGCGACACTGGCAAAAAACACCGTAAAAGCAAGCGGCCTGATCATGGTGCGACCCGTAGAAGGGGATACGAAGGTACGTCTGCCTTTGAGTATAAGCCAAGAATATGAAAGTAGGCCATGATCAGGCTGGTCTGGATGCGTTTTTATTTTTACAAAACGGGAGACGAGGTGTCATCACCATCGCGACAAAAAAACACCACGCGCCGGGCGTGGTGTTTTATAACGCGATGGATCGAGTCGAATGCGGGTTAGGCTTATTTAGCGGCTAGTTTGGCTTTCTTTTCCGATTTTTTGTTCAGCATGCGGCTTTGCAGTTGGGTCGCTTTGCCGAAGACTTTTTGGTAGCCCTGTGGCAGTACGCGCTGGATCAGGTCGAGCACTTTGGCATCGCTACCGATCAGCACGCGGCGGCTGTTGTGACGTACGCCGTCCAGAATCTGGCGAGCGGCTTCGTCGGCCGGGGTGCGCAGCAGTTTATCGAATGCCGCGATGCTCTTCGATGGGTCCATGCCAAGGGACTTGAGGTTGTCGCTCATCCGTGCCGCTTTGGCGATGTTGGTACGGATACCGCCCGGATGGATACAGGTGGCGGAGACGCCGCAGTTTTCCATGTCGAGTTCTTGGCGCAGCGACTCGGTGAAACCGCGCACGGCGAATTTACTGGCGTTGTAGGCGCTCTGGGTGGGTTGTGCGGTCAGACCGAACAGGCTTGAGATATTGATGATGTGACCATCGCCGCTTTTCTTCAGCAGTGGCAGGAATTCTTTGGTGCCGTAGACCACGCCCCAGAAGTTGATGCTCATCATCCACTCGAGGTCTTCGTAGCTCATGCCTTCGACCGTGCTGCCCATGGCGACACCGGCGTTGTTGAAAATCAGATTGACCTGACCATGTTGCTCAGCCGTGGTCTTGGCCCAAGCGGCGACTTGTGCGCGGTCCGACACATCCACTTTGGTGGTGGTGACGTTGACTTTATACGGTTTCAGCAGCTCAACAGTCGCGGCCAGACCTTTTTCGCTGACGTCAGACAGGGAGAGGTTGCAGCCTTCTTTGGCAAGGCCGAGTGCCAGTGCCTGACCGATACCTGAACCTGCGCCCGTGATGGCGGCGACTTTGCCTTTAAATACGTTCATTGTTCTATACACTCACATGATCGGGACGAGGGAAAACATTCGAATGGGTGCTAATATAAATTTGACAACAAACATTGTCAATATACGCCTGTGCACAATATTGCTTCATGCTACAATGTGCCCAATCATACGAGATGCAGGAACAGGATGAAATGGCGAATTCTGTGACAACTGATGTAGAGATCAGCCAGTCGGACGTGGCGACCGTGGCGGCAGCAAATGATGCACCGCCTGCAAAGAAGCCTGCCAAAAAGGCAGATACAGAGACGAGTACGGTCAAGCGACGTCAATTCAAAGGCATGAGCCTTGAGGAGCGGCAGGCCGAGCGCCGCGAGCGCCTGATGGAGGCGGGTTTGGAGTTGTATGGCTCGCAGGGTTTCTTTTCGGTCACGGTGCGAGACATCTGTGTCGAAGCGAAGCTGACCGAACGTTATTTTTATGAGTCATTCAAGAATAGCGAAGCGCTGTTTGATGCTATCTATATGCGACTGATCGAGCAACTGCAGCAGCGCATCATGACGGCAGTCATGAAGGGCGCGCCCGATCCGCGCATGATGATCCAGCAGGGCGCACAGGCGTTCTTCCAGCTCCTGCAAGATGAGCAGCGTGTGACGCGGATTCTCTTCATCGATGCGATTCTCGTACATGAGAACGACGGCGAGAGCATCTACAAGGCCGTCAAGCGCTTCGATGTCATGACCCAGTCCTTCATCGCACTCATGCTGCCCAAGGCGCAGGAGCATATGACGCTGGTGTCACTGGTCTCAACGGGCCTCACCGGCTATGTCTGTCATCTGGCGACGCGCTGGGCCATCGGCGGCTTTAAGGAGCCGATCGAGCAGGTGCTGCAGTCCTGCATGCTGATCTATGAATCACTGATCTTTACGCTTGAGCACTCCAAGAATGACATGTGGCAGCTCAAGGATTAGCCTGGCACAGCGTTTGTGATGAGGCTGTGGTCCTTAGCAACTGAGATCGGTTTATTGGCTTTCCAACTGCCGCATACACAGCTCGCCGAGCCGCTGCAGCGCATGCTCCATCTGCGGCGACCACAGATCGCCGCAGTTGATGCGCAAGTGATGATGGTATTGCCCGTGGGTCGCAAACAGGATGCCGGGCATGACAAAGATGCCCTCAGCCAGTGCCTGCTCAAATAGCTGCACGCAGTTACAGCGCTCAGGTAACTCCACCCATAAGAGATAACCCCCGCGTGGTCGCGTCAGCCGCGTGCCCGGCGGAAAATGCCGCTCAATCGCATCCGACACCCGACTGATTTGCAGGCGGAAGGCGTCTTTGAGATGCCTTAAGTGATGATCATATCCGCCATTGTCCATAAAGCGCGCCAGCACGATCTGGAACAGACTGGCTGTTGATACGCTGCTGGTGAATTTTAAATGCGTGATCTCCTGCAGCCAGCGCCCGCAGGCGATCCAACCAACGCGAAAGCCTGGTGCGATGGTCTTGGTAAACGAGCTGCACAGCATGACATTGCCGGTCTTGTCCCAGGCTTTCAACGGCTTGGGGCGGTACTGGTCGAAGCATAATTCTCCGTAAATATCATCCTCAATAATCGCAATTTGCCGTGCGGCCATGAGGCCCACGATGGCTTCTTTATGGCTGTCGGGCATGATGCTGCCTAGGGGATTCTGGATGGTCGGCATCAAGAGCAGCGCCTTGACCCGGCCCGGCTCGCGTGTCGCGGCCTCGAGGGCCTCAAGGCTGATGCCGTCGCGACTGCTGGTCGGGATTTCGAGGGCCTTAAGCCCCAGCGTCTCGATGATCTGCAGAATACCAAAATACGTCGGTGACTCGACCGCGACCGTATCGCCTTGGGTGGTGACGGCGCGCAGACAGAGATTGAGCGCTTCCATAGCGCCGACCGTGACTACGATTTCTTCATTACGGAGCAGGGTACCATACTGGGCATAGCGTCGGGTGATTTGCTGGCGCAGTTCGGGATGGCCCATGCTCATGTCGTAGTGGCCGATGGCATTGAAGGTGGCGCGGTTCTGTGCCGCCAGCAACTGGCGCAGACGACGCACCGGAAACAGGTCGGGATTGGGGAAGGCGGCACCGAGCGGAATCAGATTGGGGCGGGTCGAGGTCTCGATCACGCGCATGATTGTCTGATTGAGCCGGACGTCAGTTGGGGCATTGAGGGGGGTGGTGGTATCAGGCTCAAGGAACTGTGCGGGCTTGGCACGGACGAAATAGCCGGACTTGGGCCGTGCTTCGATCAGACCTTCATTTTCAAGAAACCTCAACGCTGAGAGCGCCGTGATAGGGCTGACCTGCTCCTGCTGGGCGAGCTGACGCACCGAGGGCAGACGTGCGCCCACGGCAAAGGCCCCCTGCCGGATCAACTCAGCCAGCGCGCGTGCCAACTGCTGATAGCGCGGTGCATTGGCATCACGTAGATCATCGGCTGCACTCAGGTGCGTGGGGTGCAAAGAGGTCATTCATGTTCTCGAAAAAGTCATCTTGATCCGGTTTCGTTTTTGATCATAACAGATGCATCGCAAGCTGCATCTGTATCCATTACAAAATCATTTGGCTGTATCTGTTGCGGCTCCCGCCGGATGAATGACAATCTCTAGGCTGACCGTTCGGTTGGTTTTTCTTAAAAGACCTTTACGCTGGATGTTTGCCTAAAGTGTCATGTTTATAGTGAGTTGTCATTATGTCGATCATCCGGGATTTTTCCGTATCTACTGTCGTTGCTGGATTCGTTGCGGTGCTGGTGGGTTATGCCAGCGCAGCGGTGCTGATCTTTCAGGCGGCACAGGCACTGGGCGCATCCAGCGCCGAGATCGCCTCGTGGATGTGGGGTTTAGGTCTCGGCATGGGCGTGACGTCGATCGGCTTGTCGCTGTATTACCGCATGCCAGTGATTACCGCATGGTCGACCCCTGGTGCAGCACTGATCATCGGCAGTGGGGCGGGGCTGACCATGGGCGAGGCGACCGGGGCCTTTATCATCTCGGCCATCCTCATGGTTGTGACAGGATTCTCCGGGGTCTTTGAGCGCAGCATGCGCCATGTGCCGGTGTCCTTGGCGTCGGCAATGCTGGCGGGGGTACTGCTCAAGTTTGGCATGAATGCCTTTGTCGCCATGAAGACCCAACTGGTGATGGTCGGCAGTATGTTTGTGCTGTACTTACTGCTACGCAGGCTGAAGCCGCGCTATGCCGTGGTGGGGACGTTGCTGCTGGGAATCGGCATTGCGGCGGCGCAGCATCAGTTGTCGTTTGCCAATGTCCATCTACAGCTTGCCGTACCGATCTTCACCGCACCTGTCTTTAACTGGCATGCGCTGGCGCTCGCAGTACCGCTGTATATCGTGACCATGGCCTCGCAGAATATCCCCGGTGCCGCCGTGATACGTCAGACCGGATTTAATACGCCGTTGTCGCCGACTATTGGCTGGATCGGGGTGGTGAATGCCTTTGTTGCGCCTTTTGGCGGTTATGCCTTGAATCTTGCTGCGATTACGGCAGCGATCTGTATGAGCGAGGAGGCGCATACAGACCGTCGGCGACGCTATACCGCTGCGGTGGCTTCAGGGTCCTTTAATATCGTGATGGGGCTGTTTGGGGCGACGCTGGCGTCGCTGTTGCTCGCATTCCCGCATGAGCTGGTGCTGGGCATTGCGGGGCTGGCATTGCTCGGTACTATTGCCAATGGTTTGACGCAGGCGGTGCACGAGGCGCGTGAGCGTGAAGCCGCGATCATTACCTTTCTGGTTACGGCATCGGGCTTGACGCTGTGGGGGATCGGCGCTGGGTTTTGGGGATTGGTGGCGGGGATCATCGCATTGATCATCAGTCATTACCGCTATCCACGACGTGTGCTGGCCTGATGTCACAGACATAAATCGCTGGCATAAATCACGGGCATAAAAAAGCCCCGTCACGATGAGGATTGCTATGCAATCGTGGCGGGGAAAGGGGTTTCTCGTTGATTGCGCTTTAAGCTAGGGCCTGAATCATCAGGCCTTGGTTTTGTCTTTTGCCGGTACTGCGATCTGTACGGCATCACCGGTGTTAAGACCATCCGGTGGATTGGTGATGACGCGATCGGTGGCGGCAAGGCCGGTGCCGACCACGATCACTTTGCCTTCGTCATGGGCAATGGTAATGGTCTTGAACACCACATGATTATTGGCATCCACTGTCGCCACGCGCAGACCTTGCTTATCAAACAGTAGTGCACTGGATGGGATCTCAAGGCTGGCGGCGGCATGCTTGCCCGACTGGTCGATACTGGCATTGACAAAACCACCCGGCAGCAAGCGACCGTCGCTGTTATCCACTTCAAACTGAATCAGCGTAGTCCCTGCGCTGGCATCTACCGCTTGCGAGGTCGCGGTGACGCGAGCATGGAATGTCTCACCCGGACGCGTTGGGCTGGTCAGTGTTGCGCCTGTACCGACCTGAATGCCTGCGGCATCGGTCTGCGGCACATTGACCGAGACGCGCAGTTTTTTGACATCAGAGATCTCAAACAGTGGCAGGCCGCTACCGCTGGCACCACTGGTATTGATCAGCGCGCCGATGTCGGTATTCCGCGCAGTGATGATGCCATCAAAGGGTGCCGTGATGAATTTAAACTTCTGCAGCGTTACCAGACGATCGACATTGGCCTGACCGGATTTGACCACGGCTTCCTGAGCAGCGAGAGCACTGACTTTTTCATCCACATCTTGCGGAGAGACAGCACCGGGCGGCAGGCTCTTCCAACGGGCGGCGGTCGAGCGGTCCAGTACGAGGGTGGCTTGTGCGGTCGCCAGATCGGCTTTGGCCTGTGCCAGTTGCTGGTCGAGATCGGGAGTCTCGATCTCGGCGATCACTTGACCCGCATGGACGCGGGTGCCGATATCGACCTTCCAGCTCTTGAGATAGCCACTGGCGCGCGCGTAGATCTGCGCATGGGTAAAGGGCAGGAGCTGTCCCGGCAGGTCGAGTGTCGCCTGACCATCGGAGACTTTGGGCGGCGCCACGCTCACGGTGGGAATGGCTTGCTTCTCGGTCCAGTCTTTAAGGCTCGTACTGCTGGAGGCTCGTTCGACCAGACCAATGGCGACCAGTGCGATGAGCACTGTGCCAGTGCCGATGCCGGCGAGACCCAGCTTGCGGGTGTTGATGGTAACGGCAGATGCTTGTGGCTTTTGATCAGTCATGATGCGCTCCCGAAAGCGTAATAGAGGGTTGGGCCTGCTGCAGGAGAGGTGCAGGGGCCGGATCATAAGGTGAGTGCGGCTGATGTGGTGCAGGGCCTGCATCCTGTGGACCGGGTTTGGCTTTGCCGTGGTTCCGGTGAATGATGCTGAATACCACTGGCACGAAAATCAGGGTCGCGATGGTGGCGAAGATCAGACCACCGATCACGGCACGACCCAGAGGGGCATTCTGCTCACCGCCTTCGCCTAACCCCAGTGCCATCGGCGTCATGCCGATGACCATGGCGAGTGCTGTCATCAGCACCGGACGGAAGCGCACAAAGCCCGCTTCGATCGCAGCCATGAGCGGATCATGCAACTCGTCGAGTTTCTCACGGGCAAAGCTGATCACCAGCACACTGTTGGCAGTCGCAACACCCATACACATGATCGCACCTGTAAGTGCTGGCACGGACAGGGTGGTATGGGTGACGAACAGCATCCACACGATACCCGCCAGCGCCGCAGGCAGCGCGGTGATAATCACGAAGGGATCGCTCCACGACTGGAAGTTCACCACGATCAACAGATAGATCAGCACGATGGCACCGATCAGACCAAACAGCAACCCGGAGAAAGCCGTGTTCATGGTCTCGACTTGGCCTAGCAGCACGACATTGGTGCCTTTGGGCAGGGCCTTCTGATTGTCAGCCACGACTTTCTGAATGTCGGCGGCGACGGCACCCAAGTCTCGCCCTTGCGTTGTGGCATAGATCTGGATCAGCGGCTGGATGTCATACTGCGACACCACGGCATTACTACTGGTGCGTTTGATCTCGGCCACGCTGCCCAGTACCTGCGGTGCGCTATTGGCGACTGAGCCTGTGATCGGCAGATTTTTCAGGCTGTTCAGGCTATCGATCTGATACTGCGGCGTCTGGATCACGATCGGGTACTGGACGCCGTTCTGCGGGTTGAGCCAAAACGTTGGCGATACCTGGCTTGAGCCCGCAAGGCTGACCACGAGGCTATTGGTCACGTCTTTTTCGGTCAGGCCGACCAGTGATGCACGGGTACGGTCGACATTGATGTCGAGTGAGGGGTTACGCTGCGACTGCTGGATACGCACATCGGCGATGCCGGGGATATGCTTGAGCTGGGTCAGGAGCGTATTGGCATAGGCGAAGTTTTCATCGAGCTTTGGTCCGCGAATCTGCAGATTGATCGGAGCGGGTGCACCGAAGTTTAAGATCTGGCTAATGATGTCGGCGGGTACGAAGGAGAAGGTTGTACCTGCGAACTCACGCGGCAGTACCTCACGCAGTTTCTGGATGTACTCTGCGGTCGGGGCATGCTTTTCATTCAGTGCGATCTGGATATCACCATCAGAGGTGCCGATGATGCCGGTGTTGTTATAGGTCATATTGATGCCCGACACTGGAAAGCCAATATTGTCGGCCAGCGTATCGAGCTCCTTGGCAGGGATGACCTGACGGATGGCTTTCTCGATGTCGGCAAAGCGATTGGCTGCTTCTTCGACCCGTGTACCGACCGGCAAACGGGCATGGATCAGGATCTGGCCCGAGTCTACGGTCGGGAAGAAGTTGCGCCCGAGGAACGGAATCAACAGGAACGACACCAGCACAAAGGCGAGGAATCCAGTCACAAACACACGGCGATGGCTGAGCGCCAATACTAAGAGCGCACGATAGACATGGCGCACACGTTCAAAGCGACCCTCAAAGGCACGCTGAAAACGCACCAGTGGATTCTTGGACGGTGGCTTCAAGCTATTGCCGTGCTCATCGGTATGCGGCACATGGGGCTTGAGCAGGTATTTGGCCATGGTCGGTACCAGCGTACGCGACAGGATGAACGAGCAGGCCATGGCAAACATCACCGACTCGGCCATCGGCACAAAGAGGAAACGTGCGACTCCGTGCAGGAAGAACATCGGCACGAACACGATACAGATACACAAGAGCGAGACGAAGGCAGGGGTCACGATTTGATCCGCGCCGTCCAGAATCGCCGTCTCGGTGTCCTTACCATGCTCAAGGTGCCAGTTGATATTCTCAATCGTCACCGTTGCGTCGTCCACCAGAATACCGACCGCAAGCGCAAGTCCACCCAGTGTCATGATGTTCAGGGTCTCACCCATGGCGGCAAGACAGATGATCGCACCCAGAACTGACAGCGGAATGGAGGTCGCGATGATCAGCGTCGAGCGCCAACTGCCGAGAAAGAGCAGGATCATGAGACTGGTCAAGAGCGCTGCCGTGACCCCTTCAAAGGCCACACCTGTGATCGCACCGCGCACAAACACCGACTGGTCCCCGATCAGGGCAATCTTGAGGTTCTCAGGCACGATGGCTTTAAGTGCCTCAACCTGCTCTTTGACACCGGCGATCACGGCGAGGGTTGATGCAGAGCCGTTTTTCAGCACCGACATGAGTACTGAGCGGCCACCCTCGACATGGACGATATTGGTCTGTGGCGGGTTGCCGTCGCGCACCTGTGCGACATCGCGCATATAGACCATGGCGCCATTGACGCTCTTGATCGGCAGATTGGCGAGGCCTTCGAGTGCTGATGGGGCGTTATTGAGCTGGACGGCGTATTCTGCATCGTCGATTTTCTGGGTGCCGACCGGCGTAATCAGATTTTGTGCCGCCAGAGCATTGGCGACATCCTGTCCCGACAGGCCGCGTGCCTGCATGGCCTTGGTATCGAGGTCGATCTGCACCTGACGGGTCTTACCGCCGAAAGGATAAGGAATCGAGGCACCAGGTACGGTCACGAGTTTGGTACGCACGGTGTTTAGGCCGAGATCGCCCAGATTCTGCTCGGTCAGGCCTTTGCCCGATAGGGCGAGTTGCAGGATCGGTACGGTCGAGGCGCTATAGTTGAGGATCAGGGGAGGAGTGGTACCGACGGGCATCTGCTTGACGATGGTCTGCGAGATCGCCGTCACCTGTGCATTAGCCGTCTGGATATTGACTCCGGGCTGAAAAAAAATCTTGACGATCCCGACGCCGGTATAGGAGTTGGCTTCGATATGTTCGATGTCGTTGACTGTCGTGGTCAGCACCCGCTGATAGGGCAAAACAATACGACCACTCATCTGATCAGGTGGCAAACCTGTATAGTTCCATACCACGGCGATGACCGGGATTTTGATGTCCGGAAAAATATCGGTGGGGGTACGCACGGCCGCCAGCGGTCCGATGATCAGAATCAGGATCGCCAGCACCACAAAGGTATAAGGGCGATGGAGTGCGATACGGACAATACCCAGCATAGAAAACTCCAGCACAACGACAGTCAATAAATCCCTGACCCAAGGTCAATCATTACAGCCAACAAAGGCGCTCCCTTCAGGGAAACGTCTTCTGATCACGTCCATGGATAAAACGGCACAACAGAGGAGGTCAAACAGATCAGCCGTCACGCAGAGTGAAAAGGGCGCGAGAACCGCGACGCCACGGCGCTTACAAAAATCACCACGCCAAAATGCAACCCGGAGGTTGCGCAAGATCCTCAGACTATACGATCCAACTAGATAGTTAAATTCCATAAAAAATCACATGCCTTGTGCAAAAATGCACAAGCAAATGCGCGTTAATTCACGGGTGCAACAGATAAGAACTTGCCTCGTGCCGGGAGTGATCCGGCACGACGCTGGTCTGATTTGGAGAGCTGTTCGGTCAGTTTTTGCTTTGATGTGTATTGGGCAACAAGATTGCCATAAGTCCAATCAGCGGCAGAAATGAACAGATCTGATAAACATATTCAATCCCGTACACATCGGCATAGTGACCCAGCAGGGCCGCACTGATCCCGCCCATACCAAAGGCAAAACCAAAGAACAGACCCGAGACCGTACCGACTTTATTGGGCAACAGCTCCTGTGCATAGACCACGATGGCCGGGAAGGCTGAGGCCAGCGTAAAGCCGATGATCACACTTAAGATCGCCGTCGTCTGCAAGCCCACATAGGGCAGCAGCAAGGTAAACGGTGCAATACCCAAGATCGACACCCAGATCACCATCTTGCGGCCGATGCGATCACCGATCGGTCCACCCAGAATCGTACCAGCAGCCACCGCGCCCAAGAAGATGAACAGATACAGCTGGGCGGTCTGGATGGTGAGGTGAAACTTCGCCATCAGGTAGAAGGTGTAGTAGCTGGTCAGGCTCGACAGATAAAAGAACTTCGAGAACACCAGAAAGATCAGCGCGACCAATGCAATCTGTACGGTGCGCTTGGGCAAGGTCTGGGCCTGCGCGTGACCTTTGGCTTTGGCGGCATGCTGGCGGATTTGAGCCTTGTACCAGCCCCCAATCTTGTAGAGGATCGCGATGCCGAGCACTGCAACAAGGGCAGCCCATGCCACGCTGGTTTGTCCATGCGGCACGATCAAGAGGGCCGCAACCAGTGGACCGATGGCACTGCCTAGATTACCGCCGACCTGAAAAATCGACTGCGCAAGACCATGTCGTCCACCTGAAGCCAGACGCGCGACGCGCGACGACTCCGGATGGAAGATCGACGAACCGGTACCCATAAAGACCGCCGCCAAGAGCAGCATGGCGTAATTCTGCGAGAATGCGAGCAGCAGGATGCCGGTCATGGTCGAGGTCATGCCAAATGCCAGGGAGTAGGGTTTGGGATGCTTATCGGTATAGCTACCTACCAGCGGCTGCAAGAGCGATGCCGTCACTTGATAGGTCATGGTGACCAGACCGATCTGGGCAAAGCTGAGGTGAAATGTGCCCTTTAGGATCGGATAGACAGCCAAGAGCAGCGACTGCAACATGTCGTTGATCAGGTGCGTCAGGCTGATTGCCCCTAATACGCCAAATCCCGTCTGCTGGGCTGGCGTGGTGCTCTGGGGTGGGTGTGCAACTTCGGGCAAGCTTTCTGCGGTTTGCATGATGACCTCGAAAATAGTGATCTATCTGGTCAGGCATCATAGCGCGATCCACATCGACATTCTGACGAGAAAATGGCAGGATATAACGTAAAAAGGACACCTACCGATGGAGGTGAAGCGATGAGTCACATACAAACGACCCAATCCGGTCGCTATGTCCCGAGGCCTGACAAAGAGCCGGAATTTCGTCGCTATAGTGCCCATGATCTGCCGGTGGTGTCACATTCGGCGGATTATGAGGACGGGAATGTTACCGACTGGCACTATCATCCCCACGTACAGCTCATCCATGCCGCCCAAGGTGTCATGCGGGTGAGCACCGAGCAGGGGCAGTGGGTCGTGCCTCCGTCACGTGCGATCTGGATGCCGGCTTTTGTTGCACATACCGTGCGGATGATCGGGCAGGTACAGATGCGCACGGTCTTTATCCGTCCGGATGCGGCGCCTGATCTGTGGGATCACTGTCAGGTGGTCGGTGTATCACCCTTGCTGCGCGAATTGTTGCTTGCGTCCACCAAAGTGGAGATGCCCTATGTCGAAGACAGTAGGGATGGGCATCTGATGCGGCTCATCCTGGATGAGATCCACACCTTGCCGACACTGGCGCTGGAACTGCCGACCCCGACTGATCCGAGATTGCAGATCATTACTCATACCTTACGGGATAATCCGGATGACCCGACCACCATTGAGATGTGGGCTGAGCGGCTGCATGTGGCCGCCAAGACCATCCATCGGCTGTTTGCACGCGAGACGGGTATGAGCTTTGGTCAGTGGCGGCAGCAGATGCGCCTGCTGGCGGCGCTGGAGCGTCTCGCGCAGGGGGAGAAGGTGGTGGCGGTGGCGCTCGAGATGGGCTATAGCAGCCCGAGTGCCTTTGCGACTATGTTTAAACGTCACTTTGGCGTGACGCCCAGTCAGTTCTTTGAGTAAAACGGGATTTAGATCGATGGTATTTCAAAATCAATATGCGGTCGGTTACAAAAATCCGCAGGCCTACGTGAAATCCTTGAAATAGCCATTCAGGGGATCAAAAAATTTTTCATGGTGGATGTAGTTGAAGCGGTGCGCCAGTTCAAACACCACGTGTGCTCCACAGTGCAAGCATTCAGGAAAGGTCGTGCCTTCGATGCAGATAGAGTCATGGGTCATAAAATGCCCGATCATGTGTTTGACAATATAGACACCCGAGTGAGCGACTTGATCTCCGGGCTTGTAAGTCCAGGGGTTATTTCTCGTTGTTGTTAACAATGTTTTTGAAATGATCATATGGTGTATCCACAGGAGTAAACTATTTATTTTCTAAAACCTATAAACTGACCATATGGATCAATTTTAATGTATTTTTGGTGTCACCTAGTTAACTGCTGTGGCATGTCTCTTTATAACTGAATCATCTTTTTTGGATATAGAAAGACATGATGGATAAAGCCCATGAAGTAGGCTTTATCGATGAATTAAATTACAGACCGATGGAAAGGAGGTCAGCAGAAATTTTATTCAGAGGAGCATTCAGGGCGCTGGCTACATCGCTAACGACGCCAGTCAAGGTGTTAGTGATGCTGGTGGTACCAGTTGCTTGACCTAAGCCGGTAATCAAGCCGTTAATAGCGGTAGCGGTACCAGTCACAGTGCCTTGCAGGGTAAAGTTTGGCAGTAAGGTGGCAGCGCCAGAAACAGTGTTGATTTCAGAAACATTTAATTCATGCAGGGACATACTTTTTCTCACGTTTTGGGTAGTTGTTGTCTTACGAAAGTTGTCTGAAATGACAACTGGTTCTCATTCTAACAAAAGAAAAAATTAAGTAAATACATTCCTTATCGTCGAAATTGTAAACAGTCTGTTTCTCACATTGGTGTGAGTTAAATATTTTCTCTGTGATCAATAGTTTGAGGTGGAGTAAGTTCTGGGAATAATTTTAGATTTAGATGGTATTAATGGATGTGTGGTATGTTTTTTCATATGAATGGTAAATTGTTAAGCTCACATTTTGGTTGTTTAATATTGTCGGCTTAAAAATTGTTGTTTTATGATAAATGAGGAAATCTGAGATTCGTGATCGGGGTGAATATGGTCACTCATGATGAAGTCTCATTTAAGTCAGGAGAAGCAGTCGCGGTGATGCTGCTTAAGATGGCTCACATCAGTCGGAGTTTCTTGGATGCGATGCTGTGATGTCAGTTCGGCCTTACGCCGAGTTAGTTTTTTGAGTGATGTCGGAAAAATGCGTTATTTAGAATAGACAACCCACCCGTAAAAAAAGCCGCATTAAGCGGCTTTTTTTAAGCGTGAAACAGCTTAGAAGCGATATTTGCCCGCATGGATATTGGCAAACACTTCTGTGGTGATCAGACTGTAGCAAGGCTCACCAGGTAGCCAAACGTAGAGTGGATCTGTAGTCTGAGAGGGATCGAAGTTTTCTTTCTTCAGATTGTTCTTCTGATATTTAAACGTCCCTGTGGTCTCAACAGCCGCCTGAATGCGGATGAAAACCGGCACTGCGAAGGCAGGCATGCTCTTCTTGCAGAAGGTCAGGAGTTCAGTGAAATCAAGCGTTGCGCCTTCAGCGGGGGTAATGGCGCACATACCCGCACGACCATTGGTACCTGGGATCTCGACACCATAGACCACGGCTTCGGAGACGTGCTCATGATCAGCGATCTGATTTTCAACTTCGGTGGTGGAGACGTTTTCACCTTTCCAGCGGAAGGTATCACCAGTGCGGTCCACGAATTGCGCATGCCGGAAGCCAAGATCGCGCACGAGGTCGCCAGTATTGAAGTAACGGTCGCCTTGCGCGAAGACGTTTTCCAGAATGGTGGCTTTGTTCTTCTCAGGATCTGTATAGCCGTCAAAAGGCGACGACTTAGTGATCTTGCCGATAAGCAAACCCGATTCGCCGGTTTTGACTTTGATCAGGTGGCCTTTGCTGTTGCGGATCGGCGCATTGCTTTCCTGATCGTAGCGCACGATGGCGTAGGGCACTGGCGAGAAGCCAACGGTGTTTTCAAAGTTAAAGATATTGCTGAAGCCGACGTTGCCTTCGCTGGAGCCGTACAGCTCAAAGACTTCTTCGATGCCGAAGCGCTCTTTGAAATCGTGCCAGATATTGGCACGCATGCCGTTACCGACCATTTTCTTGACACGGTTCTGACGGTCGAGCGGCGAAGCCGGGGTTTCCATCAGGTAGCGACACAGCTCGCCGACATAGCCGATGGCGGTGGCGTTGTATTTGCGTACATCAGGCCAGAATTCACGAGCAGAGAACTTACGACGGATCGCCAGACCTGCACCGCCTGCGATCACGGCCGACCAGCAGACGACCATGGCGGTTGCATGGTAGAAGGGCAGCGTCACGTACATGACGTCGTTTTTGTTCAGGTCCATGATATGGCCGAAGGTGCCATAGCCCTTCATCCAGCGGCCGTGTTTGAAGACGACGGCTTTCGGCAGGCCGGTGGTCCCAGAGGTGTAGATGTAGAACAGACCATCGTCGTAATGCACGTTGCGGCTGGTGGAAGGGTTATAGCGGGGTTGATCGGCGACGCTTTCGCTCAGGTTTTGATAGCCTTCAGGTGCGCCTGTGAGTGCTTCGGGCTTGCGTGTGTCGCAGTCTGCCAGCCAGTAGAGCTGGTCGGCAGTGATATTCAGATCTTTGCGCACATCGGCAATGGCGGCTTTGCTTTCGTCACCGACGATCAGCATCTTGGGTTTGACCAGATTGACGCTGTGGGTCAGGCCTTTGCCGGTTTGCGAGCTATTGACCAGTGATGCAATGGCACCGACCTTGGCACAGGCGAGTGACAATACCAGCAGTTCTGGACGGTTTTCCATGAACAGGGCGATGACGTCGCCTTTTTTAATGCCTTGGCTTAAGAAAAAATGCGCAATGCGATTGGCCCATTCGTTGAACTGGGTATAGGTAAACTGGGTATCACGATAATACAGGGCGATACCGTAGGGGTTGGCGCGGGTGGTTTTTTCAAACTCAACGCCAAAGCCGGTGGGGCGATTGGCGCGCGAATCATTCGCCAGAATCAGGCCGTGTACAACATGAGGAAGTTTTTTGACTAGTGGGGGAATCCGTTCGACAACATCCGAGATTTTAATGATATCAGCGTGAGCAGTTTTTTTTGTAAACAGTCGCATAAGCGGATTCCTGTGGTCGATCAAAACGTAAGGCATGCACAGCCTGCCCGGGAACAACCTGCTCGAGAACAAGTAGTGTCAATGCGTGCATTATGCTAAGCCAAACTTACTGCTATCGCAATTATAAAAGATGCACAGCTCATGTTTTTTAAGCGCAAATGAGGTGCTAAGGACCATATGCGGAAGCTGGCCAAACAAAGGACATAAAAAAAACCGATCACCCTATGCAGGATGATCGGTTTTTTGGCTTATTCAGCCGCAGGGCGTTTCTTGGGTGGACGGCTTGAACGGGTGCGGCGGCGAGGACGGCGATCATCGCCAGCGGCTTCGGGCTCAAGGGATGCGTCTTCATCCAGATCACCTTCGTCGTCGAGATCGTCTTCGTCACTATCGATCTCATCGCTATCGGCTACAGGTGCAGCATCGCCGAAGTCCAGACTGGCGTTTAAACCATCATGCTGGACGGGTGCGCTTTCGCTCACTTCGGCCAATACGGTTTCTACAGTGACCGCTTCAACGACGACCGTTTCGACTGCAGGCACCTCAACGCTAGCGGTCTCTTCAGTAACTACGCTGACATCAACGGCTGCATCCGTGCTGACAATCGCGTCTACATGTGCATCGGTCGGCGTAACGTCACTCGGCGTTTCAGCAGCCAGAGCTGCCTGTGCTGCAGCCTGACGACGACGCTGGCGTGGGTCGTTTGCCGCACGCGGACGGTCCGATACGGGCGGCGCGATGATTTCAGTGGTCATTGGCGGCAACGAAGCGACAGCCGCAACCGGGATTTCTGCTTCACTGACCGCTGCAGCAGGCGCTTCGGTCGGAGTGGCCTCTAAGGCTGGTACCGCAACCGGACGACCTTGCAAGGCCTGCAAGAAGGCTTCGACGACGCGGCCTTCGGCAATTAGCGTGCTGCCTGTTTCACCCAGTACGAGTTGGATGTATTGACCCACACTGCCTTGTGGCGCGATGGTCTCAAAGGTCACGGCAGGTGTGCTGTCTACTGCAGCAGGTGCCTGATCCAGCCCTTGCTCGCGACGACGACGGCGCTCACGCGGATCATTGGCGGCGCGGCTGACGGAACCTGTCGCTGCAGGCGCGGTCGTGTCTATAGGTGTGTCGGTGGTAGTGGCTAGCGATGTGACCTCTGTTGGGGTCTGATCATCCAGACCGACGACGACGACATTGCCGATTACGTCATCGTTGCGACCAGCGATGACTTGTACCGGCAGGCCATCGGTTTCGGCGGTTTCACGCGAAACTTCTACGACCGTGCCTGCATCAGGGTTACGTTTGACGTCTTCGAGCACGCTGGCATCACGCTGACGTGGACCACGGCTGCCACGGTTACGGTCGCGACGGGTCGGGGCTGGTGCGGCGTCATCTCCGGCGTCATTCTGGCTGGCTTCTGCGCGCTGATTGCGACGCGGTTGGCGTTGCTGTGGTGCGCTGTCTTCTTCGGCGGCCGGGAAGTTCTGGTTGTCGGTGACGGCTTCGGCGACGGGCTGACTGTCGCGAGTGCGACGGTTACGGCTACGCTCGCGCTTGTTGCCCGAACTGTTCGACGTCGAGGCTACTACGGGTTGTGGCGCGCTGCCGGTGCTGGCGGCGGAGGCATAGATGGTGCCTTCTGGGCGAGCGGCGGCAGGCGCGACTGGCGCGGTCTGCGCCGGTGTGCCGATCTCGCCATACATGCCACGGCTGACGGCACCACCATTGACCATTTGTTCGATGGCAGAGGCGGCATCGTTACTGCTCGCGCCTTGTGGACGGGCTTGGCGCGGGGTGAACAAATTCTCAAGCCAGGCGAACTGGGCTGTTTGAGCCGGTTGAGCCTGCGCTTGAGCGGGTGCGCTGGCTTGCGGGGCATTGCGCTGAGCCTGTTGCTGCTGGCGCGGTGCTTGCTGGCGGGTATTGTCACGTGCTGGGGCTTCGGCTGGCTGTGTGGTCTGCCAGTTGGTATCGTAGCCCAGCGCCTGATCACGCTCGATCAGATCATAGCTGGCGGGTGCATTGCCATCACGGTTGAAGTGAATGTGGTAATGCGGGGTCTCTAAGTGCGGATGTGGCAGCACGGTGATACGCGTGCGACTGTTCTGTTCCAGATACACCAGCGAGTCGCGCTTTTCGTTCAAGAGGAATGCGGCGATCTCGATCGGTACTTGGACCTGAACTTCACCTTGACGTTCGCGCAGGGCGATTTCTTCGATGGCGCGCATGATCGACAGCGACAGGGAGCGCAGATCACGGATCATGCCAGTGCCGTGGCAGCGTGGGCAGACGTAGCCGGTCGATTCTTCGAGCGACGGACGCAGACGCTGACGGCTCATCTCGAGCAAACCAAAGCGCGACAGCGAACCGAACTGGATACGGGCGCGGTCGCTCTGGGTGGCTTCTTTGAGACGGGCTTCGACAGCACGCTGATTGCGGTCTTTGCTCATGTCGATGAAGTCGATCACGATCAGACCGCCCATATCGCGCAGGCGCAGTTGGCGTGCGATCTCATCGGCGGCTTCAAGGTTGGTGTTCAGGGCTGTATCTTCGACATCAGATCCACGTGTGGCTTTGGCCGAGTTGATGTCGATTGATACCAGTGCTTCGGTCTGGTCGATCACGATCGAGCCACCGGAAGGCAGTTTGACTTCGCGCTGGTAGGCGGTTTCGATTTGGCTTTCGATGCCGAAGCTGGCAAACAGTGGTTCGTTGTTGCTATAGCGTTTGATCTTGTCGATCTGATGCGGCATGACCTGACTGACGAAGTTATATGCTTCGCTATAGGCTTGGTCATTGTCGATGAGGATCTCGCCGATATCGTCGCGCAGGTAGTCGCGCACGGCACGGGTGACGACACCGGCTTCCTGATGCAAGAGGATCGGGGCAGGGTGGGATTCGGCTTGGCCTTGGATTTGCTGCCACAGGTTCAGCAGGTGATGCAGGTCGAGTTGCAACTCTTCCTGACTGCGACCAATGCCCGCTGTACGTACAATCACGCTCATGGAGCGTGGAATGTCGAGTGCAGCGAGGATTTCTTTCATCTCTTCGCGCACGGTCCCAGCGATCTGACGGCTGATGCCGCCGCCTTTAGGGTTGTTGGGCATCAGGACCAGATAGCGACCGGCCAGCGAAATGAAAGTCGAGAGCGCAGCGCCTTTGTTGCCGCGTTCTTCTTTTTCGATCTGGACCAGCAGTTCCGCGCCTTCGGAAATCAGTTCACGGATGTTGTTGGTCGAGCGTGGGTCTTTGTTCAGGTAGGAATTGGCGATTTCGCGCATCGACAGGAAACCCTGACGTTGAGCACCGTATTCGACGAACACGGCTTCAAGCGAAGGCTCGACTCGAGTCACGCGGCCTTTATAGATGTTGGATTTTTTTTGTTCACGGGTGCGGTTTTCAAGGTCAAAATCATAGAGACGGTGACCGTTGATCATGGCGACGCGAATTTCTTCGACATGAGTCGCATTGATGAGCATTCTTTTCATTGCAGTGTGACACCTTTGTTGGTGTGATACACAGCAGACAGACATTCCTGGACATGACCGCAGGGAGAGCCGTTTAAAAAATTCGTACGTCCGTCGGTTGCATCATCGGGGCGAGACGGGCAGGGCTGAGGGAAACAGTGATTCAGCGATTACAATGCAATCAGTCTGATGTGTAATGCTACCTCATGGGCCGCCACCGTCAGCAAGACGATGTCATACCGCTTATTCCATACGGTTGCGTAATCAAAAATATTCGCGCTGACCATACAAAATAAAAACGCCGGGCGTAAAAAAGCTTCAAATGGCGTTTTCACTGCGCTGAAATCTTAGGACTTAAAGCGCAGTAACAAAAAAATCTCTTGGATCATGTCGCATCCGGCGTTCGAGCATGGAGATGGGGGAGACCGGCATTGCCTGACAGCGCGAGGAACCAAACATCGGGTCTATGCATAGCGTCCATGGGGCGCCATCAATCGTCTGTCTTGCCATGCTAGGGGCCATTGTCGCGATTAAAAGCGCATCAAAAGGCTCACGGCTGCCACATCTTTATCACGTCGAAGGTCACAGATGCAGGCACGAAGCCTGTCTGGTGTGCATCGGTTTTATGTTCATTTTTCTGCGCAGTCCGTGTGTGATTCACGGGTCTGGGCACAAAAAACCATAGCCTGTCTTGTCTGTTCATGCGTCATATCGGATGACGATATGTATAAATCTGCAATGAAACGGTGAGCAAGAGCAGGTTTTGCCGATATACTATGTCGATATAGTGCCTCGACGGGGCGTATAGGTCCGGATCGTCTCAGTTTTGGGTCGCAAAGCCTGTCTGACGCATTTTCCGTGCGCCGACTATATCAAACCTTTGGCTACAAGCATACCTTTTCATGACAACATCGAAGCATTCTTTCGCAAAAAAACGCCGTTTTTCAGACCACGCGCCTGATGTTCGTCTGTCAGACAATAAAAAACCGCGTTCCACCCGCCCACAAGGCGCACGTCCGAATCGGCCTGCACCCGTCCGTCCGGCGCCTGAGCGCATCCAGCATCGTGTGGATACTTCACATGTACAAGCCCTGATTGCCGATGTCGATGAGTCCGTGTCTGCTAATGCGGATACCCCAAATGAGGCAGCCGAGACTGGCACAGCACCACAGGTGACGTGGTATACCGTGGATGACGAGCATGCCGGGCAGCGGCTGGATAATTATCTGGTCGCACGGCTCAAAGGCGTGCCAAAAGCGCGTATCTATCGTCTAATCCGTGAAGCGCAAGTACGGGTCAATAAAGGCCGCGTTAAACAGGACACGCGCCTGAATGCGGGTGATGTGATCCGCGTGGCGCCGATACGCATGCGTGAAGCAGGTGCCCCACCTGTGATCGGACAAGCACTGGCTGATAGCCTGCGTGATCGGATCGTCTATGAGGACGAAGGACTGATCGTGTTGAATAAACCCGCAGGCCTTGCCGTACATGGCGGCAGTGGGGTGGATTTCGGTGTGATCGAAGCTTTGCGTCAGAGCTTGGATAAATCTTACCTTGAACTGGTACATCGGCTGGATAAAGAGACCTCGGGTCTGCTTATGATCGCCAAGAAACGCTCGACGCTCAAGCTCCTGCAAGACTATCTGCGCGAAGGCCAGATCCGTAAGACTTACCTCGCCATCGTCAAAGGGGTAGTGACGCTGGATCGGCAGCGTGTCGATCAGCCTTTGGCCAAGATCGATCTGCCGGGTGGTGAGCAGCGCGTGCGCGTCACACCCGCGGGTAAAGAGAGCCAGACTGACTTTGTGGTGATCGAGCGCTTTGCACATGCGACCTTGGTCGAGGCCAGTCCGCTCACCGGTCGCACGCATCAGATCCGTGTCCATGGTCTTGCGATCAATCATCCGTTGGTCGGTGATGACAAATACGGTCATGAGCGCAATTATCTGGGCGCGCCTGCCCGTCGTCTATGCCTGCATGCTGTGCGCCTGTCGGTGCCAGGCTATCCGCAGTTTGAGACTGCGATGCCTGAGGATTTTGCTGCGCTGCTCGAAGTGCTGCGGACCGAAGTCAAAGGCCGCCGTGGAGCTTCACCTGCACCAAAACCGTAATTTTTGTTTTGATTTCTGGATGATCACATGACGGCTTTACATGTCCGCCTTGCGGTACCCCAACCGGTGGATTTTACAGACCAATTGCGCCTTGCAATCTTTGACTGGGATGGCACGGTGATGGATTCCATCGGTCAGATCGTGGCCAGCCTCTTGGTTGTGGCTGAGCATTTTGATGTGGCACTGGCCCCTGAGTCGGCACGCCATATCATTGGTTTGGCACTGCCAGTTGCCATGCAGCGGTTGTTTCCGGATCATGCCGATCAGTACGATGCAATGCGTGAGATATACAAGCAGCATTATCATGCTCAGGCGCATGCGCCGGTCTTTGCCGGATTTCCCGAGCTGCTGCACGATTTGCGTGCCCGTGGTGTCCAGTTAGCCGTTGCAACTGGCAAGAACCGTCCCGGTCTGGATCGGGTATTGGCGCAGAGCGGTCTTGAGGATTTATTTGTCATCACGCGCAGTGCCGATGAGGCGCGCTCCAAGCCGGATCCGCTGATGCTGCAGCAGATTCTGGACTATACCGGAATCCCTGCGCATCAGGCGGTGATGATCGGGGATACGTCGTTTGACCTGAATATGGGTCATGCGGCAGGCATGCCGAGCATTGGTGTGCTGTGGGGAGCCCATGCGTATGAAGAACTTGCAGCTTGTGAACCGATGTCGATCGCTGAGACCGTCGAGGATTTAAGACAATGTCTGCTGGGCGTAGGTGCTTGATTCGTTTTTTGAAGAACGAGGATATCTTCTGTGGACATCGCCCATATCCAGACGTTGATCGAAGAACGTTTTCTACAGGTCAATATAGCTGCCCAAACATGCGGTATCTAAATCTGGATTCCAGATTTTTCACGATGCAAATCATACCATCCGGTGAGACCGGTTTTTCGGAATTGATAGAAGGCGATGCTCAGGATTTGATGGGGCATGATCATGTTTTCCCGTCTTGGGAGGATGCTATGGCATTTTTTAAACAACAAATCACAACTTCATAAAGCCAATGGTCTGTCGTCTAGGACAGGTCGGGATTGAACCCGATGGTCCATGAAAGAAAATCCACAGATGCGCTAAACCCTTGTATGATGTTTGCCGTTTTATAAGTTCCACCAGACTCTGTCGAGTAACGCCATGACTATCGCTGCGTCGTCTTCTGTGGCTGCCGTGCGCAATTCTCCCGCGCAAGTGCTGTTTGCCAGCATGATCGGTACCACCATCGAATTTTTTGACTTCTACATCTATGCCACGGCTGCGGTGCTGGTCTTCCCCAAGCTGTTTTTCCCGACGGGTGACACGACGACCGCGACCTTGTCATCGCTGGCGACCTTTGCACTTGCTTTCGTTGCGCGTCCGATCGGCTCGGCGCTGTTTGGTCACTTCGGGGATCGCATCGGGCGCAAGGCGACGCTGGTCGCGGCACTGCTGACTATGGGGCTGTCTACAGTGATCATCGGTTTGCTGCCGACTTATGCTTCTATCGGCATCCTCGCACCACTGCTCTTGGCACTGTGCCGTCTGGGGCAGGGGTTGGGTCTGGGCGGTGAGTGGGGCGGGGCCGTGTTGCTTGCGACCGAGAACGCCCCGCCCGGCAAAGCCGCTTGGTACGGTATGTTTCCACAGCTCGGCGCGCCGATTGGTTTTCTGTGCTCAAGCGGCTTGTTTCTGCTGCTGTCGCATAATCTGAGCGATGCCGATTTCTTTGCCTATGGCTGGCGTATCCCCTTCATCGCCAGCAGTCTGCTGGTGTTGGTCGGTCTGTATGTGCGCCTTAAAATCACCGAGACGCCAGCCTTCCAGCAGGCGATGGACAATCACGAACGAGTAGAGCTACCAATCAAGACGGTGCTGGCCAAGCATGGTGGTCGGGTGCTGATTGGGACTTTTGCCGCTATGGCGACCTTTGTGTTGTTTTACCTAATGACGGTATTTGCATTGAGCTGGGGCACGACCGCGCTGCACTATAGCCGTCAGAGCTTCCTGATTCTGCAGATGGGTGGGGTGGTGTTCTTTGGCTTGGGGATTCCACTGTCTGCGTTACTGGCGGATCGCATCAGTGCCAAGGCCATGCTGATCATTGCGACGCTGGCTATTCTGCTCTTTGGTCTTTTGTATGCGCCGCTATTTACCGCATCGAATGCCTTTGAAGTCTTATTGTTCCTCGGGATCGGCCTATTCCTGATGGGTCTGACCTATGGGCCACTGGGTACGCTGCTGGCCGAGCTGTTTCCGACAGCGATCCGCTATACCGGTGCATCGCTGGCCTTTAATCTCGCCGGGATCGTGGGTGCATCACTGGCACCCTATATTGCTACTTGGCTGGCTGCTCATTATGGCTTGGCTTATGTTGGCTATTATCTGTCAGCGGCGGCGGCGATCACACTGTTGGCATTGCTTTCGATCAGGCGTTCATGATGGACCAATAAAGAAGACGCTATATGCGTCTTCTTTATTGGTGACTGTCCCATTCAAAATATTATCGTTCGCTGAGTACAGGCAGGCTATTCATGATCTTTCTGGACCAAGAGAGGAGATTGGATGAGAGTCGGCGTGATGGTCTAGTAGCTGTTGCGTTTGAGTTGTCTGGTGCAGAGCTGATCGCGACATGTGGTGTTGAGATTGATTTGGATTCAGCAGACGCAGATACGACAGGCACAGGTTCGACCAATTTCGATTCATGTGTATCTTGTATGGAGGCTGATGATTGTGTTTGTGGTTCAACGGCCTCAGGGTCATTAATCGCCTGAGTCAGATCATGCGCGATGATCCATGACGGGATAGCAGGGATCTGCTGACTCTCATAATGATCACCATTCTTTACAAAGCCCATCGATTCAAAATAGCGATGGCAGCTAAAGTTCTTACCCGTATCGATGATAGTGCCGCTGACATGGCTGTAATCCTGAGTCAGTGCGTGACGCAGGGCAAAGTGGCCCATGCCGATTTCGGCACCCAGACCAAAGACCCTGCATGAGAGCACTGCCTGTACGATTTCACCGTCTTTGACCAGAGATAAGCCGACGATACCGTTGTCGATGGTTTTGTCTTTCAGCGAGATATAGATGATTACGCCACCAGTCTGAAAAAACGCTTTGATTTCCCCGTGATCCCAGCGTTGACCCGTTGTATTGAACTGATTAGTCTTGTTGAGCAGTTCAAAACAGCGCGCAAACGATGTAGCCTCTTCACTATGGATAACGCCAGCCGTCAGTTCAATCTGCAGAGATGTCAGCCATTCTTCGCGCGACACCAGTGCACTGGCTGTTTCGCGGTCCACTTTTGCACGAATCAATTCAGTACGTTTAGCTGATTCTTCGGTGATTACGGGTACTTGGGTTTCAGGTGACGTCATGACGATACGACGCCACTCGAAATGGTTGCCACCGATGCAGCGAATGGTGGGGAAATGAGCGTTGACCTCGCTGATTTCACGCGGATTATCGTCGATAAAGACCACGCTGTCCGGCAACACATTCACTTCGCTCAGGATCTCAGCGATGTTATGGGTTTTCGGCAAGCGATTGATGCGAACGGAGGCAAAATCGTCGATAGTCAGTTCGTTTTTCCACACTTCTTTCATATGCTGTATAGCGGTGTCGTAATCATTTTTGCTGCAGATAGCGATCAGACCGCCGCGATTTTTAAAGTACAACAGCGCTTCTACGAATCCAAGAGGCCAGCCTTCTTTCTTTTCTAGATCGGTCAGCTCCGAGGCTTCACCAGCCACGCCTCGCCAGAGTGTGTCGTCGAGATCTACGATAATCAGTTTAACGGTATTGGCTTTCTTAATGATTTTTAGCGCATCGGCTATATGGCTCCAGAACAGCAGGCCATAGCTCATGTCGTAGTACTGGGTTTGGTACATTGGAATACGGCTGGTGGCCTCAATCATACGATTTTTGTCCAGATCCAGGTTCCAGTCGCGGATGATAGCGTTGTGGCTGAATGACAGAAAAATATCATCCTGCAGATACAGCCTGCCAATGGAGTTAATGATGTCATTCATCTCTACATAATAGAAATCAGGGTAGGCCGCGATGAGTGTGCTGAAGTGCTGATTGATGCGGCGGATCATGCTGCGTACAGAGGTGGGGCGGTGTGGATTGATCAGGATACCGTCATAATTCAGGCTGGGTTCAAGGAACGAAGGAAAGAACACCGGACGACCAGACAGTACGCCTGAAAAGGCTTCCAGATAGCTTTTGATCGTTGTAACGCAACGCTCAACCAACTCGTCTGCCTGTTCTTCGGTTTTAATACGGGCAAATATGATCTCCTGATAGCCGCTATCCCAGAGCAGGGAGCGAAAGGTAATGCCGGTCACGCAGAGATCAAAGCCAGAGAGATCCATACTCTGTAAGGTATGAATCGGTTGCCATAACACATGAGAGACTTGCCCGCCTACCAGCGGAGCGGCTTCCATAATTTCAGATATTTGGCAGGTCCCATAGACCAGAATTTTCAGAGACTCGAAGTGTGTGCCCAATGCGCTAGGCTTGATAGGAGCATTGGCAGTTTTTTCGTACAGTTTCAGCGGGTCGCTTGCAAGACTATTCATAAAGACTATCCTTTTTCGAGTTTTGTAAATACACATGTTCAGAGGGATAACACTGAATTTCGCCAAAAAAAAGCGTACAAATCTGCTTGATGCATGCATGTGAGCATCAAGTCCGGAAAGGTCTGAGTTGCGGATTTTTGTGCATTAATTGCACATATTTTGTATATTAATCATACTTTGTTGGGTCGGGTCAATCTGCGTTGACCTACTTTTTGGATGAAAAAGTAGGTGAGCAACTGTCTATTTTGTTAGTATTTATTTTTTATTGTTAGACAAAAAAAGATGTGATTGGCGGAAATTTAAGAACGTGTTGGTTTCACTGTCTTTTTTTAAATCAGACAGTGGGTTTTTGAGATGTCGAATGGATTTAGGTGACGTTGATAGATTTTGAATAGGCCAGATGATGAGACACGTCGGTGCCTCAGCCCTTCTGCATCGGCTTAATCATGCTACTCAGTCCTTTTTTCTGCATGTACATCTCTACCCAGCTACGGATCACGGCGGGGTTGTTCATCTTCAGCACATCATCCAAGAGTGCCTGTGCTTCTGCGAGCGGGGTGTTGATCAGGGTTTTGCGAACTTTGAGGATGTTGGATGAGCTCATAGATAGGCTGTTGAAGCCCATCGCCATCATCAGGATCGCGGTGCCGGGATCACCTGCCATCTCGCCACACAGGCTGATCGGACGATCCAGCGCACGGCTGCGTTGTACCAACTGATACAGTGTGCGCAAGACGGAAGGGTGGTAGTGGTTGTAGAGTGCGGCTACACGAGGATTATTGCGGTCTACAGCGAGCAGATACTGGGTCAGATCGTTCGAGCCGACGGAGAAGAAGTCCACGATCTCGGCCAGATCATCGAGAATGTTGATAGTGCTCGGCACTTCGATCATGACGCCGACTTTAGGCATCTTGATTTTGACCTGCTCTTCTTCCTGCACTTCGTTTAAAGCGCGATCCAGCAGATAGAGTGATTCTTCCACTTCGCTGACCGAGGTGATCATGGGGAAGAGGATGTGTAGGTTGTTCAGGCCAATGCTGGCTTTGAGCATGGCGCGCATCTGTGCCGAAAAAATCTCGGGGTGGTCCAGCGTAAAACGAATCCCGCGCCAACCGAGCGCCGCGTTTTCTTCTTCAATCGAAAAGTACGGCAGGTCTTTGTCCGCGCCGATGTCGAGTGTGCGCATCACCACAGGCTTGCCCGCGAAGTGACTGAGCTGCTGGCGGTAGACCATGCGCTGTTCTTCTTCACCCGGGAAGCGCTCGCGCAGCATGAAGGGAATCTCACTGCGATAAAGGCCTACGCCCTTGGCACCCCGCTGGGCACCCCGGATGACATCAATCATGAGACCGGTATTCACATACAGCGGCATGATATGGCCGTCAGGCGTGATGGTTTCGCGGCGCTCGTAGGCTTTGAGGTCTTGAGCGGCCTGTTGCTCTTCTTTCTGGATTTCTTTATAGCGCTGGCGCAACTGACGGATCGGATGGACGAAGATGCGCCCCTGATGGGCATCGACGATCATCTCGACGTCATCCAGCGTGGTGATGGGCAGTTCGGTCACGCCGACCACGGTCGGAATGCCCAAAGCACGTGCCACGATCACCATATGCGAGTTGGCGGCACCTTCGGTGGTGACGATGGCAGCGATATTGTCCATCGGTAGCTCGACTAGCATGGCGGTCGAGATTTCTTCACCGATCAGGATGCTCTCTTCGGCAATCTCGCGGTGTGGGTTATCCGAGGCTTGCAGCTTGGACAGGAGACGACGGCCCAAGTCACGCAGATCCGCGACACGCTCGCGCAGATATTCGTCATCCATCTGGGCGAAGTGGGCACTGTGCTGATCGATCACAGTACGAACAGCCCCTTGTGCCCAGTTGCCGCCTTTGATTTTGCCGACGATTTCGGCTGGCAGTGCATTGTCGTCCAGCATACGCAGATAGACACTAAACAACGCACGTTCATCGGCGAGCAGGGCGGTCTGCATCTTTTGGTCGAGATCGTTGATGTCTGCCCGGACCAGCTTGAGTGCTTCCTGAAAAAGTTGCAGTTCGGCTTTGATGTCATCGATCTTACGGTCGGGAACCAGCGATAGGTCGGCCGGAGGATAGAGCACCACTGCGCGACCGATAGCGATGCCTCCTGCGCCTGCTACGCCCTGAAAGACTTGCGGGGAGCTGGCGCTATTGGGTTTGCGGAAGACATCGACCTGACCCACGGCATGGGCATGCGCAATCGCGCCTGAGAGCTGAGCGCAGAGGGTGACGAGGAAGGATTCGGCAGCCTCGGAGAAGGCGCGGCGCTCGCGCTGCTGCACGACCATGACACCCATGACCTTGCGTCGGTACATGATGGGTACGCCCAAGAATGCACTATAGCGCTCTTCGCCCGTCTCCGGCAGATAGCGGAAACGTGGGTGGCTGGAGGCGTCCTCTAAATTGATGATTTCTTCGCGCTGACCGACGAGACCGACGAGACCTTCGGAGATCGACAGCGAGACTTCGCCGACCGAGTCGGCATTCAGACCGACGGAGGCCATGAGGATATAGCGCTGGTTGCGCTCATCCAGCAGGTAGACCGAGCATACTTCGGTCTCCATGGCTTCTGCCACGAGATTCACCATGACTTCGAGTGCCGCATGCAGGTTCGGTGCGGCGTCTACATCCTGGACAATCTTGCGCAGGCTTTCAATCTGCATGCTCTCTCCGGCGAATCGTGGTTATTCGTGCATTCCATGCGCATCCTGCATCAAGATGGCGCCGTGTGTTCTTTTGCGATAAAACAGCGTTGCGTGAAGGTTGTCCATCCCGCTGCCGCATCATCGATCTACGGGTTAAAATTCTGATCCAGAAAGAGTATAGGGCCGCCCGGCGATTAGGCAAGTATCCATTTAGAGTTATTCTGTGACTGGCAGTTTTGGGGCCAGTTCCATTAATGCTTTGCGGTAAACGTCTTTTTTAAAGGCCACAACCTCAGTCAGAGGATACCAGTAGCTGACCCACGTCCAATGATCAAACTCGGGGGGATTACTGGCATCCAGCCGGATCTGGCTGTCATCCGCGAGGATTTGCAGCAGAAACCATTTTTGCTTCTGGCCGATGCATACAGTGCCGACGGGCTCGTCCTGACGAATATAGCGCTGCGGCAGGCGGTAATGCAGCCAGCCGCTGGTTTGGCCCAAAATTTTCACATGTTCAGGTGCAAGACCGACTTCTTCACCAAGTTCACGGTACAGGGCTTGTTCGGGGGTTTCACCTTCGGAAATACCGCCTTGGGGAAATTGCCAAGCGTTATGGCCGATGCGCTTGGCCCAGAGCACTTGTCCTTTGCTGTTACACAGGATCATGCCGACATTCGGCCGGAAACCTTCTGCGTCTATCATGGGTGAAATTCCAGTTCATTCGTCCTGAGCCAATCGCAAACGTGCGCTTATTAGCAGGAGGGGCATGACCGCAGCAGCGCGGGTATCATGCGGGCGCAACAGACAGGTTTACATCTAAAGATTGCGCATCGAAGGAGAGATGTCTTGTTGTTATATGCCGATCCGCAGATATAGGCGGATTTGCCATGCAAAAGACACATCATCCCTGTAGATTTACCGCCGTGATAGGTGTCGTGCCGTCCTCGTTTTTAAACGTCAGGAAAGTCAATTAAAATTAGGTCTATTTTACCGAATTTATACTGGGTATCGGGGAAGTTTTTGCGATTTTTTGTGATTTCATTACCGTTCTGATGCTACAAATGTCTGCTTTGGGAGCATTGATCCAAATATGGCATACTAACGCGCGGATCAGACGGTGCCGTGCTGGGCAGGTGTGGTGATGCTGAAGATGTTTGCATACTCGGATGATCGAAGTGCGCAAGATGTGGCATGAGTATTCATGTAATTGTTATTTTAAAAGAAAGTGCTTGGGAGATAGTTATGCAGTTGGCGTTGTTTGATCTGGATCATACCCTGCTTAATCTGGATTCAGACCATGAGTGGGGCGAATTTTTGATCGCAGAAGGTCTGGTCAATGAAACCGAGCACCGTCGTAAGAACGACCAGTTCTACGCTGACTATCAATCAGGTACACTGGATGCGGTGGCCTATAATGAATTTGTTTTTGAGTTTTTGACCGGCAAAACACCGGATGAACTCAAAGGCCTGCACGAACGCTTTATGGATCGAGTGATCCGTCCAGCGCTGCGTCCTGATGGCATTGCTGCCATCGCTCGTCATGTGGAGGCTGGGCATACAATAGTGATCATCACCGCGACCAACCGCTTTGTCACCGCGCCCATTGCGGCCGCCTTTGGTGTGACGCATCTGCTTGCAAGCGACCCCGAGATCCGGGACGGACGTTATACCGGTAAACTCTTGGGTGCGCCATGCTTTCAGAAGGGTAAACTGAAACATCTACAAGACTGGCTGGCCCGTCATTTAAAAGATGGTGAGTCACTGGAGAGCTGGGGTTATTCGGATTCGTTTAATGATCTACCACTGTTGAATTTTGTTGATCATCCGGTGACGGTCACTCCGGATAAGCGCCTGCATGCGCATGCTTTGGATCATCACTGGCCGGTTGAAGACTGGTCGATCAAGTCGTATGCGGGGGCTGTATGAGCGTCATATGTCGCGCCGGGCGGCTGGTGATCGCAGTGCTCGTAAGCCTTGTGGCACCGTGCACTGAGGCGAGTAATCTGGTCTATAAATGTAAAGATAGCGGCGGTCAAGTGCGCTATCGGGATACGCCTTGTATCAAAGGGCGTACGATGCGCTATTCCAAATATACTGCGAGCATGGATGCCAGTGCCCGTCATCAGGCGGCGATGCAGCGTCGCTTCGAACAGGATCAGGTCCGAAAACTCGCTCATCGCTGAGATGAACGTCATGGATGAGCTAAATACACCAAGGGAAGCGTGCTGATGGTCATGCAATCACGTCCGGGTCTTACAACGGGTCTTGCCAATCCCATGCTGGCGACCTTGCACTTTGCTCAGGCGCAGAAAGCCTATAACGCCGGATTATGGCTGCAAGCCTGCCAGTCCGCACAGTCCGCGATTGCAGCGGCAGGGCAGGATGCCGGGGTACGCAATACGGCGCTTAACCTATTGGCTGCCGGACTCTGGCGATTGCACCAGCCTGAACAGGCACTGCAAGTCTGGCGAGAGCTGGATCGGGTCGCACCGCGTCAGGCCGATGTGTTGGCGAATATCGGCTTTGCCTTGAGCGAATTGCAGCGTCATAGCGAAGCCATTGGTGCGCTTGAGCAGGCCGTGGCACTGGTGCCGAGTCATCTCAATGCGCGCATCAATCTGGGGCTGGCCTATAGCCGTCTGGGCATGAGTGATGCGGCTAAAGCCTGTTTTATCAAGGCGACCCGCATCGATCCTCAGTATGCCAAAGCCTATGGCTGTCTTGCCGATGTACTACAGGCGGCAGGGGAAGTAGAGGCGGCACAGGCAGCCTATGCCGAGGTGATTCGCCTTGAGCCGAATAGTCTTGCGGCACTGGGCAATCGCGTATTCCTGCATCATACCCGGTATCCATTTGATTTAGAGCAGCATATGACGCTGGTGCGGGCTTTCGGTGCGGCCATCGACCGTCTGGTACCATCGCCTAAACATAAAAGTAAATCTGAATTCAAACCGCACCATCCATTACGGATTGGTCTTGTGTCGGCGGATTTCCGCAATCATGTGGTGGCGTCCTTCCTGCTCCATATCCTGACGGCTATCCGCAGTGATGTCGAGTTGCAGGGGCGCGTGATGCTTGTAGGCTATTACAATCTTGCAACGGGCGACCAAATCACCGAATCGATCCAGCGTGAATGTGCGCTATGGCGCGAGGTTGCTGAGCTTGGTGATGAGCAGTTGGCTGCACAGATCAAAGCCGATGAGATCGATATCCTCATCGATTTGTCGGGCCATACTGCCGGACATCGTCTGCCAGTGTTTGCGCGTCGTCCTGCACCGCTTGCGGTCAGTTGGCTGGGTTATTGGGGTTCGACGGGTGTCTCGGCCATCGACTTTGTGCTGGCTGATCCGGTCACGGTTCCGGCAGATGAGGAACGCTGGCTGGTCGAACGGGTCTGGCGTCTGCCGCACTTGCGCTATTGCTTTGCGATCCCTGAGGCGGCACCCGATATCAGTCTGCTACCGTGTTTGACGCATGAGACGGTGACACTGGGCTGTTATCAGTCGATCCGCAAGATCAATGCCGGTGTGCTTGCGCTATGGTCGCGGATACTGGCAGAGGCTCCGCAGACGAGACTGCGTATCCAGTCGCAGGGGCTGGATCAGGAGGAGATCCGCAGGGCTTTTATCGAGCGTATGCGGGCACATGGTATTGATTCAGAGCGGGTCACGCTGCATGGGGGGATGTCGGCGGATGATTATCTGGCTTCGTATGCCGAAGTGGACTTTGTGCTGGATACCTTTCCCTATCCCGGTGGAACGACGACCGCGCAGGCGCTGTGGATGGGTGTGCCGACCTTGACATTGGCGACCCCCGGTATGCTTGGTCGTCAGGGGCAAGCCATGCTGGTCAATGCGGGTCTTGTTGATTGGGTGACAACAACTGAAGATGAGTATGTCGCACAAGCCGTCATGTGGATTGATCCGGCGAAGCATGAGCAACTGGCCGAATTACGTACTGGTCTACGTGAGCAAGTGCGGGTCAGTCCGGTATTTGATGGGGGGCGCTTTGCTCATGATTGGGTCGCGGCGCTGGAGGCCATGTGGCAGAGGCATTGCACTTAAGTGATTGAAGGATAACGGCTGCTAAAAACAAAAAGCTCAGGCCGCGACTATCGCGGCCTGAGCTTTTTTTCAGATCAGTGCCGTTTCAGGTTAATGCAGTTTCAGCGTTGGACCGGTCGAGCGTGACAGCAGGTCTTTGCCGACCAGCACTGCAGTCTTGAATACCCCATGCAGCGCCACCTGATGTAGACGGTATAGCGACAGATACATGAGTCGGGCAAATAGTCCCTGTACATTGATGCGGTTGATGAGACTGCCTACGGTATTGGTGTCGCCCAGCGAGATCAAGGAGCCCTTATCGTTAAAGGTAAAGGTCGGCAGTGGTCGGCCTGCGAGCCGTGCTTTGAGAATCTTTGCCAGCGCGATGGCTTCCTGATTGGCGACCTGTGCACGTGGCGGTACAGAGCGTGTCTCACCTGCGGGTGTGTAGCTGGCGCAGTCGCCAAAGGCAAAAATATTGTCATCGCGTGTGGTCTGCAAGGTCGGGCCGACCACGAGCTGGTTGATGCGGTTGGTTTCAAGCCCGCCGATGTCTTTGAGGATATCTGGCGCCTTAATGCCAGCCGACCAGACCGTGAGCATACTCGGGATTGATAAGCCACCTTCACACTTGACGTGGTCTGCATGGATCGCAATCACGCGTTTGCCTGTCAGGACCGTGACATCAAAGTCCTCAAGCTGTTGGGTTGCACGACGTGACAGGGTGGGGGACAGGACCGGTAGGATTCGGTCGGCGGCTTCGATGACCGTGATGCTGACGTTTTTAGGATCAATGCTGTTGAGCCCGTAGCGGGTAAACTCATGTGCGGCATGATGCAGCTCGGCAGCCAGCTCTACACCGGTTGCGCCAGCGCCGATGATGGCGATATTGAGTGATTGTCCGCCCGGCTGATCGCTGGGCTGATTGATGGCGCGGGCTTCGGCCTGTAGGTACAGATTGAGGAATTTGCGCTGAAAACGATCCGCCTGCGGACGCGAGTCAAGGAATATGCTATGGTCTTTGGCACCCGGTGTGCCGAAGTCATTGGAGGTTGAGCCGATGGCGATCACTAGCGTGTCATAGGACAGGCTGCGTGTGCCGGCGATTTCGCTGCCGTTATCATCGGTCAATGGCTCCAGAATCACGCGCCGTGCGGTGCGGTCAATGTCGATCATGCGACCTAAATGAAACTCAAAATGATGTTTGGTCGCATGCGCAAAGTAGTTCAGCTCATCTTCATAGGAGTTGATGGTGCCTGCGGCGACTTCGTGCAGCAGAGGCTTCCAGATGTGTGTGAGTGCGGCATCAATCAGCACGATCTTGGCTTGGCCTTTTTTACCTAAACTGTTTCCTAAGCGTGTGGCAAGCTCAAGCCCACCAGCGCCGCCACCGACGATCACGATCTGGTGCAGCGTGGCTGCGGCCGTGTGTTGCAGTACATATTGACTCATACGAGTCTCCCGATTGACAAAGAAAGCGTTGCGGCCGGATCAAACGATCCTGCGAAGCAGACGTCATCCATGTGTCTGAAGCGAGGGAGAAACCCTACGGCCTGAAAATTTGTGATTCACGGATCTGGCAAAAGTAGATCTGGGCATGGTTCATGGCTGATGTCATGGGTTTGCCATCGTGGTGGCGTACTGTGATGGGTACGCGAGTCGGGACAGATATGAATCAGCGATATCAACCAAATACGTGAAGATAACCAGATCATAGCTGAAAAAAAGCATCCTGCCGCGTTCACAAGGATAAATTTGTCATCAATTAAAAAAGGAAAATCATGAATATCTTCTCGTTAAGATCCCCAATGGCCGTGCTGCTTGCCGGTGCCGGCCTCGTCGTCGCCCTCAGTACGATCCCGGCCTATGCCGATGATGCGGCGGCAAGTCAGCCTGCCGCTACGGCTCAGTCTGCGGCTCCTGATCCGACCGATCTGGCTGCGCTTGCACTTCAGCGCCAAGGCACACAACAGATGATGAGCGGGAATCGCCCAGAAGCACTTCAGAAGTTTCAGCAGATGGCCCAACTCTATGAGACACGCTATCACGATCCCGAGATGACCTACTACAGTGCCCGGACTCCAGCGGAAAGTCTGCTGTATGTGTTGAAAGCTGCCAATGCCAAGCATCCCGCCAAGGTTTATTCATCGCTCTGGGCTTATGCGTACTTTCTGCAGGCGTTTGTGCTGATCGATATGCAACAAGGGGCATCTGCTGAGCCTTTTTTGTTGCATGCCGTACAATTATCACCGTCAAACGCGCAGTTTCTGGCGGAGTTGGCCAACCTGTATAGCGCCCAGAAGCAGTGGGATAAAGCACTGGATTATTATCATCAAGCAGCCGATGCAGCGCCGCTATCGCCAGAGACCATGAAAAACAATGATCTGGCTCGTGCTTGGCGTGGTACCGCTTATGTGGATGTCGAACTGGGCAAGCTGGATGAAGCCGAGCAGATCTACCTTAAATGTCTGGACCTCAACAGCAATGACATCAAGGCCAAAAATGAGCTGGCTTATGTGCGTCAACAGAAGGCCAAGCAAGCAGCGACCCCGACGCCCTGATGCGAGCGGGGTTGCTTGAGGTGGTGGATTAACCCGCCGTGCCCTGTGCCTGAATGGCTGTCAGCGCAATGGTGTAGATGATATCTTCGACCAGCGCGCCGCGCGACAGATCATTCACGGGTTTGTTCAGACCCTGCAGCATGGGGCCGACGCTGATGACGTTGGCGCTACGCTGCACCGCCTTGTAGGTAGTGTTGCCGGTATTCAAGTCAGGGAAGACAAACACCGTGGCCTGACCGGCTACCTTGGAGTCGGGGGCTTTCTGTTTGCCGACGCTTTCAATCGCCGCGGCATCATACTGCAGTGGGCCATCGATCATGAGATCCGGACGGCGTTCGCGGGCGATGCGGGTCGCTTCGCGCACTTTATCCACATCCGTCCCTGTACCGGATTCGCCCGTTGAGTAGCTGATCATTGCTACACGTGGCTCAATGCCGAAGGACGCAGCCGAGTCAGCACTCTGGATGGCGATCTCGGCCAGCTCTTGCGCAGTTGGGTCGGGGTTAATGGCGCAGTCGCCATAGACCACCACTTGCTCGGGCAAGAGCATAAAGAAAATCGACGACACGAGACTAAAATTAGGCGCTGTCTTGATCAGCTGGAAGGCTGGCCGGACGGTATTGGCTGTGGTATGGATCGCGCCTGATACGAGACCATCAACTTCACCCAGTGCCAGCATCATGGTGCCGAGTACCACGGTATCCTGTAGTTGGGCTTCGGCAAGCTGCGGGGTGAGTTTGCCTTTGCGCCGTTCGACCATCGGGGTGATGTAGTGGCTGCGGATCGTCTCGGGATTGATGATTTGCAGATCATCGGGTAGGGTCAGGCCACGGGTACGGGCGACGACTTCGACTTCCTCGCGACGGGCGAGCAGGATGCATTGGGCGATGCCGCGGGTCTGACAGATGATCGCGGCTTGTATCGTACGAGGCTCGGTGCCTTCGGGCAGCACGATGCGTTTTTGCGCTTTCTGGGCTTTCTTCACTAATTGATAACGGAAGGCAGCAGGTGACAGGCGCTCGGTATGCTGCACCGCAAAGTGCTGACGCAGCCAATCAATATCCAGATGCCGCGCCACGGTCGCCATGACCTGCTCACTGCGCTCATGGTCATCGGGTGGAATTTCGGTGCTCATGCGTGTCAGGCGCTGCACGGTCTCAAAGGAATCTGTCTCGACCGCGAGGATCGGTAGTCCCCCCGCAAAGGCATTGTGACACAGCTCCAGCACATGCGGTTCCGGGTTAAAGCCACCTGTTAGCACCACGCCTGCCAGCGGTACGCCGTTCATGGCCGACAGACAGCTCGCCAGCAGGATGTCTTCACGATCACCAGGAGTCACGATCAGGGTGTCGGGGGTGAGGACCGAGAGGATATTCTTGACCGTGCGTGCGCACAGCGATACGCGCTTGACGCGGCGGTGCAGCGCTTCGCCCTGATTGACGATACGGGCTCCCAGTACATGGGCGACATCGATGGTGCGTGGGGCGCTTAGGGTCTCATTAAAGGGTATAGCGCCGATCAGATGAAAATCATCTCCGCCCAGATGGGTAGACTGCGCGTGCAGGCTCTGAGTGATGCGCGTGCGCAGGGCTTGATCGCTGAGGTCGCCATTCTCTACGGCGCCTTTGACTCGGTTTAAGATATAGCCCAGTGTGCGCGTAGCGCCAGTGCCGCCGAAGCTCTGGGTCATGAGGTCGAGTTTGTCAGCCAGCCCTTCGAGATGATCGATGTCGGCGGTGCTGATCACGATCACACGTGCATCGAGTGCCTGTGCAATGGCGGCGTTCAACTGCGGGGCATAGCTCGACTGGCTGGTCGGGACCAGACTTTCGACGATCAGCACATCATAGCCATTGGCGCTGTCATTTTTCATGCTCACGAGCTGCTCCAGCAGCTCATCCTGATGGCCGTCGCCGATCATCTTTTCGACCACGCTCTGCTCGATAGCGGGGACCAGCGTTCGGCCCAGCGTGCGACTCACCAGCAGATTTGAGCGGTCTTCGCCCTGATGATCGGCATTCAGCTCGCCCTGATAGAAGGGCTTCATGAAGCCGGCACGGATGCCCGCCATGTCGAGTGCGCGGATCAGGCCGAGACAGGTCGAGGTCAGGCCGACGCCGACGCCGGTGGGTACGATCAGAAATGTTTGCATGATGTTCCTTTTAATCTACGGCTAGCTTGCCAATCGCATAAAAAATATAGAGTTCAGTTGATACGCCAAAGATGTTGTTCGGGAATGCTTTCCATCCAAATTTGGGGGTTAATCGTGGCAAACTCAAATGAAAAAGAGAGTTTGCCGTATGCGAAATGACGGCCACCGTTAAGTACACTTAGACGATTACTTTGGAGCCTGTCTTCTGTTTTCTGAGTCTCTAATGCTTCGGCGATCAGAATCTGAATTTCTAGGAAGCTTTCGACTAGTGATGTCGGGATCTGAATACCTAAAATCTCCCAACACTCATCGGCAGGGATACGTTCTTCTAAACGGGTACCTGTCGGCATACCACCGGAATAGCTTTTTATCGCATCAAAGCAAATATCCTGTCCTTGCCATTCCAGTACGTAATAATAAAAACGCACGCCCGGAAAAGGTGAATTTAATAAATATAAAAAGGCTTCACGGTCACGATCGATAATCCAAATGCCAGGCGGTGATATATGGCCGAATTTACGTTTTAAATTCACCAAATGAGCAACTTTCTTTTTATCACTGCTCTTCAGTGATCTCCTCAAAGACGAAAGGCATAGCAATGTCCTTTACATCACGATCCCAGTACCTGACGGGTCTCAAGCGCAATCTGGCCTTCCTCGTCAGTCGGGATGACCCAGATCTGCGGGCCTGTGCCTGTATCAATCCGACCTTCGGCGCCACGTACCATTTGCGTGTTCAGCCCTTCATCCAGTGTAAAGCCAAAGTGCGGCAGCAGTGCCACAGCTTTGGCACGAATCACGGCGGCATTCTCACCGATCCCGCCGGTGAAGATCAGACCGGTAAGCATAGGCAATGCACAGCTCATGGCTGCGAGCGATTGGGCGAGGCGATAACAGAAGACCTCGATGGCAAGCTGAGCGCCGGCATGGCCTTGCTCGGCAGCTTCGGTGATGGTGCGCATGTCGTTCGACAGGCCGGAGAGACCCAAGAGACCGCTTTGCTTGTTCAGGATACGGTCGATTTCATCCAGTGACCAGCCTAGTGTACGGTAGAGGTGCACGTGCAGGCCGGGATCGACATTGCCGCTACGTGTGCCCATGACCAAACCTTCAAGCGGAGTCAGGCCCATGCTGGTGTCGAGGCTCGCACCTGCCCAGATGGCGGCGGTCGAGCAGCCATTGCCGAGATGCGCAGTCAGCCAGCCATGATCTGCGCCATCTGTGATAAGCGTGTCAGCATGGCGGGTGACATAGGCATGACTTGAGCCATGGAAGCCATAGCGGCGGATCTGGTGCAGATGATACAGGTCCTCAGGCAGGGCATAGCGGAAGGCACGCGGCGGCATGGTCTGATGAAACGCGGTATCAAATACCGCCACCTGCGGCAGATCGACGAAGAGTTTGAGCGTCGCATCGATACCGAGCAGATTGGCGGGATTATGCAGCGGGGCCAGAGGTGTGGTTTTCTTGATTGCATCCAGCACGGCGGCATTAATCGGTACGGCGTGAGTAAAGGCCTCGCCACCATGTACCACGCGATGACCGATGGCAACGGGTGCTTCGTTGCCTAAGTGCGTGAGGATGGTTTCCAATGCCGCTTCATGTCCGGCATGCGGGATGGCGATGCGGGTTTTCTGGCCTTGCTCGTCGATCACGGTGAGTAGTGCTTCTTGTGTGCCGAGGCTCTCGGCAAGTCCTGAGCGACGCGGGGCTTTGCTGCCATCTGCGGAGGGCGCGGGAACGAGGGCAAATTTGATCGAAGAGGAACCACAATTCATCACAAGGACAGGATGGGTCATGACGGGCTACCGGCAGAAGACAAGAGGTCGGGCTAGGCAATGAGTGCCTAAAAATGAACATAATGACGCTTCGATGCTACCACCAAATGACGATGCTCTCTACGGGACTTTGACAAGATTACGCTCATCTACTGATCAGGCGGATCATCGCTTTTTTAGAAAAAATCAGGGCACCTAAAAGGTGCCCTGAGATGAAGGTGTTTTTACCAGATGAATCATAAAGAATCAGTACGTATGCTTTACCACATAATCACGCGCTGCTCCGGTGGCAGGTACATCTTGTCTCCGGGTTTAACGTCAAAGGATTTGTAGAAGCCGGGCTGGTTGACCACGGCACCGTTACCACGGAACTGCGCCGGAGAGTGCGGGTCAGTCTTGATATAGACGATGGCCTGCGCATCGCGTACCTTGCTGCGCCACACCTGCGCCCAGCCTAAATAAAGGCGCTGATCACCGGTTAGACCGTCGATCACAGGTGCTTCTTTGTCGCCGAGGCTTAAGTGATAGGCCTTGTAAGCAATTGCAAGACCGGAGTTGTCGGCGATGTTTTCGCCCAAGGTCAGTTCGCCATTGACGTTATAGCCTTTGACCGGGCTGTAGGCATTGTATTGGGCGATCAAGGCTGAGGTTTTTTTCTTGAATTGCGCATGGTCGGCTTTGGTCCACCAGTTGCGCAGATTACCGACCTCGTCGTATTGACTGCCCTGATCGTCGAAGCCATGGCTGATCTCGTGACCGATCACGGCACCGATGCCACCATAGTTCACCGCATCATCGGCATGCACGTTAAAGAACGGTGGCTGCAGGATCGCAGCCGGGAAGACGATTTCGTTCAGCGATGGGTTGTAGTAGGCGTTGACGGTTTGCGGCGTCATTTCCCATTCGTCGCGATCAACCGGCTTACCCAGTTTGTTAAGCTGGTACTGATATTCAAACTGTGCCGAGCGGATGTCGTTGCCGATCAGGTCATCTTTTTTAATCTCAAGGGCGCTGTAGTCACGCCACTTCTTGGGATAGCCGATCTTGATCATGAGCGTGGAGAGTTTTTTCTGGGCCTGCTGCTTGGTCGCAGGGCTCATCCAGTCGAGCGTGGTGATGCTCTGACGGTAAGCGCTAATCAGGTTTTGGACCAGTGTCTCCATGCGGGCTTTGTTTTCGGGCGGGAAGTATTGCTCGACATAGAGCTTGCCTAAGCCCTCACCGATAGCGCCTTCTACCGTATGCACGCCGCGCTTCCAGCGTGGCTCGTTCTCAGGGATACCGCGCAGGGTGGTGCCGTAGAACGCGAAGCTCTCATCGACGTAGGTCTTGGACAGGTCGGGCGCGAAGTGGCTTAAGAGATGCAGCTTGAAATAAGCCTTCCACACATCAATCGGCGTGTTTTGCAGCACCTGATCAACGCCCTTGAGATAGCTGGGCTGACTGACGATTGCACTGGTGATCTTGGTTTTTAAGCCGGTATCGCTGAGATAGTTATCCCAGTTGAAGTGTGGCGCCAAGGCTTTCAGTTGGGTGAGGGTGACTTTATTGTAGGTCTTGACCGGGTCGCGATTCTGCACTTTGGTCCATTGGACTTTGGCAAGTTCGGTTTCCAGCGCGACGATGCTGGCGGCGTTTTGTTTGGCGTTACTGTCGCCGGATAAGGTCAGCAGTTTTTCGACATAGCTTAGGTATTTGGCTTTGGCTTCTGCGAGTTTGGCATCGTCTTTGAGGTAGTAATCACGATCCGGCAGACCAAGGCCACTTTGCTCAAAAGTGACGACCATTTTGGTGGAGTCTTTGGCATCCTGCGTGATGCCGAATTCAAATGGTGCATTGACCCCAATCTGGGCCAGATGGGCGAGATAGGCACCAAGGTCTTTGTTGTCTTTTAAAGCATCGATCTTGGCAAATTCGGGATTCAGCGGGGTGGTGCCCAGTTGATCAAGCTTGGCTTCATCCATGAAGCTTGCATAGAGATTGGCGATCTTCTGGCTTGTCGGGTCTGCCGGTGTGCCTTCCTTGCTAAGTTTGTCGATGATCCCGTGCAACTGGTTTAGCGAATTTTCTGCCAATTCGTTAAATGCACCCCAGCGCGATTTGTCTGCAGGAATCTCGGTGTTTTTGATCCAGTTGCCGTTCAGGTAGGTATAGAAATCATCCTGTGGACGGATGGATGTATCGGCATTCTTCAGATCGATACCCGAGGCCAAGGTGGTTGAGGCTGCTACTGGGGCTGATGCGGGAGCTGCGGGCGCCAATGTCGCCGTCGTTACGGGAACTGGCACGGTATGGGTGGTTTGGCCGATAGCGGTATCCGTTGCATGGGTCAGGGGAGCCAGTTGAGCCATGACGGCCACAGCGATCAGAGAACGGGTCAGATGTTTCACTCAGAAAGTCCTTGTGTAATAAACGTATTCGAAAATGGGCGGCGCTGGTCGCGGGTATTTGGTCTCACAAGCAAGCATCACGCCAATCGGGTGTTTTTGATGACCAAACGGTCAATATGGCGCATGATTTAACTATAGCGCGAAATGATGGCACGTGGGGGTGCTGGTTTGCTGAATTTCCGTAAAGCAAATGTTGATGCTGTATAACGGGATGAGGGGGCGTGTGCTGGTGGTGTCGCCACCGAAGCCGCTTATGACTTAAGCGCTGCTGTGGTCTGAGCTTGTGTGCTGATCGCATGACGCTGTCTGGGCATGCACAGGATCAGGGCCGCGAGGATTAGCCCCATGCCCGCGATGCTGGTCCGGTCGGGATACTCATGCCAGATCAGGGCAGCAAAGCAGCCGGCAAAGATGATGGCGAGATAGTTGGCAGGTCCGATCTGGCCCGCTGGCGCATAGCTATAGGCTTTGGAGAGGCAAAGCTGGCTGGTGGTGGCAAGCAGACCCGCACAGGTCAGTAGCACTAACTCATGCAGACTATAGCTGCGCCAGTGCCAGAACATCGGGATGCCCGACAGCACAGTGCCGATGAGACAGAAATAAAACACGATCCGCGTCACTGGTTCGGTCGTCGTCAGTGCGCGTACGGTGACAAAGGCCATGGCGGCGAGGAAGCTTGAGCAGATGCCGATCACAGACAGTAGATTAAAGAAACCCTGCTGTGGCTTAGCCACCAGCACGACACCGACGAGTCCGGTGAGGGCAGCTAGCCACATGAGGCCAGTCATGCGCTCACGTAAGAACAGCCATGCGACCAATGGAATGAAGACCGGCGACGAGTAGGTAAAGACCATGGCATTGCTGAGCTTTAAGTGTGCAATGGCATAAAAGAAGCCATACATGGCGGCAAGGCCCACCACCGCGCGCCAGCCATGCATCCAGAGTTTGTCGGTCTTGAGGTGAGTGGCACCGCGACTCAGGGTGAAGGGTGCAAGCATGCACAGGCCGACCAGATTGCGGAAGAACACCACGGTCATGTTGTCGATGCTGTGCGAGGCGAGGCGGATAAAGACCCCCATCCACGCAAACAAAAATGCCGACAAGGCCAATAAAGCCAAGCCCCGACCGATCTGTGGCGTGGTCTGTGGGTGGGTGTGATGTGTCATGGCAGGGACCTAAAACAGCGCTGTCTGGCAAGGACGGATTCTGGTGAGTCCGTCAGGCGAGGGGATATTTTAGCAGAAATGGATCGTATGCAGTGGCGAGGGCGGATTGATGGCGCGCGAACGAACCATCAGCGCTGATTATGGTGCGATACCGGCGTCTTTTTCCATCTCGCGGATTTGCTGGTCTTTGAGTGCCATGATCTTGCTTGAGGTCTCAAGTTGCTTGAGCAATTGAGCCTTGCGCGTGGCGAGTTGGTCGTGCTCGTCTTTGAGTTTGTCCAATTCTTCTTCGGCAGTGGTACGATCCGTGGGCAGCGGGGCTGCAGCGCTTGCAGTGACGGCCGGGGCAGATGTTGTGGCAGGCGCAGCATCGGTTGCAGGACTGCTGCTTGCTACAGCCGATGTGGTGGCATCACTTACAGGCGTTTGGCTGATCGTGGTACTGCTGGCGGGCATAACCGATGCAGGGCTCGTCGCAGCGGCAGCATGAGTGGCTGGTGCAGTCGGGATGGCAGGCGCTTTCGTGGACGTGTCCGTTGCCGTATACATGTACCAGGCGAGGAAACAAAGGCTCAGCACCAGCAATAACCCAGCGAGCAGTTGGGGCTTTTTGGGCAAATTCTTGGGTATTGATATCATGTTGACGCATCCATACGTAGATCTGCTAAAGATCAAAGCACCACACGGCATAACCAAGATCCGTGAAAAGGTGACACTGTTCACTAAAAACGGTCATATTCTGGGGGTTCCAGTCAGAAAGTGCCCAATTTTGTCTGATTCTAGCGCATTGGCCGCAACTGCACCACTGTCACAGGCTCAGAATTGCTCGTGGACTCGGTTGATAGCGCATCAAACGAGCCTTTGGGCGTGACCGTGGTCGGACGGCGTTCCTGATGTCCGCAGTCCACACATTCGATCCATTCGTCGCTTGCAGTGATGCAGAGCATCACCCGATCCATGGCCTGACATTGGCTGCAGCGCGCACCGGCGATGAAGCGTTTCTTGACCGGAGTCGCGCTGGCACCTGCAGCAGTGAGGCTGTCAGGCGATGAAGGGGCTTCGCTCATGGCGTTTGTGATCCTGTGGTCGTGGCATGGGATGATGCAGACGTAGTGGTCCAGCCCTGATGACGTAGTAAGGCATCAATACGGGCATCCCGTCCACGGAAGTCAAAAAAGGTATCCCGTGCCGGCTTCTGTGCACCGGCGGCCAATATGCTGCTTCGGAATGCCTGGCCTGTAGTCGCGTTAAAGATGCCTTCTTCTTCAAAGCGATCAAAGGCATCTGATGCCAGTACCTCAGCCCACTTATAAGAGTAGTAGCCCGCAGCATATCCGCCCGCAAAGATATGGCTAAAACTATGCTGGAAGCGGTTATACGCTGGGGGTTGCAGCACGGCATATTTGCGCCGTAAGTCATCAAGCACGGTTTGAATGCCCGCCGTATCCGGTGCTGGTGTCTGGCTGTGGATAGCAAGGTCAAACAACGCAAACTCGATCTGGCGCAGCGCCTGCAGACCGCTCTGGAAGTGGCGTGCGGCGAGCATGGCGGTCAGTAGCGCCTTGGGCAGGCTTTCGCCGGTCTCATGGTGCTGGCTGATGATGGCGAGGGCTTCGTCTTCCCACGTCCAGAATTCCATGAACTGGCTGGGCAGCTCGACCGCATCCCACGCCACGCCATTAATGCCGGAGACGGGCAGCACATCGACTTCGGTCAGCATGTGGTGAAGACCATGACCGAATTCGTGAAACAGCGTCACCAGCTCATCATGCGTCAGGAGCGCAGGCTGGTCGCCGACGGGTGGTGTAAAGTTGCCGATCATAAAGGCCACAGGCAACTGCAATCCGTGTTCGGTCTGCATGCGCGGGCGGAAGCCGCTCATCCACGCTCCGCCGCGCTTGCCGGTACGCGCATAGAGGTCGAAATAAAATCCCGCAATCACCTCACCTTGCTCGGAGATCTCATAGTAGTCCACGCCCTCGGCCCAGACCGCGGCTGCACGTTGCTCGATCTCGATGCCATACAGGCGTCCAACGATCTGAAATAGACCTGTGATGGCTTTGGGGGCCGGGAAGTAGGGCTTGAGGCTCTCTTGCGACAGGCTGTATTTGCGCTGTTTGACCTTCTCGGCCAGATAAGCCGTATCCCAGGGCTGTAGCGCATCAATGCCGTGGCGCTTGGCTTCATCTTGCAGTTCTGCCAGATCGCGCAGGGCCGGGCTGCGTGCTTCGGAGGCCAGATGGGTGAGGAAGTCGCGGACTGTCGCAATATCGGGCGCCATCTTGCTGGCTAATGACAGCTCGGCATAGTTGGCAAAGCCCAAGAGTGCGGCCATTTCCTGACGAAGCGCAAGGATTTCAGTCATCAGCGGACCATTGTCTTCATCCTGTGCCTTGGGCGATGACGATAGCTCAGAGGCCCGGGTGACATAGGCGTGATACAGCTCTTCACGCAGTGCGCGATCATCGGCATAGGTGGCGATAGCGATATAGACCGGTGCGTCTAGTGTGGCAATCGCGGTTGCGGGAGGTTCCTCACCGTTCAAGACCCGCGTGGCAGCCATTTGGCGCACCAGTGCCTGTGCTGACGCAGGCAGACCGACAAGCTCATGTTCGGCTAACACCCGACGATAGGATTGAGTCGCGTCCAGCAGATGGTCTGAGAACTGTGAGGATAGCTGCGACAGGCGCTCACTGATCTGACCATAGCGGACTTTGGCCTCGCCTGTGAGCGAGACTCCAGAGAGTTTGAAGTCGCGGATGGCAAGTGTAATGGCACTCTGGCGTGCCGTAGGTAACTGGGTGAAGTTAGCCTGGGCTGCCAGTGTGACATAAGCCTGGTAGAGTGCCTGACTCTGTCCCAGCTCGGTGTAGTAGCGCGATAGCTCGGGCAATAGGGCGTTGTAGGTCTCTCGCAGCTCGGGTGTGTTACACGTGGCATTGAGGTTAGAGAGGATGCCCCAGGTTTGGTGCAGACGGTTTTCAAACGCATCCATCTGCTCGACAAAATCCATCTCCTGACCCGTCTGAATTGCGTCTGCGCTTTTGAGTAGTGCGAAGCCTTCTTTGATCAGGTGCTCAATATCGGCTTTCAGGCTCAGCGGGCTGAGTGTCGGAAAATCAGGTAAAGGCAGGCGGGCTGAGGGAAGTGAAGTCTGGGCAGAGGCGTATGCAGTCATGACAGGATCAACCATGATGAGTCAAAGGTGTATCAGGAGACACAGACCGCAATGGTCCGATCTGAATGGCCTATATATAGGTCGCCTGCCTTCTGCTTTCAAGGTGGCTTTGGTGACTAAAACGTAGGTTTATCGTGTGTTTCACAGGCTATAAGCATGATATTTAAAAATAAAAAACCGCGCCGATCATGGCGCGGTTCTTCAGTAAATGACCAATTGATGGCGTTTATTTGTCCTTTTTGCTTTTCTTGCTACGTGGTTTCTTGGCAGGGCTGCTTTTTGCCAGATTACTATCGCCTGCTGGTTGTGCCGATTTTTTACTATTGGGCTTTTTAGCAGCGGGCTTTTTATTGGCAAGCTTGCTGGCAGGTTTTTTGGCACTTGGGGCTGCTGGCGCATCTGCTGGAGCCGGTTTGGCTTTGCGGCGACTGTTGCGCTCAGTCGTGCTGGCAACCGGAACCGCTGCATCGGCCGCAGCGTTTTTGCGTCGGCTGGCAGGTGCTGCTTTCACGGGCGTAGCTTCGTCCGTATCGCGAGCAGTGCTCCCGGCGCGGACGTTGCGTTCGGCTTGGCGGGCGCTGGAGATTTGCTTGACGAGCTGGAAGTCGATCTTGCGTTCCTCAAGGTTGGCACCGGCCACCTGAATCTCGACCTTGTCACCTAGAGTAAAGCGCTGTCCGTGACGCTGACCACGCAGGCTCTGGCTACCGGCGTCGTACTCATAAAAGTCCTGATTCAGATTGCGCACATGCACCAGACCGTCGATATAGAGATCGTCTAGCGTGACAAAGATCCCAAACTCGGTCACACCTGTGATCACCCCGACGAAGCGGTCGCCGACATGCTGCTCCATGTATTTGGCTTTGAGCCAGCCCATGACGGAGCGTGCGGCATCGTCGGCACGGCGCTCGGTACGCGAGAACTGCTCACCGGCAGCGATGAGCTGCTGGCCTTCTAGCACTGGTGGTTTGTTGTGCAGATGATGGCGGATGGCGCGATGCAGCAGTAGATCCGGATAGCGGCGGATCGGCGAAGTAAAGTGGGTGTAGGCTTCATACGCCAGACCAAAGTGACCGAGATTCTCTGGCGCATAGACCGCCTGCATCATGGAACGCAGCAGCACACTATGGATGCTGCTGGCATCGATACGGTCTTTGGTCGCGGCGATGATGGCCTGATAGTCGGTCTGTGTCGGTTTTTCGGGGAAAGTGAGGCCGAGAAGCTTGACGTAGTCGCGCACCTTCTGCACGCGGCTCTGCTCGGGTGGCTCGTGGTTACGATACAGCACAGGCAGGTGATTTTTGAGTGCGTAGTCGGCGGCGCAGGTGTTGGCCAGCAGCATGCATTCTTCGATCAGACGATGGGCATCGTTGCGCGTACGCGGTTTGATGGCCGTGATGGCGCCTTTGTCGTCAAAGGTGATATAGGTCTCGGTGGTCTCAAACTCCATCGCACCGCGCTTGGCGCGTACGTCCAGCATGACGTGGAACAGCTGATTGAGGATCTCGACCGATTTGCGTACGGCGGCATTGTCCGGGATGGCGTCAGACTGACCGCCCAGATAGCTGGCCACCTGATTGTAGGTCAGGCGTGCCTGCGAATGCATCACCGACTCGTAGAACTGATAGCCCGTGACCTTACCGGTGCGCGACAGGGTGATGTCGCACACCATACACAGACGGTCTACATCCGGCTTCAGCGAACAGAGACCGTTGGACAGGGCTTCGGGCAGCATCGGCACGACGTAGTTAGGAAAGTAGACCGAGGTACCACGGCTCTGTGCTTCGTCGTCGAGAGCCATGCCGAGTTTGACATAGTGGCTGACGTCGGCGATGGCGACCACGAGACGAAAGCCGCCACCGAGGCGTTTTTCGGCAAAGACGGCATCGTCAAAGTCGCGGGCGTCTTCACCGTCGATGGTGATCAGCGGCAGTTCGCGCAGATCGACGCGGCCTTTGCGGTCTTGCGTATTGGGTTCTTTGTATTTGTCGGTCTCGGCCAGCACGGCTTTATTAAAGATGTGCGGCAGATCAAAGTCGATCAGCGTGGTCGGAATGATCAGTTGAGTATCGACTTTATTCGAGAAGGCTTCGACGATATGACCGTTGGCGTATTCTTCACGCGTTGGCCAGTCGTCGATCTCGATCTGGGCGGCATCACCGACAGCGAGGTTAGCGGCTTCGATTTGCTCAGGCTCCAGCGCAATCGGCTGGTGAGCATTGGGATGCGAGGGCTGCAGGTAGAACTGTCCATCCAGCATCTGGATGTGACCGATGACCTGCGTCTGCTGGCGGGACTTGACTTCGATGATGCGGCCGAGCGGACGACCCCGGCGGTCGGTGCCGGTGACACGGGCGCTGACAGTATCGCCATTAAAGACGACCCGCATCTCGCGTTCGGACAGGAACAGGTCGGGATGGTCGGTCAAATTGATGAAACCAAAACCATTGGTGTGCGACTGTACTTTGCCAATAAAGAGATCATCGTCCTGAATCAGGCGAAAGCGTGGCGGATTGTGGCTGATCGAGGTGAGCTGACCGTCACGCACCATCGCCAGCAGGCGGCGACTGACGGCTTCAATGGCATCAGGATCGTGCAGACCGAACAACGTCACGAATTCGGCGTGGCTCAGGGAGTGATTGGGATTTTGACCGAGGATATTTTGAATCAGGGTGCGGCTGGGGATCGGAGAGTCATAGCGCTGAGCTTCATTCAGGGCTTCGGGATCATTCCAGTCGAGTGGAGCGAGTTCAGTATTTTTCATGGCCTGAAGTGTAACACAGCTTTCGTGACATTACGGCACATGATGCCGGATGACGCTCAATTAATCGTCTGAAAATGTGTAACCAAATACAGTAGACGGGATAGGTGGTGTATTGGTGCGTGCCAGTAAAAATGCTCGCTAAATCAGGCGTGACGAGTGATGAGGCGCAGTTGGCGGCCTGTGATGAGGCGGTGTAGCATCGTGTCGCTGTGAATCAGTCAAATATTGTCCGTTCGATGTGATTTTTGCTTGACGGCGGGCGCTATGGCCTATATGATGCCGTCCCACGCGGATGTGGCGGAATTGGTAGACGCACCAGTTTCAGGTACTGGCGAGTAACATCGTGGAGGTTCAAGTCCTCTCATCCGCACCAAATTCCCTGAAG
>Ga0164294_10000035_pt1 | contig 149937 bp, 121 predicted proteins | sample GEODES005metaG_FD_111479 | JGI IMG/M metagenome (GOLD analysis project Ga0164294, IMG submission 111479) | Oligotrophic lake water microbial communities from Sparkling Lake, Wisconsin, USA - GEODES005 metaG | ecosystem: Environmental > Aquatic > Freshwater > Lake | place: USA: Sparkling Lake... | reverse complement strand
GAACAGCTTCTTCATGAACTCGGGGTGCGCGCGGCTCAGGAAGATCTGCGGGCCACGGTTCTCGCGGCGAACGTTGAGGATGATCGAGCGGACGCGATCACCGACGCGAACGACTTCGCGCGGGATCTGCTGGTCGCGGCGGATCACGCCTTCGGCGCGGCCCAGGTCGACCACGACGTGGCCGAACTCGACGCGCTTCACCACGCCGGTGATGATCTCGTTGACGCGGTCCTTGAACTCTTCGTGCTGGCGCTCGCGCTCGGCGTCGCGGACCTTCTGGAAGATGATCTGCTTCGAGGCCTGGGCCTGGATGCGGCCGAACTCGATCGGGGGCAACGGATCGACGATATAGTCGCCCACGGCAGCGCCCTTCTGGAGCTTCTGCGCCTGGTTGACGTCGACCTGCTTGAAATAATCGTCGACCGCCTCGACCACCTCGACGACACGCCACAGGCGCAGGTCGCCGGTGTTCGGATCGAGCTTGGCGCGGATGTCGTTCTCGACGCCGTAGCGATTCTTCGCGGCACGCTGGATCGCGTCTTCCATCGCCTCGATGACGATGGCCTTGTCGATCAGCTTTTCCTTCGCGACCGAATCGGCGATGGCGAGCAGCTCGGCCTTGTTGGCGGAAATGGCAGTGGCCATCAGTCGTTTTCCTCTGCTTCGTATTCTTCGGCGCCCTCGTCGGAGAGCGGCACGGTTGCGGCAATGAGCTTGTCGGTCATCAGCAGCTTGGCGTCGGCGATCGCGCCGTACGGAATGCTGACCACCTTATACTTGCGGACGTCGATCGAGACGAGGTCTCCCTCGGCGCCGATCAGGTCGCCGGTGAGCTGCTTGCGCCCGTCCTCGAGCGGCTCGGCCAGGTTGAGGCGCGCCTCATGGCCTTTCCAGTCCTCGAAATCCTGGAGCCGGGTGAGCGGCCGGTCGATTCCCGGCGAGCTGACCTCGAGCCGATAGGCATAGTCGAACGGGTCCTTGCCCGCTTCCTCCAGCGCATCGAACACATCGGAGATGCGGCGCGACAGGTCGGCGCAGTCGTCGATGGTGAGCTGGCGGGTGTCGGGACGCTCGGCCATCACCTGCAGCGTCGGATCGCTGGTCCCGCCGAACATCTTGACGCGCACCAGCGCGAGCCCGAGCGCCTGGGCTTCGGGTTCGATCAGCTTGGTGAGGTCGGCAATATTCGCCACGCGGCACTCCGGGTTTGGTCAAGCAGCTTCAGCGCCGGAGCCCTGCGGGCCCCGACCTCGGCATGTTTGACGATGTCGAGAAAGCACGTGCGATATACGCACTCACCGCGGCGGCGGCAAGAGCAATCGGATTCCGGTGCGATGACGGGTCGGTCGCCCCCGCCCCGCGCCCGATCAGCTGGGATTATGCGCGTCGAGGAACCTGCCGACTCGCGCGAGGAAGTCCGCTTCGTTGGCGGGATCGCGCATCGTATGATCCTCGCCCTGATATTCGACGAACTCGTGCGCCTTGCCGAGCCGGACGAGCGCATCGTGCATCCGTTCGGACTGGTCGGCCGGCACGGTCTGGTCGGCGGTGCCGTGGGCGATCAGGAGCGGCATCGCCAGCCCGCTCGCATAGGTGACCGGCGACAGCGCCTCGAGCGACGCCGCCCGGCCCTGGATGCGCTGGCGCCAGGCGCGGAAGGCGCGCTCCTCGAACGTCTGGTGATCGAAGTCGAGCTGGGCGCGCACGTCCGAGATGCCGGCATAGCTGATCGCGCAGCGATAGATGCCCTGGTCACGCGCCGCCGCCCACATCGCGGCATAGCCGCCATAGGAAGCGCCCATGATGCAGACGCGCTTCGGATCGATCGTCCCGCGATGGGCGAGCCAGGCGACGCCGTCGTCGACATCGTCCTGCATGCCCCGGCCCCACTGGCCGTCGCCGCGCGCGACCATCTCGCGGCCGAAGCCGGTCGAGCCGCGATAATTGGGCTGGAGCACGGCGTACCCCTTGCTCGCGAGATACTGGACCCAGGGATCATAGTCCCAGCTGTCGCGCGCGAAGGGGCCGCCATGCGGCATCACGATCAGCGGCAGGTCCTTCGCATCACGCCCGGCGGGAAGCGTCAGATAGCCCTGAATCTTCAGGCCGTCGCGCGCGGCATAGCTGATCGTGCTCACCGTCGAGAGCGGCTTGCCGTCGAGCGCCGGATTGATCGCGGCGAAGCGGCGGGCCTGCCCCTTCTCGAACAGATAATAGGCGCCGGGGTCGCTCGCCGAGGCGCTGTAGACCAGCATCCGGCTGCGATCCTCGCTCGACGAGACCACCCGGTTGCTGCGCCCGGGCAGCGCCGCATCGACTGCCGCCTGCCGCGCCCGCGCCGCGCCGTCGAACCACAGGGTCCGGTCGCGATCGTCGGTATAGGCAACGCCGGCGGGCTTGCCGTCCGGCCCGAGCTCGAACCCGTCGAGATCGGCCTTGTCATTCTCATAGACCAGCGCGCCGAGCTTCCCCTTGCGGAAGTCATAGCCATAGAGCGCGATTCGGCCCGAGGGCGCCTCGGCCAGCGCATAGCCCTGGTCGCTGCCCTGGACGGGGGCGAACTGGGCGACTTCGGGGTCGGTGCCCGTCGGCGCGCTGCTCGCCTTGCCGAAGCGCTCGCCCTCGCCGCGGCGATAGACGAGGAAGGACTTGTCGCCCTTCTCGCCCATGCCGGCACGGACCACGCCGGCGCTGTCGACCAGCCAGTCGCGGACATGCGGCTGCGCGGCGACGATCTGGGTGGAGGTGCCGGTGGCAAGGTCGATGCGCCACATGGCGGGCGTGCCGTGACGATGGTCGCGCGACTTGAGCAGCAGGAAGCCGGCCTTGCGATCGACATGGACCAGCTCGTCGCCCATCCCCGCCGCACGGGCGCGGCCGATCTGGGTGATGCGGCCGTCGGCCGGCGCGATCTCGACCAGCCGGGTCAGCGGAGCATCGCCGTCACGGGTCAGGCTGGCGAGCAGCCGGCCCGGGGCGAGCCAGAAATACCATTCGAGACGCTCGCCGGAAGGCAGCGCGATCGTCCGGGCGCCCAGGTCGGGGCGCTGCACGTCGTAGAGCGCCAGCCGGCCTTCCGGCCCGATCCGCGCGACGATCGCGGCGCCGTCCGGCGAAAGTTCGGGTTCCTCGATCGCGGGCGCAGCGAGCAGCTCGGCGGCGGTCGGCGCGGCATGGTCCGGATCCGCCCGAACCGGCGCCGTGAAAGCGAGAATGGCTGCCAATGTGGCAGCGCCTGTCCAGCGAAGAACGACCACCTAAAAACCCCACCCGATTCCCACGGGCGAGGATAGGCAAGAAAGGAAGTTGCGCAATACCGTAGATTTGCGCAACTTATTGAAACGGCAGCGTTATGATCCCCTGCTAGGGTCCGGCGGGGTTGTGCTTGTCGAGAAAGGCGCCGACCCGGGTGAGGAAGTCGGTCGAATGGACCGGGTCACTGAAGCCATGCCCCTCCTTGGGGTAGACGACATATTCGTGCGGCCGCTTGAGCTTGAGCAGCGCCTCGTGCAGCCGGCGCGACTGGTAGAGCGGGACATTGTCGTCCTCCTCGCCATGCGCGAGCAGGATCGGCACGCTCATCCGCTCGACCTGCTTGAGCGGGGAGACGGTATCGAGCTCGAAGCCCTTGTCGCCCTGCACCCGCGCGCGCCAGTCGCGGAAATAGCGCGGCGCCGACATCGCCTGCCCGTCATAGCGCAGCATCGAGGCGACGTCGGACACGCCGGCGAAGCTGATCGCGCAGCGATAGAGCTCGGGATTGCGCACCGCCGCCCACATCGCGGCATAGCCGCCGAACGAAGCGCCCATGATGCAGACGCGCCTGGGATCGACCTTCCCCGTCGCGACGAGCCACTTCACGCCGTCGTCGATATCGTCCTGCATGCCACGGCCCCATTGGCCGACGCCCTTCTCGACAAAGGCCGTGCCGAAGCCGATCGAGCCGCGGAAATTGGGCTGGAGCACGACATAGCCCTTGGCCGCGAGATACTGGACCCAGGAATCATAGCCCCAGCTGTCCCGGGCGAACGGGCCGCCATGCGGCATGATGACCAGCGGCAGGTTGCTGTCACCCCGCCCGGGCGGCATCGTCAGATAGGCGCGCAGCTCCAGCCCGTCGCGCGCCTTGTAGCGAACCGGCTCCATCGGCGCGAGGCGCTTGCCGGCCAGCCCCGGATAGAGAACCGCAAAGGCATCCATGCGCGCAGTGGTGCGGTCATAGACGAAGAAGGTGCCGGGATCGTTCGACGCGCTGCTCCGGATCAACAGCTGCATCTTGTCGCGGCTCGACGAGACGACCCGGTTGAGATTGCCGGGCACCGCGCGATCCAGCCGGGCCTGGAGCTTCTGCATCTCGGGCACGAACCAGGTCACTTCAGGCTTGTCGTCGTCATAGAAGACGCCCCGCGCCTGCCCGTCCGGGCCGAAATCGGCATCTTCGATGTCGACGTTCGGATTCTCGTAGATCCGCTCGCCGAGCTCGTCCTTGGCGAAATCATAGCGATAGAGGCCGAAGCGCCCCCGCGCCGGCGCGGCCACCGCATAGCCCAGGCTGCTGCCCGGCACGAGCGAGAGGCTGTCGATCGTCACGCCGTCGACCACGCCCAGCTCGCGCATCTTGCCGCGCCGGAACTCGGCGCCGTCCGCGTCGCGGTAAAACAGCCAGGAACGGCCGTTGCGGGCCGCGATGCCGGCGCGCACCACGCCGGCGGAATCGGCGAACCAGTTCCAGACATCGTCCTTCGCCTCGACGATCTTGGTGTCGCGCCCGGTCGCGAGATCGACGCGGTAGACTGCCGGCCACTGGAACAGGCTCGGCTGGGCACTGACCAGCACGAAGCGGCCGTCGGGATCGACATGGATGATGTCATCGCCGTCGAAGCCCTGCTCGCGCGGCCCGAGAAAGGTCTGCTTGCCGGTATCGAGATCGAGCACCGCCACGCGGGTCATGCGGAACTCGATGTCCTCGAGCTTGGTCATCGTGCTGAGGCTGACGAGGACGCGGCGGGTGCCGGCCCAGCGGATCCACTCGATCCGGTGGCGATCGGGAATCGCGATCGGCTGGATCGTGCGCCCGGCGGCGGCGGCACCGAAGATCAGCACGGTCGCCTTGCCGCGCACCAGCCCTTCGGCCGCAATCAGCTTGCCGTCGGGGGCGATCACCGGCTTCCGGATCGCGGGCAGCGCGCCCAGATCCGCGGCACTCGGCACGGCGGCCTCCTGGCCCGATGCCGTCGCCACGCTCGCCAGCGCCATCACGCAGGCGAGCGCCCACCTCCGAAAAAGCTTACGCCCCACAGCCTTGCCCCCCTCTTTTCGCAGCCAGCATCTCTTGGCATCCGGCGCTGTTGCAAGCAGAAATGGCACCATGGTGACACAAGCGGAGCCGCGGCGAGTGCCGTGCGTTGCCCGCAGGAACTTGGAAGAGAAGGACTGTCCGAATGCGATCGCATTTCCGCATGGCGCTGCCCGCGCTCGCGCTGCTTGCCGCCTGTAACGGCCCCGGCGTTTCGGCGCAGCAGGCCTCCGGCCAGCAGGGCGCAACCGATGGCCTTCCCTTCACCCTGACCCAGGTGGCCGATTTCGACACGCCCTGGGCGATGGCCTTCCTGCCCGACGGCCGCATGCTGGTGACCGAGAAGGCAGGCAAGATCCTGCTCGTTTCCGCCGACGGCGCGAAGCAGCAGGTGATCGCCAATGTCGATGTGGTGTTCCAGGGCCAGGCCGGCCTGCTCGACGTGATCCCCGCACCGGACTTCGCGCGCAGCAAGCTGGTCTATTACACCTATGCCGAGCCGCGCCCCGAAGGCTCGAGCCTGGCGATGGCCCGCGCCACCTTTGTCGACGGCGCCAGTCCTGCGCTCACCAACCCCCAAGTGCTGTGGCGCGCCGGCGCGGACGGCAAGGGCGGCCAGTTCGGCGCGGTGATCGCCTTTGCGCCCGACGGCAAGTCGCTGTTCCTCACCTCGGGGGAGCGCCAGCGCTTCACGCCGGCGCAGGACCCCAATCAGGCGTTGGGCAAGGTCCTGCACCTGACGCTCGATGGCAAGCCGGCGGCCGGCAATCCCTGGGCAGGCAAGACCGGCACGCCGACCGTGACCGTCACCGATCCGCCGAAGAACACGGTGATTGCGAAGACCGCGCCGACGCGCACCCAGGCGGTGGAAGGCACCAATCTGGTTCCCGCCGAGACCTGGAGCCTCGGCCATCGCAACCCTTACGGCCTGGTGTTCGACAAGGGCGGCCGGCTCTGGGAAGTCGAGATGGGGCCGAAGGGCGGCGATGAGGTCAACCTGATCCGCAAGGGCGCCAACTATGGCTGGCCCAATGTCTCGAACGGCGACAATTACGACGACACGCCGATCCCCGATCACGCGGCCGGCGACGGCTATGAGGCACCCAAAGTGTTCTGGAACCCGGCGATCTCGCCCGGCGGCATGGCCTATTATTCGGGCAGCCTGTTCCCGAAATGGAAGGACTCGCTGCTGATCGGCGCGCTTTCGGGGCGCGGGCTGATCCGGGTCGCGCTCGATGGCGACAAGGCGAGCAAGGCCGACCAGTGGAACCTGAACATGCGCATTCGCGACGTGGTCCAGGGGCCGGACGGCGCGGTGTGGCTGCTCGAGGATGCCGGCAAGACCAACGGGCGGCTGTTCAAGCTCACGCCCAGGTGAGCGGCGTCAGCGCACGATCAGATAGTTGATCCGCGCCGCGGCGATCGGCCTGTCGGGCTCGTCCTGCCAGGCGATCGCCTCGACATTGGCGACGCGCGTGCCGAGCCGGGTGACCGAGCCGCGCGCGCGCGTCGGCTTGTCGCGGCCGCCGCGCATGTAATCCACGGTGATGTTGATCGGCTTGACCTGGGCCTGCTCCTCGCCAAGCGCCTGCCACAGCGCGCCGACCGCTGCCATCTCGAGCAGCCCGCCGATCGCGCCGCCATGGAGGAAGCCGGGGCGGCCGAGCACATCCTCGCCGAACGGCATCACCAGCACCGGCGCCTCGTCGCCCGGCTCGACCGTGAGGCCGAGCAGCTCGCCATAGGGAGGCAGGATCATCGATAGCCCTCGGTCGCCATGAAGGTACCGGCGACATGGGCAAGCGGGTCGCTGGGGTCGCCGTCATGCGCCTGGCCGCGGATGAACGCGATCGAGCGGGTCAGCCGGTAGCACTCCCCGCGGCCGATCACCGTGCGGCCCGGCGTGGCGGGGCGCAGATAGTCGATGCGCAGGTCGAGCGTCGCCTGGGGCACGAACGCGCCGGCACGCAGCCACACCGCGGTCGCCGTCGCCATGTCCATCAGCGCGAGGATCGGCCCCGAGGCGAGCACGCCCGATGCCGGATCGCCGATCATGTCCTCGCGATAGTGCAAGTCGAGCTCGGCCCAGTCGGGCCCGTGCGCGCGGTAGCCGACGCCCAGCCGGCTGCCATGGCTGGCATAGCGCAGCGCAAAGAAGCGGCGGACATCGAAGCCGGAAGGGGCCGTTTCGCTCATGCCCCGGCCCTAGCGCGCCCGCGGAAAGCACGCAAATGGCGGCAATTACATCGTTGTAACATGCACCGCCCGGCACCCCCGGCCTAGCCTCGCCGGATCGAAACGCCTTTGCACAAGGGGGTAGCATGGGACTGATCGGAATCGAGCTGAGCGCGATCGTCGAGCTTGGCACCAGAGTGGCGACGCATGGCGCGCTGCGCGGCGGATCGGTGGATACCGACGACCTGTTCGAGCTGGTCGTGGGCATCGCCATCCTGATCTACGAGATCGCGCCCGACTTCACCGGATGAACGGCGTCGACGACGCCACGCGGACGGCAATCCTCGCGGCCCGGGCATCGGCGCGCGGGTCAATCTCGGCGTGGCGCGGGAGCGTGGCATTCCGGCAGCTCGAAGCGCGCTTCGCCGGTTGCCCGCCCGATGACCCCGCCCCCGCGATGGCGCACGCGGCGGAACTGCTCGGGGAGGATGGATGGGCGCAAGAGCTGCTCGATCCGCTGCTTGGCACGCTGGCTGCCGAACCGTTGTTCGAGCCGCCCTTGCGGGCCAATCGCGACGCCATGCGGATCGGCGCAGTGCTGTTCGAATGCCCGACGGTCTCGATCGCCGCCTGTCGGACCAGCGCCGCGGCGATGCGGCGGCTGCCTGCGCCCATGACGATCACCTTTGCGGGCCGGCTTGCGGTGACGCGCTATGTACGCGCCGGCGGCGCGACGCTGCGGCGCTGGCAGACCAGACCGGCCGGCCCTGACTTCTGCGCCGGTTCCGCGCCACCCTGCGTTGAAGCGCCAGCACGCGTGCTGGCGGACGGCGATGTCGTCGCGATCGACGGGCACCGCGAGGCGCAGTTGCTCGCCGATGCCGCCAGCGATGTGGTGACGCTGGTCGCGACGGTTCGGACGGGCGCCGCACCGCTGATGCGCGAGCATGCGATCGCCGATGGCCGGCTGCTCCGCGTCGCGAGCGGAGACGACCGCGCCTCGCGAGCAGAGATGCTGCTCGCCTTTCTCCGCCTCGCTCGGCGCGCCGATGCGAGCGACCGGTTCGAGGAAGCGACGCACGACCCCGCCTTCCACCTGCGCTGGGCAGCGATGCGCGAATGGCTGGCCCTCGATGCCCGCGCCGCCCTGCCCCGACTGGCAGCGATGGCGGCCAGCGACCCGCATGCCGAGATACGCGATGCCGCTGCCCATATGCTGGCGCTGGTGCAGTCGCGGGTGGAGGCGACATGCCTCGCCTGATCGATCCAGGCCAGGGCAAGGCGATCGGGCTCGACGATCTGGTCGAGGCGCTGGAGACCAATCCGGTCGACGTGCGCGACGAGGACGCGTTTGCCAGCTGGGGACCCTTGCTCGCGCGACTGGGCCGCAACCCGGATTTCCTCGCCGACCTGGTGATCGAGGAGCTCAAGACGCGCTGCGCCGGTCAAAGCAGCGCGCATGGCTATGGCGCCCAGGTCTTCCTGCTGCGCCCGCCCAATGGTCGCTATGTGCTGCGCGCCAATTTCTGGCCGGCGCGCGAGGATCCCGTCACCCACGCCAGCGGGTCCGCGGCGTTCTTCTACGACCTGCCGCACGATCACAATTTTCCGTTCCTCACGACCGGCTATCTGGGGCCCGGCTATTGGAGCGACTATTACGAATATGACGTCGCGCCGCTGGCTGGTCTGCCCGGCGAAACCGCGGGGCTGCGCTTCGTCGAGCGCTCGCGGCTCGAGCGGGGCAAGCTGATGCTCTACCGGATGCGACGCGACGTCCATGTCCAGCTGCCGCCGGACAGCATGTCGGTCTCGCTCAATATCCTCGGCTCCGACCCCGCCCAGCCCTGGCTCGACCAGTATCGCTTCGATATCGAGCGGGGCACGATCGCCGAGGGACTGACCGTCACCGCTGCGGAGGCATTGCTCGCGATCGGCGTGCATGTCGGCAACGGGCTCGACCTGGCCGAGCGCTTCGCCCGCCGCCATCCCTGCCCGCGAATGCGCGTTACCGCGCTCGACGCCCTCGCCTCCGCCCTGCCGCACGAGGCACCCGCGCTGTTCGCCCGGGCGGCGGACGATCCTGACGCTTTCGTCGCCGGGCATGGCCGATCGCGACTATCTCCGTAACGGACGCGGTTCCCGCCGGAATGGAGGAATCCCCTTTACCCTCCGCCCGTGACCGTTCCTGTCGCCTGCACGCTCGACATCCCCACCTTGCCCGAGGCGGCGGCGGCGCGCGGGCTGGCGCTGGTGCCCTTCGCGCCGGGCGTGCAGGCTGCGGCGGCACTGTTCGCCGGTGGCGGCGACAGCGTCGCGCGGATCCGCGCGCAGGGCTGGCATGGCCCGCTGCTGCTCCTGCTGCCCAAGGGCGAGCGCGTGGTGCAGGCGCTCGATGCCGGCGCCGACGACGCGATCCCCTTCCCCGCCACCGCCGAGGAGATCGCTGCGCGCCTCGCCGCCCGGGTGCGCCAGCGACCCGAGATCATCCTGGGCGAGTTGCGCATCGATCCGCTCGAGCGCCGGGTCACCCGCGCCGGCCAGGCGATCGCGCTGCTGCCCCGCGAATATGCGCTGCTCCTCCACCTGATCCGCCAGGGCGAGCGGCCGGCGGGGCGCAGCGAGCTGCTCGCCGCCGTCTGGGGGCTGCGCTTCGATCCGGGCACCAATGTCGTCGAGGTCCATGTCTCGCGGCTGCGCGCCAAGCTCGACCGCGGCTTTGCGGCACCGATGCTGGTCACCGACAAGGGCCGCGGCTACCGGCTGTGCGCGGCGTGACCTGCGCGCTATCGTGGCCCAAAAGGGAGAGCAGGCATGGAAGAGCGCGTCAGCATCGAGATCAGCGAAGGCGTGGCGGACGTGCGGCTGGCGCGGCCGGACAAGCTCAACGCACTCGATCCGGCGATGTTCGCCGGGATCATCGCCGCGATCGCCCGGCTGGAACAGGAGCCCGGGCTGCGCGCCGTGGTGCTTTCAGGCGAGGGGCGCGGCTTCTGCGCCGGGCTCGACATGGCGAGCATGGCCTCGGCCGGCGCGGGCACCGACCTGATGGCGCGCACCCAGGGGCTGGCCAATGATTTCCAGGCCGTCGCCTGGGGCTGGCGGACGCTGCCGGTGCCGGTGATCGCAGCAGTGCACGGCATGGCGTTCGGCGGCGGGCTGCAGATCGCCAGCGGCGCCGACGTGCGGATCGCGGCGCCCGGCACCCGGCTTTCGGTGATGGAAATGAAATGGGGCATCGTGCCCGACATGGCCGGCTATGCGCTGTGGCGCGGCAATGTCCGCGACGATGCCCTGCGCGAGCTGGCCTATACCGCCCGCGAGTTCGATGCCGAGGAAGCGCAGGCGCTGGGCTTCGTCACCCGCATCGCCGAAGACCCGCATGCCGAGGCGCTGGCGCTCGCCCGCGCGATCGCCGGCCGCAACCCGGAGGCGATCCGCGCCGCCAAGCGGCTCGCCAACCTCGAAGCCGATGCCGGCGAGACACTGCTCGCCGAGAGCCGCGAACAGGCCGCCCTGCTGCGCACCCCCAACCAGATCGAGGCGGTGATGGCGAACATGCAGAAGCGCGCGCCGCTGTTCAAAGACTGAGTTGCCAAGCCGCGCCGCGCGATCCATACCCAATATTCTAAATTCTGGAGACCTTGTCGAATGCGTGAAGCAGTGATCGTGTCCACCGCACGTACCGGTATCGGCAAGGCGGGCCGCGGCTATTTCAACGACACCGAGGCGCCGGTGCTCGCCGCGCATGTGATGAACGCGGCGGTGGAGCGCGCCGGGATCGATCCGGCGCGGATCGACGACGTCTTCTACGGCATGGGCAACCAATGGGGCACCGAAGGCGGCAACATGGCGCGGATGGCACTGTTCGCCGCCGGGCTGCCGCACAGCGTGCCCGCCTTCAGCCTCGACCGGAAATGCGGATCGGGCCTGACCGCGATTGCCCTCGCCGCCCGCTCGATCATGACCGACGAGATCGACGTCGCGCTGGCCGGCGGGATGGAATCGATCAGCCTGACGATGAAGAACGCGCCGCGCTATGTGAACCAGTCGGTGATCGACAAGGTGCCGGCGGCGTACATTCCGATGATCGAAACCGCCGAGATCGTTGCCGAACGCTATGGCATCAGCCGCGCGGCGCAGGACGCCTTCGCCGCCGCCAGCCAGCAGCGCGCTGCAGCAGGGCTGGCGAACGGCGCGTTCGCCGAGGAGATCGTGCCGATCACCGTCGAGAAGGCGCTGTTCGACAAGGAAGGCAACCGCACCGGCAGCGAGACGGTGACCGTCACCCAGGACGAGGGCATCCGCGCCGGCACCACCGCGGAGGTGCTCGCCGGGCTCAAGCCGGTGTGGAAGGACGGCCAGTTCGTGAAGGAAGGCCATCACGTCACCGCCGGCAATGCCAGCCAGCTTTCCGACGGCGCCGCCGCGCAGATCCTGATGGACCGCAAGACCGCCGAGGCCGAGGGCAAGGAAATCCTCGGCATCTATCGCGGCTTCCAAGCCGCCGGCTGCGAGCCCGACGAGATGGGGATCGGCCCGGTCTTCGCGATACCCAAGCTGCTCCAGCGCGCCGGGCTCAGCGTGGCGGACATCGGCCTGTGGGAGATCAACGAGGCCTTTGCCAGCCAGTGCCTCTATTGCCGCGACACGCTGGGGATCGATCCCGACAAGCTCAACGTCAATGGCGGCGCGATTGCAGTCGGCCACCCGTTCGGGATGAGCGGATCGCGGCTGGTCGGCCATGCGCTGATCGAGGGGCGCAAGCGCGGGGTGCGCTATGTCGTCGTCTCGATGTGCACCGCCGGCGGCATGGGCGCGGCGGGGCTGTTCGAGATCGTTTGAGGCTCGACATCGCCGCCGATCGGCCGTCATCCCGGCGAAAGCCGGGATGACGATGGCGGCTCAATCCTGCCCCAGCGCTTCCGCGGCGCGCTTCTCCGCCGCCGCGTGCAGGTCCCAGAAATTCTCGACGCGCTCGCCGGCAAGCCGCTTCTGCAGCACTTCGAGATGCGCGCCCCAGCCGCCGCCGAAATTGCGGGCGTCCGCCGCGCCGCGCAGGCGGTTGTGGGTCAGCACCAGCCGGGTGCGATCGGGCGAAAAGGCGGACAGCTCGATCGAGACTTCACCGGCATCGCCATTGTCCCAGGTGAAGGACAGGAAATGCGGCGGCTCGATCCGGGTGATCGTCTCCGACCAGGCCTTGCCCTGGTTCTTCGCATAGCGCTCGGGGTTGGGCACCTCGCCATCGGACAGGTTCTGGTGGTTGAAGGTCATGCCGAGCTTGCCGCCGACCTGGGGCTCGGTCGGTCCGCCCATGAACCAGCGGGCACGCAGTTCGGGATCGATCAGATATTGCCACACCGTCTCGATCGGCGCGGCGAGGTCGCGCTCGAAGCGGAGCATCTGCGGGGTGATCGTATCGGCGGTAAGCGTATCAGCCATCTTGCTTCTCCGTGATGCGGCCCAGGCCTTCGAGGATCATCGTCCAGCCCTTGCGGGTCTGGTCCTCATAGGCGGCCCAGGCGGGGTCCATTGCGTGGGTGAGGGTGAGGGTGCAGCCGTCGGGTGCGGGCACGATGTCGACAACGACGCGGGTCCATTCGCTGTCCTCGACCGGCCCTGCCGAGAACAGGAAGACGAGGCGGTTCGGGCGATCGATCACTTCGAAGCGCAGCCGGTGCGGCACCTCGTCCGCGCCGCGGCGCTCGACGATCAGCGCCTCGCCGCCGACTCGGGCGTCGATCTCGCAGCGGACCATCTCGCCACCCGGCGTGGCGAACAGGAAGCGCGCGGCATCGGCGGGATCGAGCCAGGCATCGAACACGCGCTCGGCCGGCGCGGCGAAGTCGCGGGTGACGCTGAGGACCGGAGCGCTCATGCCAGATTGACCTGCCAGGAGATGCCGAACCGGTCGCTGAGCCAGCCGAAACGGCTGCTCCAGCCATAATTGTCCGGCGGCATCAGCACGCCGCCACCCTCGGACAGCGCCGCGAACAACCGGTCGAACTCGGCTTCGTCCGCGACATCGAGGAAGAAGGACCAGCTCGGCGTGAAATCGAAGCCGTGGGCGATGAAGCTGTCATGGACCATTACCGGCTGGCCGGCGATCACCGCATGCGCGCGCAGGATCGTGCCCTCCGGCCCTGGCCCTTCCGCACCGAACAGCTCGAGCTTCTCGATGCGGCTGCCCGGCACGGTATCGACATAGAAGTCGAGGGCGGCCTGGCCCTTGCCGTGCTGGAACATCAGGAACGGCGTCGCCTGGGTCATGAACGAGTCTCCTTCCGGTCGGCGGCGATCAGCGCTTCGAGCGCGTCGAGGCGGACGGTCCAGAACTTCTCCCACTGCTTCAGCCACTGCTCGGCTTCGGCGAGGGGATCGGGCTTGAGCGCACACATATAGCTGCGTCCCACCTTGCGGCGCGCGACAAGGCCCGCGCCTTCCAGCACCTTCACATGCTTGGCCGCGCCGGCGAACGACATCGCGAAGGGCTCGGCCAGCTCGCCGATCGATTTCTCGCCGAGGCTGAGATGCGCAAGCATTCCGCGCCGGGTCGGGTCGGAAAGCGCATGGAAGGTGGCGTCGAGTCGATATTCAACCATGTGGTTTAATATGACATCGGCCGCACATTATTCAACCACTCGGTTGAATAATTTTCCCGACCTTGCCCGTGTCGCCTCCGCATGGCAGCTTCGCCTCGGGAAAAGGGGGAAATTTTCATGCACGACGACACCGTCGGCGCGGCTGCGCCCGATGAAGTGTGGGAAGACGAGGACTATAAGGGTCCCGGGCATCCGCTGGTCGCGACGATCATCTGCGCGATCCTGATGTTCGCCAGCGTCGGCGCGCCACAGATTGCCGAGGCGGGCCAAGGCGCCGCCTATGCCGTGGGCCGCGCGCTCGGCGGCACGCTGATCCTGTGGACCATTGCCTATTTCATCACGATCAAGCGCGCGAGCATCGGCTGGAAGGTCGGGTCGTTCATGATCCTCCTCCTGATCGGCACGCTGACCACGCTCTATTCGATGGGGCAGAACAACATCGCGGTGCGCGACGACCTGCGCACGCTCACCGAGCTGCAGTTCAAGGAAGACGATGTCACGCTGCCGCCGGGCAGCGCTTCGCGCGGGCCGGTCTCGGCGATGTTCGTCGAATATTTCAACGGCATGGCCGCCGACGGCAGGGCGATGGAGGCCAGGCTCTCCGGGCTCGGCATCGAGCGGCTTGCCAATGCCGACGCGCTGCGCCGTGACCCCGCGATCCTGTCCGATTGCGGCAAGATCGCCACGGGCAAGGAAGCGGTCGCGCAGAGCTTCGCCAGCGGTAAGGCGCGGATCGCCGGGCTGGGACCGAAGATCGATGCGCTCGCGGTCCCCGATCAGTTGCGCAAGGGCCTGCGCGAAGGGCTGCTCAAGAACAATGGCGCCCAGCTGCTCGACCAGCAGCGCGCGTTGATCGACAGCATGATCGACGAGCAGGTGGGCATCTGCAAGGTCCTGGCCCGCCGGCACTGGACGCCCTCGAACGGGAACTTCATGTTCACCAGCAACGCCGATCTCGCCGCCTTCCAGGCGCATGCGAACCGGGTGACCGCGCTGCACGCAGAAGCGCAGCGGCTGCAGAGGGCGCAGATGGAACAGGGCCGCCAGTCGCAGCGGACCCTGGAGCAGATCCTACGCTGAGGCCGGCCTGGGCGCCCTGGCGGCGCGCAGGCTGTCCCAGGCATAGAGCGCGCAGCCGGTCCAGATCAGCGCGAAGGTGATCAGGTGGACCGTGTGGAGCGCCTCGCCCAGGGCGATCGCGACGAAGAACTGGATGGTCGGCGCGATATATTGGAGCAGCCCGACCATCGACAGCGGCAGCAGCCTGGCGGCGGCTGCGAACATCAGCAGCGGCGTTGCGGTGATCACGCCGGCGGCGAGCAGCAGCGCGTTCTGCCCCGCCGAAACGCCGAAGCCGCTGGTGCCCTGACCGGTGGTGTAGAGCAGCCAGCCGGCGGCGAGCGGCACGAGCAGCATCGTCTCCACCGTCAGCCCGCCCAGCGAGTCGATGGCCACCACTTTGCGGACGAGGCCGTAGAAGCCGAAGCTGACCGCAAGCGACAGCGAGATCAGGATCGCCCCGCCGCCACTCAGCGCCAGCACCAGCACGCCCGCCGCCGCGACGGCGATCGCCACGCCCTGCCAGCGCCGCAGCCGCTCGCCGAGCACGAGCATACCGAGCGCGACATTGACCAGCGGGTTGATGAAATAGCCCAGGCTCGCCGCGAGCACATTCCCGGTCTCGACCGACCAGATATAGACGAACCAGTTGACCGCGATCAGCGCGGCGCTGGCGCAGAGCAGCAACAGCGTGCGCCCCCGTGCCGCTCGCCAGATGTCGCCTGCCCGACCCATCGCGAAGACCAGCACGCCGAGGAACAGCACCGACCAGACCACGCGGTGCGCCAGGATCTGCAGCGCCGGGACATGCGCCAGGACATGGAAGTAGAGCGGCAGGACGCCCCAGATGCAGTAGGCGCCGATGGCGAGCACGAGGCCCTTGCGTTCGGATGCACGCGCGGGTGCAGAGGTGCTGGTCATGCGCGCTCCTTGCGCGGCCCCGGCGCGCCGCGCAAGCAAGCCCGACTTGGGACCACCAAAGCGATTGCACCAAAACGCGGCCTCGCTAGGCTGGCCGCGTAAGAGGGGGAATCATGTCGGAACATTGGGAAGAGGAAGGCCCGTACGGCCATCCGCTAGTCGCGACTCTGGCCGGAGGCGCCGTGCTGGTGCTGGCCGCGCTCATTGCGCCGCGCGTCGCCACGCCGCTGCCGTTGCCGGCGCTGCTGATCGGCGGTGCCGCGGCGGGACTGGTACTGTGGCTGATCGGGCTGGTGGTCACTACCCGCCATTCGAACCTGCTGTGGAAGCTCGGCTCGCTGGTGCTGCTGATCGGCGCCGGCGCGGGTGCGGCGATGATCGCGCACGGCCAGTTCCAGACGCGCTCGCGCGCCGATGCGAGCACCTTCGCCGAGATCGAGCTGGCGTCGGACGGATCGGTGATCCTGCCTCCGGGCGCCGCCGATCGCGGCCCGGTCTCCGCACTCTATGCCGAGGCGGTGAAGGCCGAGGCGGCCGACCGGCGCTCCTTCACCAATGCGCTCAACAAGTTCAGCGTGACCGCGCTCAACAGCCCCTATCTGCTCAAGCAGAACCCCTATCCGATCGAGCATTGCGGCGAGCTCGACGAGATCAGCACGCTGGCGGCCCAGCAGAGCGCCAAGCGGCTAGAGCGGCGCGCGGCACTGGCCCGCGCGATCGGCAACGCCAGCCTGCCGCTGGCCGCCAAGCAGGGCATCACGGAGATCGTCGGTGAAGGGAAGGATGATCCCACGCTGGCCAACCAGCAGGCGCTGCTCGGCGCGACCAGCGATGTCTGCAAGCTGCTCGCCCGCAAGACCTGGGAGAACGTGAACGGCTATTTCGGCTTCCGGAACGACGCCGATGTCGCGACGCTGCGGGTGATCCAGCCGAAGCGCGCCACCCTGGTGCGCGATGCGGACCGGATCGAGCTGGCGGCACGCGAGCGGGTCATCGCCGGTCGCGAGAAGGTTCGCGATGCGCTGAGCCGTTCGATCTACACCAAGGAATAGGTGTTCAGGCGGCGGGCCGTACCGGGTTCGCCGCCTGCTCGCCGACCACGGTGTTCCAGGGCCGCACGTCCCAGCGGTCCACCAGCCCGTTGGCGACATAGGGGTCGGCCTCGGCAAAGGCGCGGGCCGCCGCTTCGTTCGAGAACAGCAGCAGCGCGCTTTCGGGCGGATCGCCGACGGCGCCGCCCAGCAGCAGGTCGCCGGCCTCCACGCTGTCCCAGGCGAGCCTGAGATGCGCCTCGCGAAAGGCGGCGCGGCGCTCGAGATAGTCGGGCGTGGTGGTGTAGCGCAGGATCCAGTGCATCTCAGCCTCCGATGCGGAGCCACAGGGCAGTGGCGTCGTCCGATGCCTTGAAGCGCGGGAAGCGCGTGCACGCGGCATCGTCGCGCTCGATCGCGCGCAGCTCCTCGCCCACCGAAGCGAGGCCGCGGGCGCGGATCGCCTCGACCAGGGCGGTATCGTCATAGGCGGCATAGCTGTCGATCAGCGCGGCATAGCCGTCGCTCATCAGCAGGATTTCGTCGCCGGGCGCGCAGGCGACACGCACCGTATCGACCTGCGCCATATGCTCGGGATCGACGCTCAGCACGCGCATGCCGGGCCGGCCGCGGGTGGCGCGGAGATTGGCGAGGATCGGGGCGGATTTCTTCGGGCTGCCGAGGCCGTGCTCGGCGAGGCTGGCGGCGCGCTCGGCCTCGGAATTTCGAATCTCCTTCTCCGGGCCGATCCGGGTGACCGTGCCCGCCGACCAGAGGAAGCCGGCGCAATCGCCGAGCCAGCCCACTTCGAGTTGGTCGTTCAGCCGCAGGGCGAGCGCCGAGGCGAGCGGATATTCCCAGCGGTCCTCGGGATCGCGGGTGCGGTCGCGCTCCCAGGCCGCGAGGATCTGGAACGCGACATCATTGTAGAGCGCCTCGATCGTGCCCGCGGTGGAGGCAGTGAACGCCGCCTGCGCGACGCTCGCCAGCCAGGCCGCTCCGCCCTGCGCACCGACCAGTCCGGGCGGGCCAAGATCGGTGGCGCCGTCGATCACCCAGGCATGGGCGCGGGCGCTGCCGGTGCGGTCGTCATTGGGAACGGAGATATCGCCGGCAAGGCTGATCGACTGGAGGAGATCGAAGTGCATGCCCCTCCCCTAGCCCGCTTTTGTGACGCCTCGCACCATGTAACATGCATCCGGGCCATAACTGGAAAGCTTGGCCGTGAGCGCGGGGCTCTCCTGACGCACAAAGCCCTGCGCCTGCCAGAAGCCGGCGGACTCGTTGACCGAGACCAGTGCAATCGGGGCGTCGAGCCGGTCGAACAGCAGCGCGAGGCCGGCGCGCGCATTGCCGCCGCCGCGCGCCTCGGGAAGCAAGGCAAGGTCGTGGAGATACCAGCTGTCGCGACGCTCGGGCAGACCGCCGAGCAGCGTGTCGAGCGGCGGGATCGCACCCTGCGGCCAGGGATAGGCGATCAGATAGCCGGCGATGCGCCCCTCGCCTTCCAGCACGAAGCAGCTCCGCGGCGCGAGCGCGAGCCGCTCCTCGAAACAGGCGCGGCCCTCGGGATGGTCCGGAAAGGCGATGCGGGCGACTGCGACGACACCGTCGAGATCGCCCTCGGTCATCGCCCGCCAGTGCATCAGTCGGCGAACAGCAGCACGGGGGTTTCGAGCAGCTTCTTCACTGCCTGGACGAAGCTCGCCGCATCCCAGCCGTCGACGACGCGGTGATCGCAGCTGATCGACAGGTTCATCAGCTTGGCGCGGACGATCTCGTCGCCCTGGAAGATCGGGCGCTCGACGATCTTGTTCGGACCGATGATCGCGACTTCCGGACGGTTGATCACCGGGGTGGTGGCGATGCCGCCGAGCGGGCCGAGCGAAGTGACCGTGAGCGTCGAGCCCGACAGCTCCTCCGACTTGGCCTTGCCGGTGCGCGCGGCCTCGGCGAGGCGCGTGATCTCGGCCGCGAGCTGCCAGACATTCTTGTCCTGCGCGTCGCGGATCACCGGTACCATCAGCCCGGCATCGGTCTGCGCCGCCATGCCGAGATGGACGCGGCCGTGACGCGTAACCACGCCGGCCTCATCGTCATAGCGCGCGTTGATCATCGGAAAGTCGGGCAGCGCCCGGCAGATCGCGACGATCATGAAGGGCAGCATGGTCAGCTTGGGGCGCTGGCCACGATTGTCGTTGAGGTCGCCGCGCATCGCTTCGAGCGCGGTGACGTCGATCTCGTCGACATAGGTGAAGTGCGGGATGGCGCGCTTCGAGGCGGCCATGTTCTCGGCGATGCGGCGGCGCATGCCGATGACCTTGATCGGCTCGTCCTCACGGGCACGCGACGCATGCGGGGCGTGATAGCCCTGGGCGCTGCCGTAACGGAGATACGCGTCGAGATCAGCGTGGCGGACATGGTTGCCGTCCGACTTCACTGTGGCGAGATCGATGCCGAGATCCCTGGCGCGCGCGCGGACCGCGGGGGAGGCGAGCACCTTCTCTTCTCCCCTTCCGCTTGCGGGAGGGGTCGGGGGAGGGGATGTAATTTCGGCCGGTTCGGGAGCGGACAGGCCCTCCCCCGACCCCTCCCCTGCGGGGAGGGGAGCGCTAGAGGCTTCTGCTTCCTCAACCCCAGGCGTTTCCGCCTCGACCTGCTCTTCGACCGGCGTCTCGGCGGTTTCCTCGCCCTCGACTTCGATCACCATCAGGCCCGAGCCGATCGCGACCATCTCGCCGACTTCGCCGGCAAGCGCGACCACGACGCCGGTGACCGGCGATTCCATCTCGACCGTGGCCTTGTCGGTCATCATGTCGGCGACCTGCTGGTCCTCCGACACCTTGTCGCCGACCTTGACGTGCCAGGCGACGATCTCGGCCTCGGCAATGCCTTCGCCGATGTCGGGCAGACGAAACGTGAAGCGTGCCATCGCGGTCAGTCCTTCAGGATTTTCTTGAGTGCCGTGCCGATGCGGATCGGGCCGGGGAAATAGGCCCATTCCAGGCTGTGCGGGTACGGGGTGTCGAAGCCGGTGACGCGCTCGATCGGGGCTTCGAGATGATAGAAGCAGCGCTCCTGCACCTGCGCCGAAAGCTCGGCGCCGAAGCCCGAGGTCCGCGTCGCTTCGTGGACGATCAGGCAGCGGCCGGTCTTCTTCACCGATTCCTCGATCGTCTCGATGTCGAGCGGCACCAGCGTGCGCAGGTCGACGATCTCGGCGTCGATGCCCAGTTCCTCGACCGTGTTGGCGACGACATGCACCATCGTGCCGTAGCAGAGGATCGTCACTGCTTCGCCCGGGCGAACCACCGCGGCCTTGCCGAGCTCGACGCGGTAATGGCCCTCGGGCACCTGCGCGCCGGGATGATCGGCCCAGGTCTTGGCCGGGCGATCATAATGGCCGTGGAACGGGCCGTTATAGATGCGCTTGGGCTCGAGGAAGAGGACGGGGTCATTGTCCTCGATCGCCGCAATGAGGAGCCCCTTGGCGTCGTATGGCGTCGACGGGATCACCGTCTTCATGCCCGAGACGTGGGTGAAGATGCCCTCGGGCGACTGGCTGTGCGTCTGGCCGCCGAAGATGCCGCCGCCATAGGGCGAGCGGATCGTGATCGGCGCCGTGAAGTCCGCCGCCGAGCGATAGCGCAGGCGCGCCGCTTCGGAGACGAGCTGGTCGAGCGCCGGATAGATGTAATCGGCGAACTGGATCTCGGGGACCGGGCGCAGGCCATAGGCGCCCATGCCGATCGCCACGCCCATGATGCCGATCTCGGTGATCGGCGTGTCGAAGGCGCGGGTCTTGCCGTACTTGGCCTGGAGCCCGGCGGTCGCGCGGAAGACGCCGCCGAAATAGCCGACATCCTCGCCCATTACGACCACATTGGGATCGCGCGCCATCATCACGTCCATGGCGGAGTTGATCGCCTGGATCATGTTCATCTGGGTGATCTCACCCGCGTCGGTGACCATCTCGGTCATGCCTGTGCCTTGCGAAGGGTCCAGCGGTCGCCCGCCGAAGGTTTCCATGTATCGAGCTTGCGGCGCGCCTTGGCGTCGCCCAGGCCATAGGCCTCGGCGAACAGCCGCACCGGCGCGACGGTGCGCTGGAAGCGGACAGCATCATCGACCAGCTGGTGATCGCCGCCCTCGACGACCAGCGCGTAGGTTCCGGCCGGCGCGGTCTCGGCCGGGAAGAGATGCTCGCTCGCCGCAGTGGCATGGCCCATGACCGGCGGCAGCGCGTCCGCCGTACCGGTCACCATCATCACCGGCACCTGGACGCTGCTATAGGCACTGTCCGGAACCAGGCCGGGCTGCTTGCCGGGCGACGAGAAGCCGAGCACCGCCTTCACCGCAGGATCGCGCCCCTTGAAGTTCGGAAGCGCGCCGCCGAGGCACAGCGAGGTAAGCGTGCCGTAGCTGTGCCCCGCAGCGATCACCGGCAGCCCGGGAAAGGCCCTGGCGGCATGGGCGCTGGTGGCGCGCATGTCCGCCAGCCGCTCGATGAAACTGGCGAGGAAGCTGAACTTGGCGCGCTCGGGATAGTGCATCGAATCGACATGCACCGGCGCGAGCACGGCGAAGCCTTCGCCCAGCAGCACGTCGAGCAGCCGGGCATAGCGTTCGGGCCAGGAGCCATGGCCGGTCGAGAACAGCACCACGCCCTTGGGGCTGGCCGGCTTCCAGACCAGCAGCTTGGTCGAGCGCGTCGGCGAGACCGCGAGGTCGATCGTCTCGGGCTCGGCAGGCGTCGCGGCGTGGAGCAGGCCGGGCGGCAGCAATGCAAGGGCGCCGAGCGCGCAGGCGCCCTTCACCAGCGTGCGGCGATCGAGCGTCATCGTCACAGCCCGGCCGCCTTCTGCTCGTCGAGCATCTGCTGCTGCTGTTCCTTGAGGTGCCAGGGAATCTCTTCGAACACGCCCTCGAACATCGATTCGAAGGGCTGGTGCATGCCGTGGCCGAGGATGCCGTTCTTCTCGGCTTCCTTCTGCGAGGCCTTGACCAGCTCGGCGAGCTCGAGGTCCTGCGCGGCGTGGCGCTCCTCGTCCCATTCGCCGATCGCGATGAGGTGCTCCTTCAGGCGGCGGATCGGGTCGCCGAGCGGCCAGGCATTGGGCTCGCCGGCCGAGCGATACGCCGTCGGGTCGTCCGACGTGGAGTGGCCTTCGGCACGATAGGTGAAGTGCTCGATCAAGGTCGGGCCCTGGTTGGTCCGTGCGCGTTCGGCGGCCCACTGCGTCGCTGCGTATACCGCGAGCGCGTCATTGCCGTCGACGCGGAGACCCGCGATGCCATAGCCGATCGCGCGCGCCGCGAAGGTGGTCGCCTCGGCACCGGCAAAACCCGAGAAGCTCGAGATCGCCCACTGGTTGTTGACGACGTTGAAGATCACCGGCGCCTTGTAGACGGTCGCGAAGGTCAGCGCCGAGTGGAAGTCGCCCTCTGCGGTCGAGCCTTCGCCGCACCAGGTGGCGGAGATGCGCGTGTCGCCCTTGGCCGCGCTCGCCATCGCCCAGCCGACTGCCTGCGGATATTGCGTCGCCAGATTGCCCGAGATCGAGCAGAAGCCGAAGTCCTTCGACGAGTACATGATCGGCAGCTGGCGGCCCTCGAGCGGATCGGCCTTGTTCGAGTAGATCTGGTTCATCATCGTCACGAGCGGATAGCCGCGCGTGATCAGGATTCCCTGCTGGCGATAGGAGGGGAAGCACATGTCGTCGCCGGCCAGCGCCATCGCCGCGCCGATCGAGACGGCCTCTTCGCCGGTCGACTTCATGTAGAAGCTGGTCTTGCCCTGGCGCTGGGCACGGAACATCCGCTCGTCGAACGCGCGGGTGAGCGCCATCGAGCGGAGCATGCGGCGCTTGGCATCCGCGTCGAGCCGCGGATCCCAGGGGCCGACCGCCTGGCCATTCTCGTCGAGGACACGGACCAGGCCATAGGCCAGCTCATGGAAGCTGTCGGCACGGTCGGCGGTGTCGGGACGGCGCGTGGCGCCGGCCGGCGGCACCGCGATATCGCTGAAGTCCGCCTCGTCGCCCGGCCGGAATCGCGGCTCGGGCACGTGCAGCGCAAGCGGGGGCAGATTGGCGCGGTCGCGCTCGCTCACATGGGCTCTCCGGACATAGGTTCCCGTCACCAAACGCTCGGGAATCACGTTTCGCGCCATTGTTATAAAATTTCAAAGCCGCGTGCAAGTAGGTCAGGGGTGCTGACCTGAAATGCCGGGTGGAAGGATGGGAATTCGCGACGGATAAGGCGCGATGTCAGGGCATCGGATCGCCACGGTTTTTGTCAGGCACGATGTCGGCGGCCTTCAGGGCAGCCGCCACGAGCGCGCGGGTAGGCGCATCGAGGCTGCATTCGTGGCGGGTGATGACATGATGACCCGTGGCATCGAGCCGCTCGAACACCAGCTGGGTGCCGTCCATGCATGCGATCATGTCCTGGCGGCGCGGCGCATCGGCAAATTCCCGGCCCCCATTATTATCCGGCAAACGCTGCGTGAAGCGGGCAGCAGCGAGCGCGTCGGCCACGCCGGCAAACCGCTCGGCCGACAGGGTATGCGTGCGCCGTTCGTCGATCGGCCCGCCGCCATAGCCGCCCCGCCCCTTGGTGCGCGTGTAGCGCAGTACCAGCCGGCCATCGGCGCGCTGATCGATGCCGATCACATAGGGCTGGTCGAAGCTGGGCAGCACCAGCATGCGGAAGCGGCTGCGATAGCCGTCCAGCGCATGCGGCGCCCACAGCACCGGCTCCTCCATCGAAGCGAGATGCATGCCGAACCAGCCTTCGAGGAAGCCGCCCTTGTTCGGCGCGAAGTCCGGCGGGAGATAATGGGTCGCAGGCGCCACCGCGTCCTGCGCCCGGGCGATGCCGGGCGCGAGGAGCAACAGGGCGGCGGCCAGCGCGGCCTTCACGCGACAGGAAACCCGCGCCGCTTGAACAGCGCCGACACGTCGGGATCGCGGCTGCGGAAGGCGCGGTACGCCACCTTGCGATCGGTCTCGTTGCCGGTGGAGAGCAGGGTCGCGCGGAAGCGGTCTGCGGTCTTCTTGTCCCAGACATTGCCCGTCTCCTGGAACGCCGCCCAGGTGTCCGCGTCCATCGTCTCGGACCAGAGGTACGAATAATAGCCGGCCGAATAGGCGTCGGACGAGAAGAGGTGGCTGAACTGCGGCAGCCGGTGGCGCAGCACGATCTCCTTCGGCATGCCGAGCGCGCCCAGCGCTTCCTTCTCGAAGGCGGCGATATCGGTCACCGGCACTTCGCGGTCGTGCAGCTGCATGTCGAGGATCGCGCAGGCGAGATACTCGACCGTGTCGAAGCCCTGGTTGAAGGTCGAGGACTTCTCGATCTTGTCGACCAGCGCCTGCGGCATCGGCGCGCCGGTCTTGTAGTGCTTCGCGTATTTGTCGAGCACGTCGCGGGTGAGCAGCCAGTTCTCGTTCACCTGGCTGGGATATTCGACGAAGTCGCGCGGCGTGCCGGCGAGCCCCGGATAGGTGATGTTCTGGAGCAGGCTGTGGATCGCGTGGCCGAACTCGTGGAACAGGGTCGTCGCATCGTCGAGGCTGATCAGCGTCGGCTCGCCGGCGCCGCCCTTGACGAAATTGTTGTTGTTCGAGGCCAGCGTGTTGCGCACGCCGCCGAACTTCTGCTGGCCGCGATAGCGGGTAGCCCAGGCGCCCGAGCGCTTTCCGGAGCGGGCGTAGCCGTCGAAATAGAAGATGCCGACATTCTTGCCGGTGCGCGTATCGGTCACTTCGAAGGTGCGCACGGCGGGGTCGAACACCGGCACGTCCTTCACCTCCCTGAAGCCGAGATCGTAGAGCCGGCCGGCGGCGTAGAAGGCGCCCTGGAGGATGTTGTTCAGCTCGAGATACAGCTTCACCTCGCTCTCATCGAGGTCGTACTTCGCCTTGCGGACCTTCTCCGCATAGAAGCGATAGTCCCAGGGCTCGATGGTGATCTTCGCCCCTTCCTTGTCGGCGAGCGCCTGCATGTCGGCGACTTCCTCGGCGACGCGGGCACGGGCGGCGGGCCAGACCGCCATCATCAGCTTCATCGCATTGGCCGGAGTCTCGGCCATGGTGTCGTCCATGCGGTAATAGGCGTGGTTCTTGAAGCCGAGCAGCTTGGCGCGCTGCTGGCGAAGCTTGAGGATCTCGGCGATGCCGGCCTTGTTGTCGTTGGCATTGCCGTTGTCGCCGCGCGAGACGAAGGCACGCCACACTTTCTCGCGCAGGCCGCGGTCGGTCGAATAGGTGAGGAAGGGCGAGACCGAGGAGCGGGTGTTGACCACCGCCCATCCGGCGACCTTGCGCTCGTCCGCGGCCGCCTTGAGTGAGGCCTTGAAGCTGTCGGGCAGGCCGGCGAGCTGGGCTTCGCTGTCGAGAACGATCCAGGTCTCCTCGTCCGCCAGCAGGCGCCGGCTGAAATCGGAGAAGGCCGAGGCGAGCGCCTGGTTGAGGCGGCTGACCTCGGCGCGCTCGGCGTCGGACAGCGCAGCGCCACGACGGACGAAGCCGCGATAGCTGCGCTCGAGCAGGCGGAGCTGCTGCGCGTCGAGCTTCTGTCCGGCCCGCGTGTCGTACGCCCCCTTCACCCGGGCGAAGAGCAGCGGATCGAGGAACAGCTCGTCATTCGCCTTGGTGAGCTTGGGGCTCCATTCGCGATCGATCGCCTGGACCTGCTTGTCGGCAAGGTTGCTCTCGTAGACGCCCCAGACCGATTCGACCCGGTCCATCGTGTCGCCGGCCTTCTGCAGCGGCTCGATCACGGTGTGGAAGGTCGAGGCGCTGCGCGCGTTGCGGATCGCGTGGATCTCCTGGCGCTGCTCGGCGATCGCCACTTCGAACGCGGCGGGGAACATCTCGGTCCTGAACTTGTCCCAGGGGGGCACGCCGCCATAGCCGCCCGGCCAGGGCTTGAGCAAAGGCGAGGCGTCCACGGTGTCGGCGGCTTCTGCCATCAGGCTCCCCATGAAAGGCGTTGCGAGCAAGGCGCTGGTGCCGAGAAGCGCCTGACGGCGGCTGAGGTTGCGGATCAAGTTCCGAAGGCTCCTGAAAATCGGTGGATGGAGCCAAGCTTAGGGACGTGTCGCGGAATGGCAATTGACTCTGCGGCGATAAGGAACAGAATAGGAACATTCTGTTATTCGAGTCGTGCGCCCTATGGCCGATCCTGCCGTACTGAAGCAATTGCGCGAGAGCCTGCGCGGGCTCGAGACCGGTGGATTCCGCCGGCGCCCGGCGCTGCCCTTCAATATCGAAGCGGTCGATTCGCGGCTCGCCGATGGCGGGCTCCGGCTCGATGCGCTGCATGAAGTCGCGGCCGGCACCAGCGACATGGCCGACGATTGCGCGGCGACCCTGTTCCTCGCCGGCATCGCCGCGCGTGCCTGGGGCCCGGTGCTGTGGGTGGTGCGTCGGCGCGACCTGTTCGCGCCCGGGCTCGCCCAGTCCGGGCTCGATCCCAAGCGCCTGATCTATGCCGAGGCCAAGGACGATGCCGAGCTGCTTGCGGTGATGGAGGAAGGGCTGCGCCACCGCGGCCTGGGCGCGGTGATCGGGGAGGCCAAGCGCGCCGACATGACCGCGACCCGCCGGCTCCAGCTCGCAGCGGAAGGCGGACGGACGATCGCGCTGCTGATGAAGCGGGCAGCCCGCGAAGGCAGCGATCCGATCGGCATGCCCTCGGCAGCCGTGACGCGCTGGCGGGTGACCTCGGCCCCCTCGACCAAGCTGCCGGTGGAAGGCGTCGGCCGCGCGCGCTGGAAGCTCGAGCTGGCACGGCAAAAGGGCGGCGAAGGCTTCGAAATCATAGTGGAGGCATGCGATGCATCGGGTCGCTGCGCTCTTCCTCCCGTTATGGCCCATCGAAAGGCTGTGGCGGGCGGAACGGCGCCCCGCCGCGCGGCCTGATCCGCGCCGCCTCCCCGCCCCCCAGGCCCCGCTTCGCAAGCCCGCCCAGCATGAGGGCCATTGGCGGCCGGGCGCGAAATGGGCGCAGGAGGATGCCCCTCAATCCCTCCCCGTTCCGGGGAGGAATTATGCGCCCCTCTCGTCACCTCGCTGCGCAACGGCAGCCGCATCGAGATCGCTGCCGCCTGCCCCGCCGCCCAGGCGCTGGGGCTGCGGTCCGGCATGGCAGTCACCCAGGCGCGGGCGCAGGTACGCGGGCTCGATGTCCGGCCGGCCGATCCCGAAGGCGACCTCGCTTCGCTCAAGAGCCTCGCGATCCTCGCGGCGCGGCGCTGGTCGCCCTGCGTCGCGCTGTCGGGAACGGACGGGCTGTTCCTCGATCTGAGCGGTACCGCGCACCTGTTCGGCGGCGAGGCGGCGATGGCGCGGCGCATCGTCCGCCTGCTCGCGCGCGCCGGTTTCACTGCGCGGATCGCGATCGCCGACACGCCGGGCGCCGCCTGGGCTCTGGCGCGCTATCATGGCTATTGCCTCTGCCCGCCCGGCGAGCAGGGGGCCGCGCTCGCCGAGCTGCCCACCGCGGCGCTGCGCATCGACGAAGCCGCGGTCGAGCTGCTCAAGCGGCTCGGCGTCGACCGGATCGGCCAGCTCTCCGCCCTGCCCCGCGCGCCGCTCACCCGCCGCTTCGGCGCGGCGACGGTGCTGCGGCTCGACCAGGCTTTGGGCCGCATCGCCGAGCCGCTCGATCCGGTGATCCCGCCGGAGAGCATCGCCGTGCAGCAGCGCTTCGCCGAGCCGATCGCGTCTGCGGAAGCCATCGAGCATTGGCTGGCCACCCTCACTCCGCGCCTCGCCGCCGCGCTCGAGACCGAGGGGCTGGGCGTGCAGGCGCTCGAATGCGTCGCCGATCGGATCGACGGGGTGCCCCAGCGCATCCGCATCGGCCTCGCCCGGCCCAATCGCGATCCCGCGCACCTGCTCCGCCTGCTCAAGCGCCGGATCGAGGATGTCGAGCCGGGCTATGGCATCGACGCGATCACCCTCCATGTCCGCCGCGCCGCGCCGCTCGGCCCCGAACCGGTGGTCGAGCGGCTCGACGAGGAAGCCGCGCCCGATATCGCCACGCTGGTCGATACGCTGGCGACGCGGATCGGCCAGGCGGCGATGTGGCGGATGCGGCCGGTGGAGAGTGACGTCCCCGAGCGCTCGGAGGCGCGCGCCCCCGTGCTCGATCCCCCCGCCCGCCCGGCGCAGCGCGGCAAGCGCGACGATGTCCGCCAGCTCGATCGCAACCCGCCGCTGCCGCCCTGGCATCCCGGCTGGCCCCGCCCGACCCGGCTGCTCCGCCGGCCCGAGCGGCTCGACCATGTCATCGCCGAACTGCCCGACCAGCCGCCCCGCCGCTTCACCTGGCGCGGGCAGCCCCACCGCGTGATCCATGCCGACGGGCCCGAGCGCATCCAGGGCGAATGGTGGAAGCGCGACGCCGAGCGGATGAGCGTGCGCGACTATTTCCGCGTCGAGGACGAAGCCGGCCGCCGCTACTGGCTGTTCCGCGCCGGCGATGGCGAGCGCGCGGTGACCGGCGACCTCAGCTGGTATCTGCACGGGGTGTTCGGATGAGCTACGCCGAACTCCAGGTGACCACGCATTTCTCGTTCCTGCGCGGCGCGTCCTCGCCCGAGGACCTGTTCCGCCAGGCGGCCCTGCTCGGCCTGCCCGCGCTCGGAATCGTCGACCGCAATTCGGTGGGCGGGGTAGTGCGCGCGCTGGTCGCCGCCGAGCAGTTCAGCCAGCTCGGCATTCCGATCCGGATGATCGCCGGCTGCCGGCTCGACCTGGTCGATGGCAGCTCGGTGCTGGTCTGGCCCGAGGATGTCGCCGCCTGGAGCCGGCTCACCCGGCTGCTCACCCTCGGCAAGAGTCGTGCGGATGCCCAGAAGGGCGAGAAGGGCCAGTGCTTCCTCCATTGGGACGACCTCGCCGGCGCGGCGGAGGGGCTGGTCGGCGCGCTGGTGCCCGGCCTCGCGGATACCGGCGATCCCCAGGCGCTGGGCTGGATGGCGGACATATTCGGCGACCGCGGCCATCTCTGCCTCACCCAGCATCGCCGCCCCGGCGACGCGATGCGGCTGCACGAACTCAATCTCGCGGCACAGCGCTTCGGGCTTACCGCGCTCGCCACCGGCGACGTGCTCTACGACACGCCCGACCGGCGGATGCTGCAGGACGTGGTCACCGCGATCCGCGAGTGCTGCACGATCGACGAACTCGGCTTCCGCCGCGAGCGCAGCGCCGACCGGCATTTGAAGTCGCCACAGGAAATGGCGCGCCGGTTCCGCGGCTATCCCGAAGCGATCGCCGCCTCCGCCGCGATCGCCGAGCGCTGCAGGTTCGATCTGCGCAAGCTGGAACACCAATATCCCGAAGAGCATGTCATCCCGGGGCGCACCGCGCAGGAGGCGCTCGCCACACTGGCCTGGAACGGGCTCAAGCAGAAATTCGCCGGCAAGCCCAGCGAGGCGCATAGGAAACTGCTCGAACATGAACTCGGGCTCGTCGCGGAAATGGAGTACGCGCCCTATTTCCTCACGGTCAATTCGATCGTCCAGTTCGCGCTCAGCCAGCACATTCTCTGCCAGGGGCGCGGCAGCGCCGCCAATTCGGTGATCTGCTTCGCGCTCGGCATCACCTCGATCGATCCGATCAAGCACCAACTGCTATTCGAACGCTTCATATCGACCGAGCGCAAGGAGCCGCCCGACATCGACGTCGATTTCGAGCATGAACGGCGCGAGGAAGTGATCCAGTGGATCTACGAGAATTACGGGAAGGACCACGCCGCGCTGACCGCGGTGGTCAGTCGCTTTCGTTCGCGGGGTGCGCTGCGCGAAGTCGGCAAGGCAATGGGCCTGCCCGAGGACCTGACTGCAGCGCTGTCGAGCCAGGTCTGGGGCTGGTCGAACGACGTCGATGACAAGCATGCCGACGCCCTCAACCTCGACCGCAGCGATCCGCGGCTGGCGCTGACGCTCGAGCTTGCCCGCCAGCTGATCGGCACGCCGCGGCATCTTTCGCAGCATCCCGGCGGCTTCGTGCTGACTCGCAACAAGCTGCACGACCTGATTCCGGTCGAACCCGCCGCGATGGTCGATCGCCGCGTAGTCGAATGGGAGAAGCTCGACATCGAGGAGCTCGGCTTCATGAAGGTCGATATCCTTGGCCTCGGCATGCTCGGCTGCATGCGGCGCACCTTCGACCTGCTCGCCCGGCACAAGGCGACGCACCTCACCCTCGCCTCGCCGCTGATGCAGGACGAGGACAAGCTGACCTTCGACATGATCCAGCAGGCCGACACGCTCGGCGTGTTCCAGATCGAGAGCCGCGCGCAGATGTCGATGCTGCCGCGGATGCTGCCGGACTGTTTCTACGACATCGCGATCCAGGTGGCGATCGTCCGGCCCGGGCCCATCCAAGGCAACATGGTCCACCCCTATCTCAAGCGCCGGCAGAATCCGGACCTGGTCGACTATCCCTCGCCCGCGCTGAAGGACGTGCTGAAGAAGACGCTGGGCGTGCCGCTGTTCCAGGAGCAGGCGATGCAGGTCGCAATCATCGGCGCCGGCTTCACTGCCAGCGAGGCCGACCGGCTGCGCCGCGCGATGGCGACGTTCAAGTCGAGCGGCGATATCGGCGAGTTCGGCCCCAAGCTGATCAGCGGCATGCTCGAACGCGGCATCAGCCAGGACTTTGCCGAGCGTCTCGTCGAGCAGATCCGCGGCTTCAGCAATTACGGCTTCCCCGAGAGCCATGCCGCCAGCTTCGCCAAGATCGCCTATGCTTCGAGCTGGATGAAATGCCATCATCCCGATGTGTTCTGCACGGCGCTCCTCAACGCGCAGCCGATGGGCTTCTACGCGCCGGCGCAGCTGATCCGCGATGCGCGCAATCATGGGGTCGAGGCGCGGCCGGTGTGCATCAACGACAGCGACTGGGATACGCGGATGGTGCCCGAGGGGGAGAACCCGCGCGAACGGGACGCGCGATTCTGCGGCACCGAGGCGGACTGGACCAGCATGCAGCCGATCCGGCTCGGCATGCGGATCGTGCAGGGGCTTTCCCAGGACGATGCCGAAGCGATCCTGAAGGCCCGCAAGCAGGCCGCCTTCACGTCGATCGAGGATATCTGGCGCCGCTCCCGCGTGAAGCCCGCCGCACTCGAAAGGCTCGCGCGCGCCGATGCCTTCCAGGCTTTGGGGCTCAACCGGCGCCAGGCGCTCTGGGCGATCAAGGGGCTGAGCCAGGCACCGCTCGACCTGTTCGCCGCCGCCGATGCCCGCGAAGGCGCGACCGTGGCCGAAGTGGTCGAGCCGCATGTGACGCTCCAGCCACTCAGCGCCGGCCGCGAGGTGGTCGAGGATTACCGCGCCACCCAGCTCTCGCTGCGCGCGCATCCGCTATCCTTCCTGCGCGATCGCCTGGCCGCACGCCGGATCGCGAAATGCGCGGACCTGCTGACCATGAAGGACGGGCAGCGCGTCGAAGTCGCCGGGCTGATCCTTGTCCGCCAGCGGCCGGGCAGCGCCAAGGGCGTGGTGTTCGTCACGCTGGAGGACGAGACCGGCATCGCCAATGCCGTGCTCTGGGCCGACCGGTTCGAGGAGAATCGCCGCACGGTGATGTCGGCGACGATGCTGGCGATCCGCGGCAAGGTGCAGAAGGAGGGGATCGTGATCCACCTCGTTGCCGAGCAGATCACCGATCTCACGCCGTGGCTGCGCGAAGTCGGCGAGCTCGACCTGCCCAACATGACCATGCCCGGCGACGGCGCGACGCATGGCGGCACGATCGATCCGCGCGACCGGCTCAAGCTGCCTCGCCAGCGCGCGCTCGAAAGCTGGCCGCCGCGCCGCAGCCTCAAGGCACCGGATTTGATCCCGGTCCGCTCAAGGGACTTCCACTGATGCCCAGGAACCGCTTCTTCTACGCCCTCCGCCCCTCGCCGCTCGCGCGCAACCTGATCGGGGTACAGCGCGACCAGCTCGGCCTCGCCGAGACCATCGTCGAGAATGACCGGCTGCACATCACGCTCGGCATCACCGAGGATTTCGCGCGCCAGCCCTATGCCGAGATGCAGCGGCTGATCGAGATCGGCGGCCAGATCTCCGCTGCGCCGGTGCCGGTGAAGCTCGACCGGGTCTCGGCGGGCAACGAGACGATCGCGCTGCGCCCCAGCCGCCGGATCGATGCGCTGGCCGATCTCGGCCGCAAGCTCCAGGATGGATTGCGTCACGCCGGGCTGCTGCGCGGCGCCTGGGATTTCCACCCGCACGTCACCCTGCTCTACCGCAAGGGCCGCCCGTTCACGCGGACGATCCCGCCGATCGGCTGGGACGCGACCGATTTCGTGCTGATCCATTCGGTGCTCGGCGAGCATCGCCATATCGAGCTGGGCCGCTGGCCGCTGATCGACAGCCAGGGCGCCTTCGGCTTCTAGAAGCCCAGCCCCAGCTGCGCCACGTTGCGGGTAACGACTCCGTCCCGCACCTCGACGCCTTCGATGCCGAGCATCAGCGCCTTGGACGACGCGCCGCCGGGTGCCGAGAAGCCGCCGATCTGCCCATTGGCGGCAGTCACGCGGTGGCAGGGGATGATCAGCGGCACCGGATTGGCCGCCATCGCTTCGCCGACGTCGCGGGCGAATTCGGGGCCGGCATCGAGCGCCTTGGCGATCGCGCCATAGGTTGCGGTCTCGCCCCAGCCGAGTTGGCGGACCGCGGCATAGACGCGCTCGAAGAACGGCGCCTGCCGCCCAAGATCGACCGGAACGCGTGCGAAATCGACCCGCTCCCCGGCGAAATAGCGCAATGCATCGTCGATCACCGCCTGCACCTTTGGCGGCGGCGCCACCCGCCGCGCATCGGGCAGGCGCCGGAGCAGCGCGCGTTCGGCTTCCTGCGTGCTGCCCGCCGGCAGCCGGAAGCTGATCACGCCGATCGCATGCCAGCCGATCGCGGCGAAGCCCGCCGCGGTCTCGAACACGGTATAGAAGCACGCATCCGTCATGCCGCCGAGATCGGAACGTCATCCGCCATGCGCAACCCGCCCGTTTCTAGCCGGCGACCAGTTCCACCCAGCGGCGATGCACCCAGCCCGATTTGCACGGCCCGGCATAGGCGGCGCTTTTTGCTGCCGCGCTGGTCACGCCGCAGTCCCCGCGCGGACGGGAATAGACGATGCCGATCCAGTCTCCCTTGTCGGCGCACATATAGACTTCGTCGCCATTGCGCAGCCGACCCAGCTCGCGCCCCTGTGCCGACGGCCGGGCACGAACCGACAGGAAGCCGTCGCCGCCTGCCTTGAGGCCCTTGACCACGCCGAGCCCGCACGGATCGAGCCCGTCCGCGAGCAGCATCACCGGTACTTCCGGCCGGGCCGCCTGCTGGCGGTCCGGGGTGCCCGCGACCGCGAGCACCAGCATCATCGCGAGTTTCATCGCCCCGCTCCTCCCGGACGCAACCTGCCTTACGCGCCGACGGTCTGCTCGATCACGCCGAAGATCGGGTGGTGCTTGTCGTCCTCGGCCCAGATGCGCACCGTGTCGCCCGCCTTGAGGAAGGGGGTCTCCGGCTTGCCGCCGCGGATCGTCTCAATCGTGCGGATCTCGGCGAGGCAGGAATAGCCGACGCCGCCTTCGCTCACCGGCTTGCCCGGCCCGCCATCCTCGCCACGGTTCGAGACGGTGCCCGAGCCGATGATCGTGCCAGCGCCGAGCGCGCGCGTCTTGGCGGCGTGCGCTACCAGCGTGCCGAAGTCGAAGGTCATGTCGACCCCGGCATCGGCGCGGCCGAAGGGCTTGCCGTTCACATCGACCATCAGCTTGCGGTGGAGCTTGCCGTCCTTCCACCAGTCGCCGAGCGAATCGGGCGTGACGAACACCGGCGAGAAGGCGCTGGCCGGCTTGGACTGGAAGAAGCCGAAGCCCTTGGCGAGCTCGCCCGGGATCAGGTTGCGCAGCGACACGTCGTTGGTGAGGCCGACGAGCCGGATCGCGGCGAGCGCCTCTTCCCGCGAGGCGCCGAGCGGCACGTCGCCGGTGACGACCACCACTTCGCCTTCCAGGTCGCAGCCCCAGCTCTCGTCGGCGAGCGGGATCGGATCGCGCGGGCCGAGGAAGCCGTCGCTGCCGCCCTGGTACATCAGCGGATCGTGCCAGAAGCTGTCGGGCATCTCGGCGTTCCGCGCCTGGCGGACCAGCGCGACGTGATTCACATAGGCCGAGCCATCGGCCCATTGATAGGCGCGCGGCAACGGCGCGGCGGCGAAGCGCTCATGGAAGCGCTCGCGCGGAATCACTTCGTGATCGAGATCGGTCGCAAGGTTGCGCAGATCAGCTTCCACGCTGTCCCACTTGTCGAGCGCCGCCTGCAGCGTCGGCGCGATCATGTCGGCGCCGGCATACCAGGCCAGGTCGCTCGATACGACGACCAGCTTGCCGTCCCGGCCGCTCTTCAGGCTTGCGAGCTTCATATGTCTCTCCTTTGCGCCAACCATAGCCGCCCGCACGGCCAAGTCGAGCGAACTCGGGCCAATTCAGTCGGTTGACTCACGCGGCTGCCCCCCGCATCGAAGGGCCATGGGGGTCGCATTGCGCTTTCTGGACCATGAAGGCGAAATGGCGGCGCGCATCCGGGCGTTCGACTGGGCGAACCACCCGCTCGGCCCGCCCGAAGCTTGGCCCGACGCTCTAAAATTCGCGCTCGACCTCGCGCTGGGCGCGACCTTCCCCACCGCCATCTACTGGGGCGAGGACTTCCATCTTCTCTACAACGACGCCTGGGCGCCGATCCCGGCCGACCGCCATCCGGCCGCGCTGGGCCAGCCGGCACGCCAATTGTGGAGCGACATCTGGGACGTGGTCGGCCCGCAGATGGAGCAGGTGCTGGCCAGGGGCCGCGGCTTCGCCATCTACGATCAGTTCCTGGCGATGGAACGCGAGGGCCGCGCCCGGGAGACCTGGTGGAACTACAGCTTCACCCCGATCCGCGATGCCGAGGGCCGGGTGCGCGGGCTGCTCAACCAAGGCAACGAGACGACTCGCACCGTCCTCGCCGAGCGCGCCCGCATCGCCGAAGTCGAGCGGCTGCGCGACCTGTTCGAGCAGGCGCCCGGCGCAGTGGCGCTGCTCCACGGCCCCGAGCATCGCTACGAGTTCGCCAATTCGGAATATCTCGCGCTGATCGGCGGCCGCCCGGTGCTCGGCATGACGGTGGCGGAGGCCCTGCCCGAAGTGGTGGAGCAGGGCTTCGTCTCCCTGCTCGACAGCGTCTACACCAGCGGCGAGCCGTTCCGCGCCGACGGCGTGCCCGTGCTGCTGCACCGCCAGGCAAACGCGCCCGCCGACACGCGCTTCCTCGATTTCGTCTACCAGCCGATCAAGGACGCGAGCGGCAACACCACCGACATCTTCGTCGCCGCCAACGACGTGACCGAGCGCACCACCGCCAAGGAAGCGCTGCGCAGGAGCGAGGAGCGGCTGCAACTCGCCCTCAACGCGTCCCTCGGCGTCGGCACCTGGGTTTGGGACGTGCCGGCCGACCTGGTGACCGCCGATGCCCGCTTCCTGCGCCTCTACGGCGTCGACGAGACGCTGGCGGGACAGGGCCAGCCGATCGCGCGCTTCTTCGTCAACGTCCATGCCGAGGATCGCCCCCGGCTGGAGGCGAGCATCGCGCGGGCGCTGCACGAACGCGAGCCGTTCAACGAGGAATATCGGCTGCTCCAGCCCGACGGTACGGTGCGCTGGGTAAGCGCGCAGGGCCGCGCGACCTTCGACGACGAAGGCAAGCCGCTGCGCTTCCCGGGCGTCACCTTCGACATCACCGAGCGCAAGCTCGCCGAGGAAGCGGCGCGCGACGCGGCGGAGGACCTGCGCCTGGCCAATGACGCCCAGGCCTTTCTGGGCGCGCTTGCCGATCAGCAGCGCTCGCTCGATTCGGCCGATGCCGTGATGCACTTCACCGCCGCCGCGCTGGGCGAGCAGATGCGGCTCGATCGGGTGGTGTTCTACCGCGTCCAGGGCGACGAGGTCCGCTTCGGCCCCCATTGGGGCAGCGGCCGGCTCGCACCGCTCGAAGGCACGCTGGCGATCGATGCGCTGGGCGACAATGCCCGCGCCTATCGCGCCGGGCGCACCGCAGTGCTCAGCGACACCGCCCGCGAATCGCCGGAGCTTGCGCATCTGGCCGGTGCCGGCGTCGGCGTGCCGCTGCTGCGCGGCGGACAATGGGTGGCGGTGATGTCGATCAACGCCGCCGACCCGCGCAAATGGACCGCCGAGGAAGTCGCCTTCATCGAGGCGGTGGCGGAGACGACCTGGGACGCGGTCGAGCGCGTCGAGGCGGTGGCGGCACTCCGCGACAGCGAAGCCAAGTTCCGCGCGATCGCCAATTCGATCGACCAGATGGTCTGGTCGACCCAGCCCGACGGCTATCACGATTATTACAACGACCGCTGGTACGAATATACCGGCGTGCCCGCCGGCAGCACCGATGGCGCGGCTTGGAACGGCATGTTCCACCCCGACGATCAGGAGCGCGCCTGGGCGGTGTGGCGCCAGTGCCTGGAGACCGGCGAGCGCTACCGGATCGAATATCGCCTGCGCCACCGGTCGGGCCGCTATCGCTGGGTGCTGGGCAGCGCCCAGCCGGTGCGCGACGCGCGCGGCGAGATCACCCGCTGGTTCGGCACCTGCACCGATATCCAGGACATCGTCGACGCTCGCGAAGTGCTCGCCAGCTCGCGCGAGGCGCTGGAGGCGGCGATCCGGGAGCGGACCGAGCAGCTGATGGCCGCGGAAGCGCGGCTGCGCCAGGCGCACAAGATGGAAGCCGTCGGCCAGCTGACCGGGGGCATCGCGCACGACTTCAACAACATGCTCGCCGTGGTGATCGGCGCACTCGACCTGCTCGAGCGGCGGCTGGCGCAGGGCAATCTCAACCTCGACAAATACATCACCGCCGCGCGCGAAGGCGCCACCCGTGCCGCCGCGCTCACCCAGCGGCTGCTCGCCTTCTCGCGCCAGCAGCCGCTCGCGCCGGTGGCGATCGATGCCAATGCCATGGTCAACGGCATGATCGAGCTGCTCGTCCGCACGCTGGGCGATGACGTCACGGTGGAGACGGTGCTGCCCGCCGGCGTGCGCCCGCTGCTCGCCGATCCCAACCAGCTCGAGAACGTCATCCTCAACCTGTCGGTCAACGCGCGCGATGCGATGCCGCATGGCGGCAAGCTGGTGCTGACCTCCGCCAATGCGCGGTTCGAGGCCGATGAGGCCGCCGAGCTCGAGCTGCAGCCCGGCGACTATGTCGAGATCGCCGTTACCGACAGCGGCACCGGCATGACGCCCGATGTCGCCGCGCGCGCCTTCGATCCGTTCTTCACCACCAAGGGCGTGGGCAAGGGTACCGGGCTGGGGCTCAGCCAGGTATTCGGCTTCGTCCGCCAGTCGGGCGGCGCGGTCGGCATCGATACCGAGCCGGGCCGGGGCACCACCGTGCGGCTCTATCTGCCGGTCCACCAGGGCGCCGCGCCGGTACCGCGCTCGGAGACACCGGCCCCTGCGCTTGCCGGCGCCCGTGAAGGCGAGACGGTGCTGGTCGTCGAGGACGAGGAGCGCGTGCGCAACTTCTCGGTCGAGGCGCTGCGCGAGCTTGGCTATCACGTGATCGGCGCACGCGACGGTCCCGAGGCATTGCGGCTCATCGACACCGGCCAGCCGATCGCGCTGCTGTTCAGCGACGTGGTGATGCCCGAGATGACCGGGCAGGAACTGGCCGAGCGCGCCCGCGCCCGGGTCCCCGGACTCAAGGTGCTGCTGACCAGCGGTTATGCGCCCGAAACCGCGCGTGTGGCGGGCGAGACGATCCTCGCCAAGCCGTTCGATCTGGACCGGCTCGCCGCCGCCGTGCGCACCGCGCTCGACGCATAAAGGCTTGACCGAATCGAGCGCGCGGGCCATGCGCGCCGCGGCTTCGGCGCCCCGCGCCCCGCCCCCGTAACGCCCAGCCGCCGAGTCCTGTCGAAGGGCGGCTTGTGGCCCGCCCCGGCAGGCGGAGACGTGTATCCATGGCAAATGTAGCGGTTATCGGCGCCCAATGGGGTGACGAAGGCAAGGGCAAGATCGTCGACTGGCTCGCCGAGCGCGCCGACATGGTCGTGCGCTTCCAGGGCGGCCACAATGCCGGGCACACGCTCGTCGTCGGCGAGAATGTCTACAAGCTTTCGCTCCTCCCCTCGGGCATCGTCCGCGGCACGCCTTCGGTGATCGGCAACGGCGTCGTCCTCGACCCCTGGCATCTCAAGGCCGAGGTCGAGAAGCTGCGCGGCCAGGGTGTCGAGATCACGCCCGACAAGCTGATGATCGCGGACAATTGCCCGCTGATCCTCCCCTTCCACCGCGATCTCGACGCGCTGCGCGAGGACGCCAGCGGCGCCGGCAAGATCGGCACCACGCGCCGCGGCATCGGCCCGGCCTATGAGGACAAGGTCGGCCGCCGCGCGATCCGCGTCTGCGACCTGGCGCATCTCGACGAGCTCGGCCCGCAGCTCGATCGCCTGACCGCCCACCACGACGCACTGCGCGCCGGCTTCGACCAGCCGCCGATCGATCGCGAGGAACTGCTCGCCGAGCTGCGCGAGATCGCCGGCTTCGTGCTGCCTTTCGCCCAGCCGGTGTGGCGCGCGCTCAACGCCGCCCGTGAGCGCGGCCGCCGCATCCTGTTCGAAGGCGCGCAGGGCGTGCTGCTCGACATCGATCACGGCACCTATCCGTTCGTCACCTCGTCGAACACGGTGGCGGGCACCGCCTCGGCCGGCTCGGGCATCGGCCCGGGCGCGGTTGGCTTCGTGCTCGGCATCGCCAAGGCCTATACCACCCGCGTCGGCTCGGGCCCGTTCCCGAGCGAGCAGGACAATGACGTGGGCGAGCGGCTCGGCACGCGTGGCCATGAGTTCGGCACCGTCACCGGCCGCAAGCGCCGTTGCGGCTGGCTCGACGCGGTGCTGCTGCGCCAGTCGGCTGCCGTCTCCGGCATCACCGGCATCGCGCTGACCAAGCTCGACGTGCTCGACGGGTTCGACGAGATCAAGGTGTGCACCGGCTACACTCTGCGCGGCGAGGCGATCGACTATTACCCCTCGAACGCCGCCGACCAGGCCGCGGTCGAAGCGGTCTACGAGACGATGCCGGGCTGGCAGGAAACCACCGCGGGCGCGCGCAGCTGGGCCGAGCTGCCCGCCGCCGCGATCAAATATATCCGCCGGGTGGAAGAGCTGATCCGCTGCCCGGTGGCGCTGGTCTCGACCAGCCCCGAGCGCGAGGACACGATTCTGGTCCGCGATCCCTTCGCGGACTGACAAAAGAAAGCGCGCTGCCCATCCGGCCACGGATGTGGGCAGCGCGCTTCCTGAAGCCTGAGAAAGCCCGGCTTAGTCGGGCTTCTTCTTGCCCTTCTTGGCGTCGCGCTTGTCCGCTTCGGCCGTGGTCGGGTCCTGGCTCGGCGGTGCCGGATCGGGTGCCGGAGCCGTGGTCGTCGTCGCATCCGGCTGCGGTGCCGGGTCGGGTTGGGGTTCCGGCGCGGGGGCGGGCGCCGTCGTCGTGGTCGACTGATCAGTGGAGTCGGTGGTCTGGGCGAAGGCTGCGGGGGCAGCCAGCAGCGCCGCAGCGCCGATCAGGGTTTTGAGCAACATACAGGGCAATCCTCCTTCGGTTTTTGCCGACAACCCTTCGAGCCGCTGCACATGTCTGGATTGTTTCCAGCGATTTCACCCAGCCCTGCCGGGCGCACGGCTGGGCAGCGAGCTGAGCCGCCGGAGGGACAAGCCGAAACCCGGGGGCAACAAAAAGGGCGGCCACACCCGCCGGTGCGCCGCCTTTTTTAGTCCGCCGGACGCGCCGGCCTGCTGCTACCGAATCAGCCGACCTGGGCGCGGTGGAGCAGCTTCTGGTCGGCGAGTACCAGCGCCATCATCGCCTCGACCACCGGCACGCCGCGGATACCGACGCACGGGTCATGGCGGCCCTTGGTGCGGATTTCCGCCGCCTCGCCGGCGCGGTTGATCGTCTCGACCGGCGTCAGGATCGAGCTGGTCGGCTTGAACGCCGCGCGCACGTGCACCGGCTGGCCGGTCGAGATGCCGCCCGCGATGCCGCCGGCGTGGTTGGCAAGGAACTCGGGACCATGGGCACCCGGGCGCATCGGATCGGCATTGGCCTCGCCGGTCGCCAGCGCGGCGGCGAAGCCGTCGCCGATCTCGATGCCCTTCACCGCGTTGATCGACATGATCGCGGCGGCAAGCTCGCTGTCGAGCTTGGCATAGAGCGGCGCGCCCCAGCCGGCGGGCACGCCGGTGGCCTCGCAGGTGACCGTCGCGCCGAGCGAGGAGCCGGCCTTGCGCGCCTCGTCGACCAGCGCCTCCCAGCGCACCGCCGCCTCGGCATCGGGCGAGAAGAAGGCGTTGCGGTCGATCTCCTCGGCGTCGAAGCGCGAATAGACAATCGGGGCATGGCCGATCGCCTCGACCCAGCCGGTGATCGTCACTTCGGGAATGACCAGCCGGGCGATCGCGCCGGCCGCCACCCGCGCCGCGGTCTCGCGCGCCGAGCTGCGCCCGCCGCCGCGATAGTCGCGGAAGCCGTATTTGGCGTCATAGGCATAATCGGCATGGCCCGGGCGATAGGCCTGCGCGACTTCGGAATAGTCCTTCGAGCGCTGGTCGACATTCTCGATCATCAGGCTGATCGGCGTGCCCGTGGTGCGGCCTTCGAAGACGCCGGAGAGGATGCGGACCTGGTCCGGCTCCTGGCGCTGCGTTGTGAAGCGCGACTGTCCCGGGCGACGCTTGTCGAGATAGGGCTGGATATCCGCCTCGGACAGGGCGATGCCCGGAGGGCAACCGTCAACAACGACGCCGAGGGCCGGGCCGTGGCTCTCGCCCCAGGTGGTGAAGCGGAAGACGCGTCCGAAGGTGTTGTAGCTCACTTAGTCCCGCCCAGCTCTGCGAACGCCGATGCATGCGTCGCGGCGCCGCGCACCCCGCACGGCATGGCGCCGCCCTGCAGCGGCAGCGCCATCAGATACTCGCCGGCATAGGGCGAGGCAAATCCCTGCGCCCATTCGGCCGCGAAGCCGAACCGCTCATAATAGCCGGGCTCGCCGAGCACGAAGCACAGCATCGCCCCCGCGGCACCCAGCTGGGCGATTCCGGCCTGAACCAGCGCCTCGCCCACACCCTGCCTGCGCCAGTCCTTCCCGACCGCGAGCGGCGCCATCGCCACGGCGGCGATCGGCTTGTCCGCGATCGACACGTCCATCCGGCTGAATGCGATCATCCCGGCAAGCGCACCGGTCTCCTCGTCATCGGCGACGAGGGTCAGCACCATGTCGCCGTCGATGCACAGCCGCTGGACCAGCCGCGCCTCATCCTCCGCCGGGAAAACGCGGCGCAGCAGCGCATCGATCGCCGCGACGTCCCCGCCATTGGCGGGGCGCACCACGATGCTCATGCCGGAAACCCTTACGAAAGCGCGATGTCGGGCGCGTCCTCGGCCTTCATGCCGATGACGTTGTAGCCGGCATCGACATGGTGGATCTCGCCGGTCACGCCCGACGACAGGTCCGACAGCATGTAGAGCCCGGCGCCGCCGACATCCTCGATCGTCACGGTGCGGCGCATCGGCGAGTTCAGCTCGTTCCACTTCAGGATGTAGTTGAAGTCGCCGATGCCGCGCGCGGCCAGCGTCTGGATCGGGCCGGCCGAGATCGCGTTGATCCGGATGTTCTCCGGCCCGAGATCGACCGCGAGATACTTCACGCTGGTCTCGAGCGCGGACTTGGCGACGCCCATCACGTTATAGTGCGGGATCACCTTCTCGGCGCCGTAATAGGTCAGCGTCAGGATCGAGCCGCCATTCGGCATCATCGCGCGCGCGCGCTGGGCGACGGCGACGAGGCTGTAGGCCGAGATGTTCATCGTCATCAGGAAGTTGTCGAGCGTGGTGTCGTAGAACTTGCCGCGCAGCTGAGACTTGTCCGAAAAGCCGATCGCGTGGACGACGAAGTCGATCGTCGGCCACTTCGCCTTGAGCGTCTCGAACGCGGTGTCGAGCGCGCCCATGTCGGCCACGTCGCAATCGATCAGCGTATCCGAGCCGAGCTGGTCGGCGAGCGGCTTCACGCGCTTCAGCAGCGCTTCGCCCTGATAGCTGAATGCCAGCTCCGCACCCTGTTCGGCGAGCTTCTGTGCAATGCCCCAAGCGAGGCTCTTGTCATTGGCGAGGCCCATGATCAGCCCGCGCTTGCCCTGCATCAATCCGGTCACGACGAAATATTCTCCTGCTTCTCCGGCTCCTCTAGACTCGTTTCGGGCGTTTCCGCCAGAGCCGCGTTCAACTCCGCCCCGACGACGAGCCCGAGCCCGACGAGGAAGAAGAAGATCAGCGCGATCATCACGCCTGCCAGGCTGCCATAGGTCAAATCATAGCTGCCTAGGGTGCCGAGGATGTGCGGCAACAGCGCCGTGACCAACAGCCACCACCCTGCGGTGAAAAGCGCCCCCGGCCATTTCGGGCACTTGCTCTTCCGGTAACGGCTCGGCGTCAGCGAGTAGAACAGGATGTAGAGCGCGCCGAACAGGGCGACCGCCGGGGCGATCTTGGTGAGCGAGACGATGCGCTGCGCCTCGGATGCCCAGGGGAAGATATTGTAGAGGAACTGCTCGACGCCGGTCAGGATCACCTGGAAGCTGAACGCCGCCATGGTGAGTACCACCGATCCGATGATCATCCCGATCGCCCCCAGCCGGTAGCGCCAGAAAGGCGTGCGCGACTGGACGCCATAGGCCTGGCGCAGGATGCCGCGGATCGTCTCGATGAAGCCGGCGACGGTCCACAGCCCGACGATCGCGCCGAACCATAGCAGGTTGCCGGTCCGCGCCATCAGCACGTCCGACACCGGCTTCCTGAGCAAGGTCGCGACATCGGGCGGCACGGTGTGGAGAAACGCCTCCAGCGTGTGGATCCCCTCCGAGCTGCGCCCGAACAATTGCGCGATCGCGGCGGCGACGATGAAGAAGGGAAACAGCGTAACCAGCGAGAGATAGGCAAGGTTGCCGGCATAGGTGAAGCCGTCGTTGAACGTGCCGATCACCACCCGCTTGGTCACGGTCCAGAATTTGGGGCCGAGGCCGATCCGGGCGAGCAGCGCGAGAATGCGGGACCCAAGCCCCGGCTTCGCTTGCGCGGCACCCGTATCTTCCCCTGTCGTCACAGAGCGTTAGACGCCCATGCGGCCACGCGGGTTCCCCTTGTCGTTCCAGCCCCGGGCGAACTCGATCAGCGCATCGTCATCGACCGGCAGCTCGACCATCAGCGTGACGAGCAGGTCGCCGCGGCCGCCCCCGGAACCTGGCGCCTTCTTGTGGAAGCCGCGGCCCTTGAGGCGCAGCGTCTTTCCGGAAGACGAGCCCTTCGGCACCTTGAGCATCACCGCGCCGTCCGGCGTCGGCACGCGCACTTCGGCGCCGAGCACGGCTTCCGACAGCGTGACCGGCAGCTCGAGGCGGATGTCGTCGCCCTGGCGCTCGTAGAAGCGGTGCGGCTGGACCTCGATCGTCACGATCGCATCGCCCGCACCGCCCGGGCCTTCCTCGCCCTTGCCGGCCAGGCGCATCTGCGTGCCGGTCTCGACGCCGGCGGGAAGCTTCAGGTCGATGGTCTTGCCGTCGCGCAGGGTGATGCGCTGGGGCGCGAGCTTGGCCGCATCCTCGAACGAGACCGCGAGGCGATAGGCGGTGTTGGCGCCCTTGGCCGCGGCACGCTTGCCGAAGTCACCGAAGCCGCCCGAAAAGCCGCCGCCGCCGCGCCGGCCGCCCATGCCGCCGAACAGCCCCTCGAAGATGTCGCCGAAGCCGCCGGCCTCGCCCGCACCGCCGCCAAAGTCCGGACGGAAGCCGCCCTGGCCACCGCCCATGCCGCCGGCACCGAAGCCGCCGAACGGATTGGTCGGGTTGCCCTCGCCATCGATCTCGCCGCGATCGAAGCGGGCGCGCTTGTCCTTGTCGGTCAGCAGGTCATAGGCCTGGGTGACTTGGCTGAACTTCTCCGCCGCCTTGGGATTGTCCTTGTTGCGGTCCGGATGCAGCTCCTTGGCGAGCTTGCGATAGGCCTTCTTGATGTCGGCCTCGCTCGCGCCACGCGCAACGTTCAGAATGGAATACGGATCAGCAGCCATCAAAACCCCTTTGGACGCGCCGTATTTCGGCGCGTCGGAGGCGTAACGCAAGGGTCAGCCAGTCGGTTCTTGCGCGGGCTCGTCCAGCGGCGCGACATCGACCGAGACGCGCATGTCCTGCGCACCCGATCCCAGCACGATCCCGTCGATCGGCGCGATCTCGGCATAGTCGCGGCCGATCGCGACGACGACATGGTCCTCAGCCATCCAGATGCCGTTGGTCGGATCGACGCCGGCCCAGCCGAGATCGGGCCCGGCCCAGACCAGCACCCAGGCATGCGTCGCGTCGGCGCCGACCAGCCGCGGCTGGCCCGGCGGCGGCAGCGTGCGTAGATAGCCCGAGACATAGGCGGCGGGCAGCCCGGCGGCGCGCAGGCCCGAGATCATGATCTGCGCGAAATCCTGGCAAACCCCGCGCCGCTTGTCGAAGGCCGCGCGCGGCGGCGTGTCGACCAAAGTCGCGCTCGGGTCGAAATCGAATTCGCGCTGGATCCGCGTCGCCAGCGCATAGGCGGCCTCCAGCACGCCGCGCTCGGGCGCGAGATCGGGCGCGCACCAGTCGGCGATCGCGCTGTCGAGCGGGATCTGCGGCGACGGGAAGAGATAGGATGCCGGGCTGGCCGGCGAGGCGTCGCGGCTTTCGCGCGCCAGCCGCGCGATCCCGGCCAGCGTCGGATCCGAGGGCGACGGCACCGGGATCGGCCGCTCGACGCGGATGCGCGCGGTGCTCTCGATCGTCAGCGTGCTGGTCGGCACGTCGAGCACCAGCCGCACGACATTGGCGAGCCCGGCCTCGGCCCGCGCCGGGAAGGTCCGCCCGCCCGGTTCGACCGACAATGCATAGTCGAGCACTTCCTGTCCCGACCACAGGATCGGCTTCAGCCGCAGGTTGCAGCGCGCGAACGCGGCCGGCTGCGCATAGTCGAACCGGGTGACGTGACGGATGCGGTAGAGCATCAGGCGAGGACGAGCCCGGCGGCGCGCAGCGGCTCCGACCCTTGCAGGAAATAGCGCCGCGCGATCGCATCGGAGAGACAGGCGAGGCGCGCCTCCAGCCCGGCGAGCATGACATCCTCGATCCGCGTCGCATGCGCGGTCACCAGGATCGCCGCCAGCTCGCGCGCCTGCTCCTGCTGCGGCTCGGCCAGCCCGTCGTCGGACAGCACCGGCAGCTTGTTGAGATGTCCCGAGATCGCCGCGATCTGATAGGCGATGCCGCGCGGATTGCCGGGATCGAGCGTCACCAGATCGAGCACCGGCACCCGGGCGATGCCGGTCAGATAGCGCTGGCGATAGCTGATCTGGCTGTCGGCGAGGTCGAGCAACGTGCCGAGATCGTCGCTGGTCGCATCGGCCCGGCCAAAGGCGCGCAGGAAGCGCAACGTCTGCATCGCCCGCTCGATACGCCGGCCCATGTCGTGGAAGCGCCAGGCATCGGTGCGGCCCATATGCTCGGCGACGAGCCCGGCGAGCGCCGAGTAGCGCCGCTGGAGCGATCCCGCCTTTTCGAGCAGCCCGCCGCGCGTCGGGAAAGGCGCGTCGAGCAGCCGGACCATGTCGGCCGCCAGCCGGTCGCGCGAGACTTCGCCGATCAGCCTGGCCTGGGCATTGATCGCGGCGACGCTGTACCAGCCCTCTTCCCCGTCGCCGAGCGCGGTGCGGGCGAGCTGGGTCAGGTCGGCGCGTTTCAGGCCCCTCGGTTCGGGCGCGGCGCCGCGCGCGACGAGGTTGTCGACCAGGCAGCGCACCGTATCGGCGGCCAGCGCCGCGCCGGTGTCCGCGCTGATCGAATTGCCGAGCAACGCGCGGATCACCCCGAGCTGGGCTTCGCCGCGCTCGAGATAGCGGCCCAGCCAGAAGAGATTGTCGGCGACGCGGCTGGGCAGCGTGCCCGGGTTGCGGCGCAGCTGGGTCGAATCGCCCGAGGGCAGCAGCGACACCGGCTCGACCGGCTCGGGGCCATGGATGCAGACGTCGGCCGACCACATGCCCTCGCCCATCACCGCGGCGCGCGCATCGGCATGTTCGCCGATCCGGGCGAAGCCGCCGGGCAGCACGGTCCAGCTGCCATCGGCGCCGCGCGCCGCGAACACGCGCAGCGTGAACGGCCGCGCGGCGAGCTTGTCCTCGCTCACCACCGGCATCGTCGCGAGATGGACGACTTCCTGCCCGACATAATCCTGCGGCCGGCGGCGAAGATCGGCGAGCAGCGCGGCGCGCGCCTCGCCGCGCAGCGATGCGCCCAGCACCGGCGCCCCCTCGGGCAGGCCGAGCGGCGCCACGCCGAAGGCCGGCGCGATCAGCAGCTGGTCGAGATGCGCCTCGACATGCGCGCGCGCATCCTCCTGCCCGCACCACCAGGTGGCGATATTGGGCATCTTCAGCCCCTCGCCGGTCAGCTGCCCGGCGAGCCGCGGCAGGAAGGCCGAGAAGGCCGGTGCCTCGATCAGCCCGGCGCCGGGCGCGTTGGCAATCACGACATTGCCGGCGACCATTGCGTCGACCAGTCCCGGCACCCCGATCGTCGAGTGACTGTCGAGCGCCAGCGGATCGAGCAGCCGCGGATCGAGCCGGCGCCACAGCGCATCGACGCGCTTCAGCCCCGCGATCGTGCGGACATAGAGCTGCTCGTCGAGCACGGCGAGATCGGCACCCTCGACCAGCAGCCAGCCGAGATAGCGCGCGAGATGCGCCTGCTCGGCATAGCTCGGGTTGAGCCGCCCGGGGGTGAGCAGCGCGATGCGCGGTTCGGCGCGGCGGCAGCGCGCGGCCAGCCCCTCGCGAAAGGCGGCGAAGAAGGGCGCATGGCGGGCGATGTTGAGCCGGCCCTGCAACCCGTCGAGCGTCTGCCCCATCGCCAGCCGGTTCTCGAGCGCATAGCCGGCGCCGGCGGGCGCGCGCAGGTGATCGGAGAGCACGCGCCAGTTGCCATCGGGCCCGCGGCACAGGTCGAAGGCGACCGTCTGGAGATGATAGCCGCCCGGCGGCACCAGGTTGGTGAGCGGACGCAGGAAGAAGGGGCTGCCGGTGACGACCGCGGCGGGCACATGCCCTTCGGCGACCAGCCGGCCCGGGCCGTAGATGTCGGCGAGCACCGCTTCCATCACTTCGGCACGCTGGGCGACGCCGGCGGCGATGCCGGCCCATTCGCTCTCCGGGATCAGCAGCGGCACCGGCGAGAGCGGCCAGGGGCGCTCCTCGCCCTCGCCGGCGATGCGGAAGCCGGTGCCGATATCCTCGGCATGGCGATGCGCGCGCTCGCGGGCGGTCTCGAGATTCTCGCCGGTCAGCCCGGCCAGCTCCTCGAACACCGCGCCCCAGGCGGCATCGTTCGAGAGCATGTCGTCGGCGGGCGCGGAGGCACGATAGTCCGCGATCCACCGATCGGCGATCATGCCCGCGTCGAACAGAGGTGCGGCGTTGCTCGCCAAGCTATCGTCCCCAGCTATTCGGGGGACTGATGGGGCAATCCCTGCTGCATGGCAACATGGGATCCACCGCGCGGGGTGTTCCCGCGCGGCGTCCCCCTTTTAGCTCAACGCACGAAAGTCAGCGTCGAGATATGCATCACGCTGGCGACGTCCTGCCCGCCCAGCTTGGCCGGCGCTTCCTCGGTGTGCGAGGCGCTGACCAGATAGCGGCCCTTGCCGAGCGCCGGGACGGTGATCCTGCCTGCCGCATCGGTGGCGAACGCCTTCTGCCAGCGATCGGGCGAGATGATCATGAGCTTGGCATCGGCGAGCGGCTTGCCGCGGAAGAGCAAGGTGAACTGGTCGCTGTTCGCCGCGACCGGCACCAGCTCGAGGTCCATCTTGTGGCTAGTCTCGGTGCGGCCGGCGCGCGCGTAGAAGATCGCGCCCTGCTTGGCCGTGCCCGACTGCCAGGGCTCGAACACCGCATCGTCGCGCACGCGCACGTCGCCGGTGCCGGCGACCGCCGCCTCGATATGGTTGGCGCGGCGGGTCAGCGTCGGGGCGGCGACGCCCACCAGCTGCGGCTTCTGCAGGTGATGCCATTCCGGATCGCCATTGGCAGGCACCGCCTCGTGCGGCTCGCCCAGATAGATGCGCGCCGGGCCCTTGCCGTCATGCTCGATCCAGATCTCATGGGCGGCGACCGGCGCGGCGGCCAGCATGGCGACCGCGGCAAGCAAAAGCTTCTTCATCGAATGTCTCCCTGGTTCGAACGGAAGGCGGCGTGGCAACCGCCGCCTCCCGCTCGGTTGGTCAGAAGCGGTAGTTGACGCCGACCGTGAAGTTGCGCGGCGCACCGTAGCGATACTGGCTGAACGTGCCCATCTGGCTGTAATAGGTCTCGTCGAACAGATTCTCGACATTAGCCTGCACCGAGACCGCGTCGGTCAGCGCATAGCGCGCCATCAGGTTGACCACGGTGAAGCCGTCCTGCTGGAAGCGGAAGGCGGCGTTGGTCACCGGGTTGGTGCCGTCGGTATAGGCCTTGCTGCGATAGTTGACGCCGCCGCCGACCGTCAGGCGATCGATCGTGTAGGTGGTGAACAGCTTGAGCAGGCGGCGCGGCTGCTGCGTGTTCGCCGCCACCCCGTCGCGATCCTCGGCCTTGAACTGGCTATAGCCGAAATTGATGTTCCAGCCCGGCAGCACCTGCCCGGTCACCTCAATCTCGAATCCCTCGCTGGTGACGCCCTGTGCCGCGATATAGGTCTGCTGCGGCAGGCCGCCGGCGGGCGGGACGACCATGATGTCGGGCTGGCCGACATTGTCCTGCTCGATGCGGAACAGCGCGACCGAGGTCTGCAGCGCCTCATTGAAGAACGCGCTCTTCAGGCCGACTTCATAGGCCTTGCCGTCGAGCGGCTTGATCAGTTCGAAGCTGCGGGTGCGCAGGTTCTGCGGCTGGAAGATCCGGGTGTAGCTCGCATAGAGCCGGTGGTTCGAGGTCACGTCGAGCAGCGCGCCGACATAGGGGATGAACTCGTTGTCGGCGCCGTAGTCGCTCGCACCGCTCCAGGCGAAGCCCTTCTGGTGCCAGCTGGCGATGCGCCCGCCCGCGATGATCTTGAGCGGATCGGCGATGTTCAGGCGGACCGCGCCGTAATAGCCGGTCTGCTTGATCCGCTCCTGCTCGTTGCGGATCGGGGTGGTGCCCCAGATCGGCTCGGGGAACAGCGCGCCTTCGCGGCCGAGGACCGGAACGTTGGTCGCCCAGCTGTTCAGCCCGGCGCCCCAGGCCGGATTGTTCTGGGTATAGGGCGCGGTGAAATTGTCGGTGTGGCGGTTGAGGATGCTGTGCAGCGCGCCGAGCACCACTTCATGATCGCGGCCGAACAGGTTGACGCTGCCCTTGATCTGCGCGTCGAAGCTGTCCTGGATGCTGATGCCTTCCGACTTGTACGGATTGCTGCTCTCGATCGTGCCGGTCGCGCGGTTGGCGGTGCCGTACATGTAGAGCAGCTGGGTATCGCCGGTGTTGCGCAGGCGGTTGTAGTTGACCGCCACGCTCCAGCGGTCGCCGATCTCCTGGCGGACGGTGGCGAAGATGTTCTGGTTGGTGGAGTTCCAATAGGTCCAGTCGGCCGCGGTGGTCTGCGAGCGGGCGATGTCGGTGGTGACGCTGCCGTCGCTGTAGAAGGTCGGCAGCGAGCCCCAGGTCGCGCCCTTCGGCTTGGTGTCCTGGTGGCTGATGCCGGCGCGGACCAGCGTGGTGTGGGTCACATCGGCGTCGACCACGCCGTAGAGCACCCACTTCTTGGTGTGCAGCAGGTCGGTGAAGTTCTTGCCGTCCTGGTAGCGGCCGACGGCGCGGACGCGGATGCGGCCGTTCGCGTCGAGCGCGCCGCCGATGTCGGCGGAGACGCGATAGGTTTCCCAGCTGCCGATCGAGGCGTTGACGTAGCCGCCCCATTCGGCCGAGTCGGCGTGCTTGCGCACCAGGTTGACCGAGGCCGAGGGATCGCCGGCGCCCGAGAGCAGGCCGGTCGCGCCGCGCACGATTTCGACGCGCTCGAAGATCGACACGTCGATGCTGGTCTCGCCATTGCCGCCCGCCAGCGTCCAGGCCGCCGGCACGCCGTCCACCTGGGTGTTGCGGATCTCGAAGCCGCGCGCGAAGAACTCGTTGCGGACATCGTCATATTCATTGACCGACACGCCGACGCCGTTGCGGATGACGTCCGCGACCGAGACCAGGTTCTGGTCGAGGATGCGCTGCGCGGTGACGATGCTCACCGACTGCGGAGTCTCGCGCGTGGTCAGGCCCAGGCCGGTCGCGGTGTCGATCTTGTTGGGGATCGTATAGCGGCCGCTGACGACGATCTCCTCGCCCTCCGCCGGCTTCTGCGCCTCTTCGGTCTGGGCGAAGGCGGGCGAGGCGGCGAGCGCGCAAAGTGCGGCGCCCAGGCGGAGAGAAAGCTTCAACGTCACTTTTTGGGACCCCCAGATTGTCATCAGATGCGGCGCCGTTCCTGCGACGGCTCCGCGCCCTTAAATCTATTGCGAATCGTTTGCAACTACATTGCGTCGTTCGGCGCGGGTCATGAATTTCAGAAGAAAATCTGCGAACAAAAAATGAACATTCCCTGTGTACATGTAGGAAAATGGGTGCAACTTGCTCCCTCCTCGCCGCCGACCAAGGCGGTGGAAGGAGAAAAAAATGATCGAATGCACGACACTTGCGGCACTGAAGGCAGCGAACCCCACCGAACTCGGCGCACATCTGGCCGATCCATCGCTGAATGGCCTTTTCGCCTGGGCCCAGGCCGATTTCACGGGTAAAGCGGACGACCTCTATATCGTTGAGTCGAGCGGCATTCCGCTCTCGATGGGCGCTTGGGTTCGTCAGGATGCCAAGAGCCTCTCGTTCATTCAGGCAGGCGCCGGAGGGGTCAAGCGCTCCGCCTCGTCCAAGATCTCAGACACCTTGCACGCGCGCGATTTCGGCGCGGTGGGGGATGGCTCCACGGATGATACGGATGCAATCGCCAGCCTGCTCGCTGCGATGCAGGATCAAGGCAAGCCGGGCATTCTGGGGGCCGAAGGTACTGAAACGCGTTATCTGGTTCGAACCGGCGAGCTCAGATGGACCTTTTCCAATGTCGGCGGGATGGGGCTACCCGCCTGCCCAGGGCCGCGGCTCGACACCGCGGGCAAGGTGACTCTGGTGGTCAAGACCGGCTCGGACGACGCGCCGATCCTGTCCGTTCATAACGACCCCGCCGCGGGCGGCAGCTTCGTCCATGGCGGCCATATCGGAGCACTTTGTTTCGAGGATACCACCGCCGACACGGCTTCCGGCCGCCATGGCCTCTATCTCCACGGCGTGCAGTTCATGCATTTCGGAGCGATGCATTCGAGCGCGCTGAAGGGCGATCTCTGCCACATCGCCCGCATCGGCGACGAGACCAATGCCGACGGGTGGCACGTTTTTTCGTGCGCGTTCGCGGGCCTTTTCACCGAGGGCACAGAAGGCTGGACGCTGAACAACGACAGCGTCAGCCAGGTGTTCAATTTCTGCCGGATCGAGACTCTCTGGAACATCGGAGGCAAGAAGGGGCTGTGGAAGGGCCCCGGTGCCTGCAACTACTGCGTTTCGGCAACGACGGGGTATAACCAGGGCTGGGCGATCGACTGGACGGCCGACAGCGGGACCGTGCAGTTTGGCACGATCGAGACCCTGGAACTCGACAGCCCCGAATATGGCATCAAGGTGATCGGTGTCCAAGGCGCCCGCTTCAATTCCGTGCGCGTCACACACCGCAAGAACGAAGTCGGGGGTCAGCTCGAGGATCCTACCCATGTCTGGCCAAAGACCGTCGTCAGCCTTGGCGGCATTGCCGGCAGGACCACCAACGCGACGAAACTGCACCTGATCAACAATTCCCGGTCGCTCGACGTCGGCGACAATTCCAGCTTCGGAATCATGGTCGACTTCAACAACGACACGGGCGTCTATGGCACGCAGATCGAAACCGTCTTCGTCGGAAATGCACCCGGCGTTCGCATTCCGATCGCGAACTATATCGCCAACCTTCCGGCGACCACTTCCGACAACAAGGTCACCTACTTCGGCGCACCGATCCTCGACCAATCCTTGCGCAATGCTGTGATCGCCCGGGTAACGTCGGGCAATTCCAGCAACGACTACGCCACGATCGTGCCATTCGATTCGGTGGCGCTGGATCAGGCGGGCTCGACGGAACTGGGTGCGAGTTTCAGCACCAGCACGCATGCCTATTCCGCACCGGCAACGGGCATCTATTCGATGCATGCGCAGGTCATGTTGACCGGATTGAGTGACGGCGAGCTGGTCCGGCTGGGGCTTCGCATCAATGGCACGCTGGTGCGCGAAACTCGCGCCAACGCCTCCGCCGCAACCGCACAGCAATCCTTTTCGGTGGCTGCGATCCATCCGCTGAGTGCCAACGACCAGGTGACGGTTTCGGCCTATTCCGATTCCGGCCGGGCATTCGGCGCGGGCAATATCGACGTCGCCTCGAACAATTTCTTCGAAATCCATCTGATCTAGGCGATCCGCGGGCGACACGCAGGTGTCGCCCGCCTTGCCTTGGGACGGCTCAGACGTCTGGCAGCACCTGATCCGCCACACCCCAGCCCTGCAGCGCGCGTCCGGTGGCGCGCTCGATCAGTTCGGCCGCGTCGCGGATCGAGAAGTGCCTGGGGCTGTCGATGTCGCGCAGCTCGCTCCAGGTGACCGGCGCCGCCACCGGCGCGCCTTCGCGGGCGCGGGCGACATAGGGCAGCACCGCGGTGCTGCCGCGCTGGTTCCGCAGATAGTCGATGAAGATCTTGCCCTTGCGGCTGGCCTTTTTGAGGTTGGCGGTGAAGCGATCCGGCTCGGCCTCGCTCAGCGCGCGGGCGAAGCGCTCGCAAAAGCTCTTCGCCTCGGGCCATTCGGCGTTCGGCACCAGCGGCACCACCACATGCACGCCCTTGCCGCCCGAGAGCATCGGCCAGCTCGTCAGCCCGATATCGGCAAGATGGTCCTTCAGGTCCGCCGCCGCCTTCTGGACATCGGCCCAGTCGAGTCCCTCGTCGGGATCGAGGTCGAACACCAGCCGGTCGGGCTTCTCGACATCGGCGACCAGGCTGCCCCAGCCATGGAATTCGATCGTGCCCATCTGCACGCAGGCCTGCATGCCGTCGGCATCGCTGACATAGAGATAGGGCTCGACCGACCCGTCCTTCTCGCGGATGTCGACATGGTGGACCTGCTCGCCGAAGCTGCCGGCGTCATGCTTCTGGAAGAAGCAGGCGCGGGCGCGGCCCTGCGGACAGCGGACCAGGCTGATCGGCCGGTTGGCGAGCCAGGGCAAGGCGATCGGCGCGACGGCGAGATAATAGTCCGCCAGGTCGCCCTTGGTCAGCGCGTCGCCGGGGAAGATCACCCGCTCGCGGCTGCTGATCCTTATCGCCGATTTCGGCGGCTCGGGCGGTGCGACAGGCTTCTCGGCCACCACGTCCTCCGCCTGCTTGTCCTCGCGCAGGCCGAGGAAGCTGGCATGGCGCACGACATTCTCGGCGGTGAACTCGGCAAAGGCGATCTCGGCGACCAGGCTCGGCTTCACCCAATGCGCGCCGCGCGCCTCCGCCCGCGGCACCTCGGCGGCGGGCTTCTTCGCTTCGATCTTCTCCAGCCGCTCGCGCAGGTCGTGCAGCACCTGCGTGCTGAACCCGGTGCCGACCTTGCCGGCATAGCGAAGCCCGTCCGGGCCATTCAGCCCGAGCAGCAGCGAGCGGAAGCCGCGCCCCTTGGCGGTGGAGGGCGACCAGCCGAGGATCACGAACTCCTGCCGGCGGATGCACTTGGTCTTGAGCCAGGCCTTGGTCCGCGCGCCGCGATAGGGCGCATCGGCGCGCTTCGAGACCACGCCCTCATAGCCTTCGCGGCACATCGTCTCGAACAGCTTCTCGCCGGCGCCCAGCACATGTTCGGAGAACTGGATGCGATCATCCGCCCCCTCGACCAGCGCGCGCAGCCTTTCCTTGCGGGCGAGCTGGGGCAATTTGGTGAGGTCCTCGCCCTCCCCTTCGAGCAGGTCGAAGGCGAACAGCGTCAGCCCTTCCCCGCCGTTCGACAAAGCCTCCTGCAGCGACGAGAAATCGGGCTTCCCGTGCTTGAACGCGACGATCTCGCCGTCGATCAACGCGGAGCCGGGCAGCGACGCCGCCGCCGCCGCGATGCCGGGGAAGCGATCGGTCCAGTCGAGCCCGGTGCGGGTGTAGATTTTCGGCCCGCCCGCGCCGACGCTCAGCAGCGCGCGGTAGCCGTCATACTTCACTTCGTGCAGCCACTGGTTCCCGGCGGGCACCGTGTCGACGAGCGTGGCGAGCTGGGGTTTCCGGAACTTCGGCCCCTTCCCAGCCACGGCCTTCTTCTTCGGCGCCGGCTTCACCCCTTCCGCGATCTCCTGCATCGTCCGCCCGGTCTTCACGCTGGTCAGCGCCGTCTCGACCAGCGCATCGGTCGCGCCGGCATAGGTATCGTCGATCTTGCGGAGCAGCCAGTTCTCGCGCTTCTCCTTGCCGCGCGGCTTCAGGCGGATCAGCAACCACTCGCCCTTCATCCGCTCGCCCTGGAGCGTGAAGTGGAGATGGCCCTTCTCCAGGTCCTTCGCGCTCTTGCCCGCGATCGGCGCCCAGGTCCCGTCATCCCACAGCATCACCGTGCCGCCGCCATATTCGCCCTTGGGGATCGTCCCTTCGAAATCGGCATAGGAAAGCGGGTGATCCTCGGTGCGCACCGCCAGCCGCTTCTCGTCCGGATCGAGGCTCGGCCCGCGCGTCACCGCCCAGCTCTTGAGCACCCCGTCGATCTCCAGCCGGAAGTCCCAGTGGAGCCGGGTCGCGTCGTGCTTCTGGACCATGAAGCGGTGGCCGCTTCCCTTCGCCACCTTGCCCGCCGGCTCCGCGGTCTTCGCGAAGTCGCGCTTGGCGTTGTACTTCGCCAGCGGATCGACCGGCATCAGGCGCGCTTCTTCGCCGGGGCCTTCTTCGCCGGCGTCGCTTTCGCCGCCTTCGCCTCGGGCTTTTCGAGCGACTTCTTGAGCGCCGCCATCAGGTCGACCACGTTCGAGCCGCGCGCGCCCTTCGCGTCGTCCTTCTCCTCGATGATCTTCTTCCCGTGCGCCTTCTTCTTGCGCTCGATCAGCGCGTGGAGCGCATCGACGTAGCGGTCGTGGAATTTCTTCGGGTCGAATGCCGCGACCTTTTTCTCGATCAGGCTCTCGGCCAGTCCCAGCAGCTCGGGATCGGGCGCATCGTCGGGGATGTCGCGGAAATAGCCCTGCGCCTTGTTGACCTCGTCGGCATAGCGCAGCGTCTCCAGCACCATCCCGCGCCCGCACGGCTTGAGGCTGACGACATATTCGCGCCCGCGCATCGCCAGCTGGCCGAGCCCGACCTTGCGGGTGCGCTTCAGCGCCTCGCGCAGCACGATGAACGCTTCCTCGGCCAGGTCGTCCGCCGGCACGACGAAATAGGGCCGCTCATAATAGAGCACATCGATCTCGTCGGCATCGACGAACTGGGTGAGCTCGAGCGTCTTCTTCGATTCGAGCTTCACCGCGTCGATTTCGTCCTGCTCGAGCAGGACATATTCGCCCTTCTCGACCTCATAGCCCTTCACGATCTCGTCGGGCTCGACCGCGCCGACGCCGGGGGCGACCTTCTCGTACTTGATGCGCTTGCCGCTCGGCTCGTGGATCTGGTGGAAGCTGATCTGCGCGCCCGATTTGGTCGCGGTGTAGATCTCGACCGGGATCGACACGAGCGCCAGCCGTATCTGTCCCTGCCAATAGGCGCGCGCCGCCATGTCGCTCTCCTCGTTGCGAAGCCGATTCAATGTGCCAGCAAGGGAGTCGTTCCTCGACACCCATTCGGGGGAGCGGTAGAGCCCTGCCGCATGCGCACCGATCCCTTCGACCTGTTCGACACCTGGTACCGCGAAGCCCGCGAAACCGAGCCCAACGACTCCAATGCGATGGCGCTGGCGACGGTGAATGCCGAGCTCCAGCCCTCGGTGCGGATGGTGCTGCTCAAGGGCTATGGCCCCGACGGCTTCGTCTTCTACACCAACCGCGAGAGCCGCAAGGCGCAGGACCTGCACGACGGCGCCAGGGTCGCGCTGCTGTTCCACTGGAAGTCGCTGCGCCGCCAGATCCGCATCGAAGGCCCGGTGAGCTTCGCCACCGATGCCGAGAGCGACGCCTATTTCGCCAGCCGCGCCCGCGATTCGCAGCTCGGCGCCTGGGCCTCGGACCAGTCGCGCCCGCTCGACAGCCGCGAGACCTTCGAGGCGCGCTTCGAGGACGTGAAGGCCCGCTTCGAGGGTGGCGACGTCCCCCGCCCGCCGCATTGGGGCGGCTACCGCGTCACGCCGACCCGCATCGAATTCTGGCAGGACCGCGCCCACCGCCTCCACGAGCGCCGGCTGTTCACCCGCACCGGCGGAGACGGCTGGAGCGAGGGCCTGCTGTACCCGTGACCAACCTCGCCCGCCGCGCCGCGATCGCCAGCGTCTGCAGCGCGCTGCTGCTCGGCGCGCTCAAGGCCTGGGCGGCGGTGCAGACCGGCTCGGTCGCGGTGCTGGCGAGCCTGGCCGATTCGGTGCTCGACCTGTTCGCCTCGCTGGTCACGCTCGGCGGCGTCCACTGGGCCTCGCGGCCGGCCGACGAGAATCACCGCTTCGGCCATGGCAAGGCCGAGGCGCTGGCCGCGCTCTTCCAGGTCGTCGTCATCGCGATCTCCGCGCTCGCCATCCTGCTGCGCGCGATCGAGCGGCTGCAGGGCGGCGACACCGCCGCCTCGCCCGAATCGGGCATCGCGGTCAGCCTCGTCGCGATCGCCGTCACGATCGCGCTCACGCGCTACCAGGCGCACGTCATCCGCCAGACCGGCTCGGTCGCGATCGGCGCCGACCGGATCCACTATACGTCGGACCTGATGCTCAACGCCGCGGTGATCGTCGCACTGGGCCTCGACGCCTGGGGCCTGCGCGGCGCCGACCCGGTGTTCGGCATCGCCATCGCCTTCTGGCTGCTGTTCGGCGCCTGGCGCGCATCCGAAGCCGCGATCGACCAGCTGATGGACAAGGAATGGCCCGAGGCGAAGCGCGCCGCCTTTGTCGAGGTTGCCGCGCGCAACCCGGCGCTGCGCAGCCTGCACGACCTGCGCACCCGCAGCAGCGGCACCAGCGACTTCGTCCAGTTCCACATCGCGATGAACCCGGCGATGACGATCGCCGAGGCGCATGACGTGGTCGAGGCGCTGGAGAAGGAACTCGGCGCCGCCTTTCCGGGCACCGAAATCCTGATCCATGTCGATCCCGATGGGCATGTCGACGAACCCGAAAACCCGATGACCGAAGCCAATCTGCTGAAGGACCTGCCTTGAACCTGCCATTCGCCCAGATCGACGCCTTTGCCGACCGCCCCTTCACCGGCAACCAGGCGGCGGTGATGCCGCTCGACAGCTGGCTGGCGGACGAGCTGCTCCAGGCGATCGCGGAAGAGAACAACCTCTCCGAGACGGCCTTCTTCATCCCCGATGCCAGCGGCGAAGCCGATTTCGAGCTGCGCTGGTTCACCCCCGCGGTCGAAGTCGCTCTGTGCGGCCATGCCACGCTGGCGAGCGGCCATTTCGTCCTCTCGGCCGATCCGGCCCGTGAAGGCGTCACTTTCCGCACCCGCAAGGCCGGCATCCTCGAAGTGCGCCGCGACGGCGATTCCTACGCGATGGCGCTCCCCGCCTATCCGCCCGAGACTGCCGAGATTCCCGGCCTGCTCGATGCGCTCGGCGTGGGTATCGGCGAGACGCTGCGCCACCCGAACGGCTATGACCTGACCGTGCTGGAAAGCGCCGAGGCGGTGCTGGCCGTGCGCCCGGATTTCAAGGCGCTCGCCGCGATCGGCCACACGCTCAACATCGTCACCGCGCCGGGCCAGGGCACCGACGTGATCAGCCGCGTCTTCGCCCCCGCCGCCGGGATCGACGAGGACCCGGTCACCGGCTCGGCCCATTCGGTGCTGGTGCCCTATTGGGCAAAGCGCCTCGGTCGCGACACCTTCACCGCCTATCAGGCGTCGAAGCGCGGCGGCCATGTCGCCTGCGGGCTGGCCGGCGACCGGGTGATTCTGGGCGGCAAGTGCGTGACGGTGATCGCCGGGGAATTCGTGCTTTGAGCTTTCCTCGCTGGGACGAGGAAGAGATCAAACGTCGGCTACCGCTATGGATAGCGCTAGCCGACCTTTTCCTCGACACCGATGAGATGCTGCAAGTGCCGCACGTCGTACGCGCGATCGTCGAGGGTGGATATGACCTCGACGACGCCGAAGCCGCGCTGCGCTGGGAAGTGCGCCCAGCTTTCTACTTCAATCTGCTCGATATCGCCGGCGAATGGGCGGCTTGGCATCCCGATTTCGTGCGCGAGCGCATGCTTGAAACCGGGATGAACTGGAAACATCGCCTGATCCTCGGCCGCAATCGGTTCATGCCCGACAAGGCATGGCCAGCAGTGCGCGCCGAAGTCGCACGACTTCGCGCGCCCTAGTTCACCGGCTGGTGCGCATAGCTGAGGATGCGCGCCACCCGCCAGCCGTCGGCGCCCTTCTTCCAGAGCTGGACGAAGTGCGCCCTGCCGACCAGCTTCTCCGGGCCTTCGCCCTGGCGCTCGTAGAAGAAATGGTCGCCTTCCTCGATCGCGCCATAGCCCGGCACCGGATCGACGCGCAGCGACGCGGGCAGCAGCGCGCGGCGGCTGCGCCACGCATCGGGCGCCTTCTTGGTTTCGCACTGCTTGGCATACATCGCGACGAACGCCGCGCCGCTGGTCGCCACCACGCCGTCCTTGTCGTGGTACATCTCGAAATCGGGCGTCACCTGCGTTGCCAGCCGCGCCGGGTCGCAGCGCTCGAAAAAGGTCTCGAACAGCGCGGCATCGGCAGCCCTCACTTCGGCGAGCAGCGCCGGATCGGGCGATGCCGGCGTGGTCTGGAACGCGAGCAGGAGCGCAGCGGCGAGGATCATCCAAATCTCCAATGTGTACTATTCGCATAATACACATGTACTCCCGTGGCGCAACGCCGCCACTTCGGTCGCAATTCCCGCCTTCCCTTTGAATCGGCCCCGGCTAGGGTGTCGCGGCAACGGGTTTGCGGGGGGCATAATGGCATATCGGATTGCGGGGATCGCGGCGCTTTGCCTGCTGGCTGCCGGCACGGTGCAGGCCGCGGCAGCGGACGACGACCGGCGCTACAAGACGGTCTGGAACATCCAGCCCGATCCCGGCCAGACCGGAGTTCGCCATGTCGCGATCGGCGACCCGGTGCTCGAGCAGCGCCTGCTGCCGTTCGGCCTAGCCCAGGCGGACGAGGATATCCGTTCCGAGTCGGGCGACGTGCTGGCCGAGAAGGGCACCCAGCTCTTCCAGCTGATGGTGGGGGGCAAGGGGAAGGCCTATTGCGTCGCCACCGTGCCGCGCCCCAGCGCCTTCCGCTCGCTGATGCTCGGCGGCGGCAATCTGCAGCGCTGCTTCGTCGACGGCGATGCCGATGGCCGGTTCGACGGCCAGTTCAACGGCGGCAACCCGATGCGCGGCGTGCCCTATATCTCGGGCAAGCTGCCCAAGACGCCCAAGCAGGCCTCGGGCCGCTATTCGACGCTCCGGCCCGAGCAGTTCGCGCTCCAGTACACGGTGCGCATCGCGCTCACCGAAGCGAAGACGACCGCGGCGGGCCAGACGGTGATCGGCTATCGCATCGATTTCGGCGACGCGCAGACCCGCCAGAAGCTGAGCGACCGGATCGGTGGCCAGCTGGGCGGCATCTCGATCCTCGACGCCAGATGGGTCGCCACGGCGATCGAGGGCAACGGCCTCAAGGTCTCGGTGCTCGAAGCGATGCCCGACCAGCCCTTCCTGGTGATGCGAGTCGTCACCTATCGCTGATCCGCGCGGATCCGTCAGTCCGAGCAATGCAGGATTTCGTCCGATCTAGGCTGGTGGACGCAGCGCCACCACGCCATTGCCCAGCTCCGCCTCGTCCTCGGGCATGCAGACCGCGATGTCGCCGCCGCCGGCCGAGCGGCAGGGCTGCGGGCGGAAGCTGCGGACGCAGCTTTTCTGCCGAAGATAGCGGGCCAGCTCGACATAGCGCCCCTGCTCGACCGGGCCGACCTCCATCACGCCGATGCCGTCCTTCCATTCGGGCGCGATCTGCAGGCCAAGGTCGAGGGTGACCACCGCCCGGGCCAGGCATTCGGACGTGCCGACCAGTTCGATATTGATCAGCCTGTCCCGCTTGACGGCCTTTGGCGCCGGCCCGTGCGCGGGCACGTTCTCGCAGGCGGCGAGCGCGAGCAGCAGTCCGGCAGCGAAGAAGCGCGAGGCGATCATCGCGCGAGGATGCCAGCGGCGCCGATCGACGGCAATGCTGCCGCGCGCCTACCCTCAGGCGGGCAACAGCTCCGCCCGCTCGGTCTCGGCGATCCAGCCGCCGCCGAGCACGCGCTCGCCCGCATAGAGCACCGCGGCCTGGCCCGGCGCCACGCCATATTCGGGCGACTCGAACACCACCCGGCCATCCTCGAACCGCGCCGGCACCGGCTTGGCGAGGCTGCGCACCTTGGCGGTCATCGGCCCGGCATAGCTGCCGCCGAGCCAGTTGACCCCCTCGATCCGCGCGGCGCGCACCGCGAGCGCGCGCTTGGGGCCGACCACGACCTGCCTGGTCACCGGATCGAGCCGCAGCACATAATAAGGCTCGGGCGCGCCGCCGATCTCGAGCCCGCGGCGCTGGCCGACGGTGAAATGGATCAGCCCCTTGTGGCGGCCGAGCACCCGGCCCGATTCGTCGACGATCTCGCCCTGGGTCTCGGCGTCCGGGCGCAGCTTCTTGACCAGGCTGGCATAGTCGCCGTCGGGCACGAAGCAGATGTCCTGGCTGTCGGGCTTGCCGGCGACGCCCAGCCCGAGCTGGGCAGCGAGCTCGCGCACCTGCGGCTTGGGCATGCCGCCCAGCGGGAAGCGCAGGAAATCGAGCTGCGCCGCGGTGGTGGCGAACAGGAAATAGCTCTGGTCGCGCGCCGGATCGTGCGCGCGGTGCAGCTCGGGCCCTTCGGCGCCGAGCACGCGCTGCACATAGTGGCCGGTCGCCAGGCAATCGGCGCCGAGGTCGCGGGCGAGCGCAAACAGGTCGGTGAATTTCGGCCCCATGTTGCACTTCACGCAGGGAATCGGGGTACGCCCGGCGAGATATTCGTCGGCGAAATCGTCGATCACTTCGCTCTTGAAGCTCGATGCATGGTCGAAGACGTAGTGCGCGATGCCCAGCTTGTCGCAGACGGCGCGGGCGTCGCGGATGTCGCGGCCGGCGCAGCACGAGCCGGCGCGGCCCACCGCCTCGCCATGATCATAGAGCTGCAGCGTCACCCCGATCGTCTCGGCGCCGGTCGCCGCGGCGAGCCCGGCCACGACCGAGGAATCGACGCCGCCCGACATGGCGACGACGATGCGGCGCGCCTTGAGCGGCGCTTCGAGCTGGAAGTCTCCTGCGATCATGATCGGGCGCATTTAGGCACTCGTAGTTCCCCGCGCCAGTCCGGTTGGATTCCGGTAACGCTGGTTAAGCTCGCGTTTTCACCTGCTTTACGGACCCTTCAAGACTTTGCCGTAGAAAGGCTCATCCGCAGTCAACTTGTCGGATGGGTAAGAGAGAGTGGACCTGAGTTTCGCCAGACTGGAACGCGACGTGGCGATCACCGCCATGCCGACCGAGCTGGCGGTTCTGCTGGTCGGCGTGGCGGCGCGTCAGGCGGCGAGTCCCACGGCCCGCGCGCAGGCTCGCCTGGCGCTGGTCGCGCCGGTCGAACAGCTGCTCGCACCGGTGCACGGCGCGTTTCATCGCGCCGCAGCACTCGTCCTGACCCGTTGGCAAGAGGAATGAAGAGCGCGTTTACCGCGGCGTTTTAGTCGTTGTTCAAATGCGCTGAATATTGGTCGTTGTTGAGTGTTGCGTAGCGGGGGCCCCCCGCCCCGAAAGGCGAGTAGATGATTGAGAACCAGAAGATCCGTCCGGCGAAAGTGATCGGCCCGCTCGGCGAGCCGCTTACGCTCGATACGCTGCCGCCGCCCGAGACCACGCGCTGGGTCGTGCGCCGCAAGGCCGAAGTGGTCGCAGCCGTGAATGGCGGCCTGCTCAGCGTCGACGAAGTCTGCGAACGCTATGGCCTCACCGTCGAGGAATTCGCCGGCTGGCAGCGCGCGATCGATCGTTCGGGCATGCCGGGCCTGCGCGTCACGCGCATCCAGCATTACCGCTCGCTCTACGAGCGCCAGCAGAAATACTGATCTCCTCCCTCAGGGAGCAAATCTGGCTCGTTCCGGCATGACCGGGGCGGGCCTTTTTCTTTGCGCAATTTCCGGAAAGTTCCCGATTGCGTGCAAAATATCGGTACGGAACCAACATGACCGCCCGGTCATTTCCTCCCCGTCGCCCGATCAACGGGCCGAATTAACGGAGGGACTTATGGTGAGTCTGATCGTTTGGCTGGTCATCGGCGGCGTCGTCGGCTGGCTCGCCAGCATTGTGATGCGTACCGATGCCCAGCAGGGCATTTTCCTGAACGTCATCGTCGGCATCGTCGGCGCCTTTATCGGCGGCTGGCTGTTCGGCAGCGGTGACATCAATAGCGGTGTCATCAACCCGACGACGTTCCTGGTATCGCTGGTTGGCGCGATCATCCTGCTCGCGCTGGTCAACCTGGTTCGCCGCGGCTCGCTGCGCTAAGCTGACGACCGCACGCCAAAAGGGGCCGCCCCGCGAGGGACGGCCCCTTTTTCGTGTCCGGCCTGCCCGCTTACTTGAGCAGGAAGCGCACCGAGACGGTGACGTTCAGCTCGCGCTCGCCGGCCAGCACCTGGAGGCTGTCGGCCACCTCGGCCTTGGCGGCGCGCATCATCATCGGCACCGGCACCGGCGGCAGCGCGCCATTCTCGGAGATGGTCAGGATGCGATCGACCTTGAGGCCGGCCGCCGCGGCGTAGAGCTCGGCCCGCGCCCGCGCCTTCTTCACTGCATCCACCCGCGCCTCGTCGAGCGCGCCCTCGGGCTTGTCGAGCGTCAGGTTCGGCCCCTGGATGTCGTTGGCGCCCACGGTCACCAGCGTGTCGAGGATCGCCCCGCTCTTCGCCACGTCACGGAAACGGACCGAAACCTGGTTCGACGCCTGGTAGCCGGTGATCACCGGCGGCTTGTTGTCGGCATAGCGATATTGCGGGCTCAGGCTGATCCGCGCGGTCTGCACGTCGCGGTCGGCGATGCCGGCCTTGCGCAGTGCCGCGACCACGCGCGTCATCTGGGCATTGTTCTGCTGCATCGCCTCGGCGGCAGTCGCCGCCTGGGTGACGACGCCGGCCTGGATCACCGCCAGATCGGGCACGCGGGTGCTGGTGCCGGTCGCGCTCACGTCAAGCACGGTGCCGTCGAGCACGACCGGGTGCGCTTCCTGCTGCGCTGCGGCAGGCAGAGCGGCAACCGCTGCCAGTGCGGCCGAGGTAGCAAGAACCATGCGAATCATCTGTTACGCTCCAAAAATGACTTGTCCCGCGCACAGCCATGCCGTGCGCGGGACAAATGCAACCTGAACGAAACCGGGTTTTTAGACCCGGCGCGCCATGATCAGGCGATAGAGCGCCAGCAGGACCACCGAGCCCGCCGTCGCCGCGGCATAGGCCTGCCAGGTGCTGTCACGCACCTCGAGACCGAGCATCGGCGTCAGGTAAAAGGCCAGCAACGCCCCCGCGATGCCGATAAGGATCGTCACGATCACGCCGCCCGGGTCCTTGCCCGGCATGATCAGCTTGCCCAGCGCACCGGCCACGAGGCCGATGAGCAGCCACCCAATAATCCCATGAGGCATGGTATTGCTCCTCGATTCGGCCCGTCTCCCTCGGGCCGCGCGCGAGGGTCGCGCCACCGCGACGCCATTGCAACCGTTTCTTGTCGGAAACGGTTGCACCCCTATCCGAATACTTGCGGAAAATGTCCGAAACGGGCATTTCGCGCCGCACAAGCGAAACGGCTCTTGTAGCCGGTGCCTTATTCATCTAATACAGTGCGATCTCATGGGGGGCATCGGCCGATTTTCGGCCGGATCGGAATGTCGCACAAATTACGAGGCAGGGATGTTCGGACGACAGGAGCGGCTGGAGTATACGGGTGAAGATGCGCCGAAGTCGCGGCGCTGGCTGTGGATCAGCCTGGTGGTGGTGGCGCTGATCGCCGTCGCCGCCTTCTTCATGATGGGCAAGCAGGACGGCGCGGCCAGCAAGAAGCCCGCCACCAAGGGCGCCCAAAACCAGTCCCAGATCCCGACCGTCACGGTCGCGGTTCCCGGCCGCCAGTCGGTCCAGACCGTGATCAGCGGCACCGGCAGCCTGGCCGCCAAGCGCGAGATGCCCGTGGGCGTCGCCGGCGAAGGCGGCCTGGTCACCCGCGTGCTGGTCGAACCGGGCACCTGGGTCAGCAAGGGCCAGGTCCTCGCCACCGTCGATCGCTCGGTGCAGTCGCAGACCGCCGAATCGCTCGCCGCCTCGGTGCGCGTCGCCGAAGCCGATGCCAAGCTCGCCCAGGCGAACCTGGATCGCGCCCAGAGCCTCGTCTCCAACGGCTTCGTCTCGAAGGCCGATATCGACCGCCTGACCGCGGCCCGCGACCAGGCTTCGGCCCGTGTCCGCGTCGCCCGCGCCCAGCTTGCCGAGACCCGCGCCCGCAACGGCCGCCTCGACATCCGCGCGCCGGAAGCCGGGCTGGTGCTCACGCGCCAGGTCGAGCCCGGCCAGATCGTCAGCGCCGGCTCGGGCGTGCTCTTCCGCATGGCGATGGGTGGCCAGATGGAGCTGCGCGCGCAGCTCGCCGAAGCCGATCTCCAGCGCACCCGCGTCGGCTCGACCGCGCAGATCACCCCGACCGGCAGCACCCAGGTGTTCAGCGGCACGGTGTGGCAGGTCTCGCCGGTGATCGATCCCAGCACCCGCCAGGGCATCGCCCGCATCCAGCTCAACTATAACCCGGCGCTGCGCCCCGGCGGTTTCGCCGCCGCGCAGATCATCACCGGATCGAGCGATGCAGTGATCCTGCCCCAGTCGGCGATCCAGACCGATGCGCAGGGCAATTACGTCTATACGCTGGATGCGCAGGACAAGGCCGTCCGCACCACCGTCGTCACCGGCGAGGTGACCGATGCCGGCGTCTCGATCACCTCGGGCCTGAACGGCAGCGAGCGCGTCGTGCTCACCGCCGGCGCCTTCCTCAACCCGGGGCAGAAGGTGATCCCCCAGGCCCTCAAGAAGCAGTAAGGGACGCGTCTCATGAGCTTCCGGAACATCTCCGCCTGGGCCATCCGGAATCCGGTTCCGCCGATCGTCCTGTTCATCGCGCTCACGGTTGCTGGCCTTGTCAGCTTCAACCGGATGGACGTGAACAACAATCCGGACATCGATTTCCCGATCGTCTGGATCTCGATCAGCCAGCCGGGCGCCGCGCCCAGCGAGCTCGAGACGCAGATCACCCAGCAGGTCGAAAGCGCGGTGCGCAGCCTGCAGGGCATCGACGAGGTCAACTCGACGGTGACCGAGGGCCAGTCGACCACCGTCGTCCAGCTCGCGATCGGCACGCCGATCGATCGCGCGGTGGAGGACGTGCGCAGCGCGATCCAGCAGGTTCGCGGCAATCTGCCCGACGGCATCCTTGAGCCGCAGATCGGCCGCGTCGATTCGGCGAGCGACAACGATATCGCCAGCTTCACGGCGATCGCGCCCGACATGACCGTCGAGCAGCTCAGCTGGTATATCGACAACACGGTGGCCAAGAGCCTGCTCGCGATCGAGGGCATGTCGGCGGTGAACCGCAATGGCGGCGTCAACCGCGAGATTCGCGTCCAGATCGATCCGGCCAAGCTCCAGTCCTATGGCCTCACCGCCAGCCAGGTGAACCAGCAGCTGCGCGCGGTGAACATGAACGCCGCCGGCGGCCGCGCGGAAATCTCGGGCTATGAACAGTCGGTCCGCGTGCTCGGCAACGCCAAGGACGCCTATACGCTCGGCCAGACCCAGATCTCGGTCGGCGGCGGGCGCACCGTGCGCCTGTCCGATATCGCCAGCGTGAAGGACAGCTATGCCGAGCTGCGCAGCACCGCGCGGTTCAACGGCCATTCGGTGATCTCGTTCGACATCCAGCGCGCCAAGGGCGCGTCGGACGTGTCGATCTATCACGATGCCGAGAAGAAGCTCGAGCAGCTCCAGAAGAACAACGACAAGGTGCATTTCGAGCTCCTCGCCAACTGGAGCAAATACGCCGAGCAGCAATATCACTCGGCAATGGAAGCGATGATCGAGGGCGCCGTGCTCGCCGTCATCGTGGTGTTCATCTTCCTGCGTGACTGGCGCGCGACGATCATCTCGGCGCTCGCGATCCCGCTCTCCTCGATCCCGGCCTTCTGGTTCATGGACCTGCTGGGCTTCACCCTGAACCAGATGACGCTGCTTGCGCTCAGCCTGGTGGCGGGCGTGCTGGTCGATGACGCGATCGTGGAGATCGAGAACATCGTCAGACACATGCGCATGGGCAAATCGGCCTATCAGGCGTCGATCGACGCGGCGGACGAGATCGGCATCGCCGTGCTCGCCACCACCATGTCGATCGTTGCGGTGTTCCTGCCGGTCGGCCTGATGCCGGGCATCTCGGGCCAGTTCTTCAAGAATTTCGGCCTCACCGTCGTCGCCTCGGTGCTGATGAGCCTTGCCGTGGCGCGTATCGTCACGCCGATGGTCGCGGCCTATTTCCTCAAGGCCAAGGGCCATGCGTCGCACGGCGAAGGCCGGATCATGGATGCCTATGTGAAGCTGCTGCGCTGGACGCTGCGGCATCGCTGGGCCGCCATTCTCGGCTTCTTCGTCTCGCTGGCGATGACGGTGGCGATGTTCTTCATCCTACCGATGACCTTCCAGCCGACGCAGGACGAGGACCAGGTAACCGCGACGGTCGAGATGGTGCCGGGCACCACGCTTGAGCAGACCGACCGCGTCGTCCGCCAGGTCGCCGATCGCCTGCGCACCGAGCCGAACGTGGAGAATCTCTACGAGCGTGCCGGCGTCGGCAACGGCCGCGTCATGGTCAAGCTCAAGGACAAGCGCACCGAGACCAGCGACGAGTTCACCCGTCGCCTCGCCCCGGACCTGCTCAAGATCCCCGATGCCCGTGTCGGTTTCCGCGCGCAGGGTGGCTGGGGCTCGAGCGGCCGCGCGCTGACGATCACGCTCGGCGGCGAGGATCCGGCGCTGCTCACCAAGACCGCGCTCACGCTGGTCGAGCAGATGTCGAAGATGCCCGAACTGGTGGCTCCGCGTATCGCGGGTGACCTCAACCGGCCGGAAATCGTGATCAAGCCGCGCCTCGATCTGGCCGCGAACCTGGGCGTCACCACGGCGGCGCTCTCGAACGCGATCCGCATCGCGACGCTGGGCGACATCGATCAGAACAGCGCGAAATTCTCGCTGTCCGATCGCCAGATCCCGATCCGCGTGGCGCTGGAGGAGAATGCCCGCGCCAAGCTCGACACGATCAAGAACCTGCCGGTGCAGACGCAAAGCGGTGGTTCGGTCCAGCTCGGCACCGTGGCGGACATCGCCTTCGGTACCGGCCCGACCAAGATCGAGCGCCTGAACCTGCAGCGCCGCGTCGTGGTGGGTGCGGATCTCGCGACCGATCCGAAGACCGGCAAGGCGATCGTCTCGGGCGTTGCGCTCCAGAAGGTCCATGAGCTGCCGATCATGAAGAACCTGCCGATCGGCGTGGCGGAAATGACCGTCGGCCAGGCCAAGTGGCAGGGCGAGATGGTGAAGAACTTCGTCATCGCGCTGATGTCGGGCGTGTTCCTGGTCTTCGCGGTGCTGGTGCTGCTCTATCGCCGCTTCATGTCGCCGCTGGTGAACATGGGCTCGCTGCTCAACGCGCCGCTGGGTGGCCTGATCGCCCTGTGGATCGCCGGCCAGCCGATCTCGATGCCGGTGCTGATCGGCGCGCTGATGCTGTTCGGCATCGTCGCGAAGAACTCGATCCTGCTCGTCGACTTCGCGCTGGAGGAGATGGCCAAGGGCGTCGACAAGTTCACGGCGATCGTCGACGCCGGGCACAAGCGCGCCCAGCCGATCGTGATGACCACGGTGGCGATGGTCGCGGGCATGATCCCGACCGCGCTCTCGCTCAGCGGCGACTCGTCGTGGCGCGCGCCGATGGGCATCACCGTGATCGGCGGCCTGATCCTGTCGACGCTGCTCACGCTGGTGATGGTGCCCGCGCTGTTCAGCCTCGCCGTAGGCCTCGAACACTGGCTCGGACCGCGCCTCTCGCGCCGCCTGCTCACCTACAAGCCGGGCGATGACGGCAGCCGGGTGATCGGCCAGTCGCATGGCGGCGGATCGCTCGATCACAAGCCCGGGGACGATTCGCCGCAGCCTGCGGAGTGAACTTGATCCCGTCTGATGTATTGGGGAGTGCGTGACCTTGTTGCGCACTCCCCTTTCGTCTGAGCCGGTCTCTCCCGGCCTCCGCCAGATGCGCCTGGTGGCGACCGGACTGCTGGTGGCGATGGCCGCGCTGTTCCTGCTCGCCCGCGCCTTCGACCATGTCCATCCGGCGATCGGCTATGTCCGCGCCTTTGCCGAAGCGGCGATGGTCGGTGGCCTGGCCGACTGGTTCGCGGTGACCGCGCTGTTCCGCCACCCGCTCCATCTGCCGATCCCCCACACCGCGATCATCCCGCGCAACAAGGACCGGATCGCCTCCACCCTCGCCCAGTTCCTGCGCGACAATTTCCTCACGCCCAGGGTCGTCGCCCGGCGGATGCAGCGGCTCGACGTCGCCGCCGCGGCCGGACGCTGGCTCGCCGATCCGGGCCCGGGACGCGGCCGGCTGCGCGCGGGCATCGGGCGGCTCGGCGCGGACATATTGGAAGCACTCGACCAGGAACGCCTGGGCGGCATGGTCAAGCACACCGTTGCCGGGCGCCTGCGCGCGCTCGAGATCGCGCCGCTGCTCGGTCGCGCGCTCGAGGCGGCGATCCAGGAGGACCGCCATCGCCCGCTGCTCGACGGCATCGTGCGCTGGGCTGCGAAGGTGCTCGACGCCAACGAGCATCTGATCCGCCAGATGGTGCATGAGCGCTCGGGCTCGGTGATGCGCTGGACCGGCCTCGACGAGACACTGGCCAACAAGATCATCGAGGGCCTCGCCAGGCTGATCGGCGACATGGCCGAGGATCCCCACCACCCGCTGCGCGCCAAGGCCGAAGAGGGCATCGCCCAGCTCGCCCGCGACCTGCAGACCGATCCGGAACGACGCGCGAAGGTCGAAGCGTTCAAGAACGAGCTGCTCGACAATCCGGCGCTGGCCGACTGGTGGCTGGGCATCTGGGAGAGCGGCCGCACCGCCCTGCTCCGCGTGGCGCGCAGCCCCGATACGCTGCTTACCGGCGCGTTCGGCGATGCGATGCGCCAGCTCGGGCAGACGCTGCAGACCGACCGCCGCCTCGCCGACACGATCAACCGCTTCGCCCGCCGCAGCGCGGTGGGTGCGGCCACCGATTATGGCGACGGCATCGTCCGCCTGGTCTCCGATACGATCAAGGGCTGGGACGCGCGGACGATCACCGGCCGGCTGGAGAATGCCGTGGGCCGCGACCTGCAATATATCCGGGTCAACGGTACGCTGGTCGGCGGGCTGGTCGGCGTCGCGATCCACACGGTGGATACGCTGCTGTGAAATAGGCCGTCATCCCGGCGCAAGCCGGGATGACGACTGGAACCCTCAGGCCGCCACGGCTTCCAGCACGATCTCGCCCTGGTCCTCGCCGTCCCAATAATGGGCGCGCGTGCCATGTACCCGGATCAGCACCAGCCCGGGCGTGTCGACGCCCTGCTTGAACCAGAGCGACAGCCCCTTGGTCCAGTGTTCCTCGAACTGCGCCTTGTCGTGGATCAGCTCGGCCTCGCCTTCGATATGGACGAACACCGGCTTCATCCCGAGCAGCCCGGACTTGGCCTGGAAGCCGAGCCCGACCTGGCGATTGGCCTTGAGGTCGGCGATCAGCCGCGTCTCCTCGCAGGCGAAGAACCAGTTGTCGCCGTCATAGTCGACTTCGCGGTTGTTGCTCATCGGGCGCGCCGCGATGGAGCCGTTGTCGCTATGCGTCGAGAGCATTGCGAAATCGACGTCCTTCATCATTTCCGCCAGCTGCTTCAGCGTCTTGGTCATGATCCTCTCCGCATTTTGCGTTGTTCGGCAAAGAACGAACGCCGCGGAAAGTGGCTCCGCTCGGCCTATCGCCAGTCGAGCAGCGGCCAGCCCATTTCGGCCGCCAGCTTCCGCAAGGGCCCGTGCGCATTGACCGCATAGCCCTCGTCCGCCCAGCCGAGCAGCGGCGCATCCGAAACATGGTCCGAATAGGCGCGGACATGCGCGCTGCCCCGCGCGATACCCTGCCCCGCCATCCAGCTTTCGATGCGATGGAGCTTTACGGGGCCGTAACAGTTATCTCCTTCGATCAGGGAGAGAATCCGGCCTTGCCCATCGCGCTTCGCCTCGGTTGCGATCACATCGTCGAAGCCCAGCAGCCGGCCGATCGCCGCGGCGTAATAGCCGTGCGAGGCCGTCGCCATCACCAGCCGGTATCCGTCGGCGCGATCCTTCGCGATCCGCTCGCGCGCACCGTGGAGCACGCCATGCTCCACTTCATGCGCGGCAAAAGCCTCCGCGACCCGCGCCATCTCGGCCGGCGTCAGCGCGCCGCCGAGCAGCAGCCGCTGCGAGAATTGCTTCAATCCCGAGCGATCGATCAGCTTGAGGAAATAGCCGAGGCCGGCCACGCCCACCGCCGGGAACAGCGCCAGCCGCCAGGGCGCGCGCGCCTTGGCAGCCGCCACGAGGAACCGCGTCCAGGTCGGCGCCGCGGTGATCGTCTTGTCCATGTCGTAGATTGCGAGTGCATGCATTGAAGCATCTACGAGCGGAGGCGCTTGCCGATCCAGTCCGAATCGCGGAAAGGTGCGCGCGATGAGCGCCTTGGCCGATTTCGAACGGGTTGATTCCGATGGCGGCGGCGCGGTCCTCCGCTTCTCCGGCAATTTGTCGCTGGCCGCCCTGGGCGACCTGCCCGAGCGCCTGGCCCGGGTCGACGGCGATGTCGCGCGGCTCGATCTCTCGGGCATCGAGCGGATCGACACGGTCGGCGCCTGGGTGGTCCGCCGTTTCGCGCGCGACAAGGATGCCCCGGTCGAAGGGCTGAAGCCCGAAAGCCAGCATCTGTTCGACCAGGTCGTCGCCGCCGAGCATCCGATCGCATTGCCGCGCAAGCCGGCCAGCCCCTTCGTCCACCTGCTTGCCGAGGTCGGCGATGCGGTGCTCACTGCGGCGCACACGCTCTACGGCCTGCTCGGCTTCATGGGCGCCACGGTGATCGCGTTCTGGAACGTCATCACCCATCCCCGCCGCTTCCGCTTCCACGCCACCGTCCACCGCTTCGAAGTGGTCGGCGTGTCGGCGCTCGGCATCATCGGGCTGATGAGCTTCCTGATCGGCGTGGTGATCGCGCAGCAGGGCGCGGTGCAGCTCCGCCAGTTCGGCGCGGAGGTCTACACGATCAACCTGGTCGGCCGCATCACCCTGCGCGAGCTCGGCGTGCTGATGACGGCGATCATGGTCGCCGGCCGCTCGGGCTCGGCCTTCGCCGCGCAGATCGGCACGATGAAGCTCACCGAGGAAATCGACGCGATGCGCACCATCGGCGTCTCGCCGATGGAATCGCTGGTGGTGCCGCGCACCCTGGCGGTGGTGACAATGATGCCGCTGCTCGGCTTCTATTCGGCGCTGATCGCGATCATCGGCGGCGGCCTGCTCTGCTGGGCCCAGCTCGGCATCCCGCCGATCACCTTCGTCCAGCGCATCCGCGAAGTGGTGCCGCTCAACGACCTGTGGGTCGGGCTGATCAAGGCGCCGGTGTTCGGCGCGATCATCGCGATCGCCGGCTGCTTCCAGGGCATGCAGGTCGAAGGCGATGCCGAGCAGGTCGGCCGCCGCACCACCACCGCCGTGGTCCAGGCGATCTTCCTGGTGATCGTGCTCGACGCGTTCTTCGCGGTGTTCTTCAGCCAGATCGGGTGGATATGAGCACGCGCCCGCCCCGCGACGATATCGTCATCTCGGTCCGCGGCCTGAAGAACGGCTTCGGCGAGCAGATCGTCCATGAAAATCTCGATCTCGACGTGCGCCGTGGCGAGATCCTCGGCGTGGTCGGCGGATCGGGTACCGGCAAGTCGGTGCTGATGCGCTCGATCATCGGCCTGCAGACGCCGATCGAAGGCGAGATCGAAGTGTTCGGCGAGAACACGATCGGCCGCGAGGAGACCGAGGCGACCGAGATCCGCAAGCGCTGGGGCATATTGTTCCAGGGCGGCGCGCTGTTCTCGACGCTGACCGTGTCCGAGAACGTCCAGGTCCCGCTCAAGGAATATTACCCCCAGCTCGACCAGGCGTTGCTGGAAGAGATCGGCGCCTACAAGGTGGTGATGACCGGCCTGCCCCCCGAGGCGGCGCCCAAATTCCCCTCCGAGCTTTCGGGTGGCATGAAGAAGCGCGCCGGCCTGGCCCGTGCGCTGGCGCTCGATCCCGAGCTGCTGTTCCTCGACGAGCCCACCGCCGGGCTCGACCCGATCGGCGCGGCGGCGTTCGACGAGCTCACCGCGTCGCTCCAGAAGACGCTGGGGCTCACCGTGTTCCTGATCACGCACGATCTCGACACGCTCTACGCCATCTGCGACCGCGTCGCGGTGCTGGCGGACAAGAAAGTGATTGCAGTCGGAACGATTCCGGAGCTGCTCGCCTTGGACCATCCGTGGATCCAGGAATATTTCAACGGACCGCGCGGACGCGCTGCGGTCGGCAGCGCCAAGGCACATGCCGAGGCTGAGGACAGGGGCTGATGGAAACTCGATCGAATCACGTGCTGGTGGGTGCCGTCGTGCTGATCCTGCTCGCCGTCCTCGCCCTGTTCATCGTCTGGCTCGCCCGCCTATCCGGCGGCAATGAGCGCGAGTACGACATCTTCTTCCGCCAGGCGGTCGACGGGCTCAATCCGGGCTCGGCCGTGGCCTTTTCCGGCGTGCCCTCGGGCCAGGTGAAGGCGATCGAGTTCTGGAAGCCCGATCCCCAGCTGGTGCGCGTGCGCATCACGGTGAAGGACGAAGTGCCGATCCTCGAAGGCACCACGGCGACGATCCAGAGCAGCTTCACCGGCCCCAGCACCGTCCAGCTCGAAGGCGCTGTGAAGGGCGCCCCGCCGATCCGCTGCCCGCACGAGAATCCGCGCGCGGCCTGCCCGCTCGGCGTGCCGGTGATCCCCACCAAGCCCGGCGGCCTGGGCGCGATCTTCTCCTCGGCACCGAAGCTGCTCGAGCGGCTGACCACGCTCACCGAGCGTCTGACCGAGCTGATGAGCGACAAGAACCAGGCCTCGATCGCCGGCATCCTGGCGAACACCAATCGCCTGACCGATGCGCTCGCCGATCGCGGGCCGGAGATCGCCGCCACGCTGGCCGAGACGCGGGTCGCCATCCAGAAGTTCGGTGTCGCCACCGAGCAGATCGGCAAGCTTGCCGAGACCGCCAATGGCGTCGTCGCCGACGATGTCCGCCCGACGATCGCCAACCTCAACAAGACGATCGCTTCGGCCAAGAAGAGCATGGACACGCTCGACCTGCTGTTCAGCGATGCGCGGCCGGGCGCCCAGGCCTTCTCCAAGAAGACCGTCCCCGAGCTTGGCCAGCTGATCCAGGACCTGCGCCAGATGGCCCAGTCGCTCTCCTCGGTCGCCGAGAAGCTCGATTCGGGTGGCGCGTCCAGCCTGGTCGGCAGCCCGAAGCTTCCTGACTACAAGCCCAAGAAGTGAGACCCGCGATGAAGAAGCTCCCCCTGCTCCTGCTCGCCGGCGCCCTTTCCGGCTGCGTATCCTTCGGCGGCAAGCCGCCCAAGGTGCCGTTCCTGACGCTCCAGGCCGCCGAGCAGATCAAGCCCGGCGACGTGCAGACCCCGGCTTCGGGCTCGACCGTGACCGTGCTGTTCCCGGTGGTGCCGCACGAGCTGGCGACGACGCGCGTGCCTGTGCATCAGGGCGAGAATGCCGTCGCCTATGTGAAGGACGCGCAGTGGGTCGAAGCGCCGCCGCGCCTGTTCGCCCGCCTCGTCGGCGACACCATCTCGGCGCGCACCGGCCGCCCGGTGCTGAGCTATCGCCAGTCGCAGGTCGATCCCGGCGCCACGCTTTCGGGCGAGCTGCGCCGCTTCGGCGTCGATGCCGACACCAACGAGGCGGTGGTCCAGTTCGACGCGCTGCTGGTGCAGGGCAACGATCCCACCAAGTTCCAGAAGCGCCGCTTCGAAGCCCGCGCCCCGCTCGCCGAAGTGAAGCCCGACCTAGTCGCCGCCGGGCTCAACACGGCGGCGAACCAGGTCGCGGTCGAAGTCGCCGACTGGATCGGGAAGTAGCGCCTACTGCGCCCGTCGCACCGGCGGCAGCGCGTTGCACACGTCGACGCCGCCCATCGGCACGGTGAAGAACGCGCCGTCGCGATTCTCGCGCGCCTTGATCCAGGCGGCGAAGCGCGGATTGTCGGTGCTGCGAACCTGGAAGCGCGGGCGCTCGTCGTCGGGCAGCTGGCTGGCGAGGCGCACCGACAGGATCGGCGTCGGCGTCTGGTCCTTGGCGTAGACGCCGAGTTGCGCGGTGCCGCGCGGCAGGCTGGAGAGCCACTGCATGCCCTCGACGACCCGGCCGATGATCGCGATGTTGCGGTCGAGCGCGCGCGGGGCGTGGCCGATCACGGTGTAGAGCTCGGCCCCGCTGCCGGTCGAGGGCGCCAGGTCGCGGGCGACGCCGACCATCGAGTAGCAATGGGTGAGCGAAGTGACCGTGCCAAAGCTGGCGAGCGGCCAGCCATCGGCGCTGAGGCCGGTCCGGGCTGCATAGCTGTCCGGCTTGGCGAAGGTCACGCTTTTCACGGCGTCGAAGCCCGGCCATTCATATTCCGCCGGCGGGTTCTCGATCACGCCCGGCGGCAGCGCGGTCTTGTCGTCGCCGCCACCCCACTGCGTCACGTAATTGTCCTGCACGCGGTAGACGCTGGTGCCGTCCCACCAGTGCGCCTCGGCGAGCTTGCGGATATTGGCGACGTGCGCCGGGGCATAGCGCGGCGCGAGGCGGATGAAGACCTGGTGGCCGCCCTGCAGCGTCATCACGAGGATCTCGTTGTCGGGAATCGCCTTCCAGTCCTCCGGCGCGGCATCGGCCGGGGTCGGCGCCGTCTGGGCGATGGCGGGAAGGGCGGCGGCGAGCGCGGCGAGCGCGAGGAAAGGCTTCAGCATGGCGGGAGACTGCTGCTTGCCTCGGCGTCCGTCAATCGTTAGGGCACGCAACTTCCGGGACATGCGGAGCGGTGGCCGAGTGGTCGAAGGCGCTCGCCTGGAAAGTGAGTATACGGCAAAACCGTATCGAGGGTTCGAATCCCTCCCGCTCCGCCACCTCCCTCCTTTTCCCCAGATCTCATGCTGCCTTATTTCTGCGGGATCTGTGGTGCGCCGCGCGTCGATGTAATGTATCGCTCGATCGCAAAGGTTGCCGCCGCGCCTGCGCGCTACACCGAGCTCAATTGCCGCGCCGCTTCCTTCAGCACCTCGCGGCGCACCTTGCCCAGCGGGGTCAGTGGCAGCGCATCGATATAGGCGACGCGGACTGGCGGCAGCTCGGGGATCACCAGCGCGCGGCCGATCTCCGCCTCTACGAGTTCGCCGTCGCGCACGATCGCGACCCAGGGCTGCGCGATGCCCTGCTCGTCTTCCAGCGCGAAGGCCGCGACCGCGGCGATGCCCGGCACCGTTTCCAGAGGCTTCTCCAGCGCGCCCGGCAGGAACTTCTGCCCGCCAAAGTTCATCACCTCGTCCTCGCGGCCATCAATGTGCAGCATGCCGTTCGCGGTCATGCTGCCAAGGTCGCCGGAATAGAACCACCCGTCGCGGAAGCGATCATCGGCCTCGACGCCGAGATAGCCGGTGACGACGTCCGAGCCTCGCACGCGCACGCGGCCGCTGCTGCCGAAAGGCAGCGGCTGGTCCTGCTCGTCGACAATCCCGATCTCGGTCCAGGGCGTGATCCAGCCGACCTGCGTGCCATTGCCAAGGCTGGCGGCGAAGCCGTTGGTGCACACGCCTGCCTCAGTGGAAGCATAAGTGACGTTGACCGTTCCGAGCCGCAGCGCCGCGCGGTCACGCAGCTTCGGTGCGGCATGGGCGCCGCCGATGGCGATCTGTAGGCCGGGCAGCGGCGTCGCATCCTCCGGCAGCGCGTCGAGCAACAGGCTCAGCTGGGCGGGCGCGGCGAGCATGCCGGTCGGCTGCAGTATGGTGAGCGATCGGGCGAGGATCGCCGGATCGGCCGAGCCGAACAGCACGCAGCCGCCGCGCGCCCAGCACCACAGGAACAGCGGCAGCGCACCGCTTTCCGGGCCGACCAGCGAGAGCAGCCGCTCATATCCGAAATTGCGCGTCCAGGTATGCTCGATGCGCCGGTCCATCAGCGCCCAGCTCATGCCCACCGCCTTGGGCTCGCCGGTCGATCCCGAGGAGAGCTGGACACGGCCCAGTGCGTCGGGGTCGATCGCGACCGGCGTGAGCTCGGTCGCCGGCGCGGCAATCGCTTCCGCGAGCCAGGCGGCATCGACCAGCAGATCGGGCGCATCGGCGGCGCTGTCGCTGAGCAGCTTCGCCGCCCCGGCCAATGCCGCCATCGGCCGCGCCATCTGCGGGATGAGCGACACGGTCGGCACGCCGCGGCGCGCGCAGGCGAGGATCAGGACGAGATGGCGATAGCTGTCCGGCGTGCTGACCGCGACCAGCTTCGGCCCGGCGATCCCCGCCCGGTCGAGCGCTGCCGCCGCCTGGTCGATGATCCGGTCGAAGTCCCGGTAGAGGATATGCTCCGCCCCGTTCGACACCGCGACGGCGAGCGGGGACATGCGGGCGGAGAAGCGGACCAGACGATCGAACATGGGATCACCGAATAGGAGGCAGGATCAGAAACGCCAGCTGAGCGCGGCGCGGGCGCCGTGATCGGTGGCACGCTCGCCATAGCTGCCGACATAGGAGACGCCCAGCGTGACGAACTTGCCGAGATCGAGCTCGAGGCCGGCATCGACGGCGGCGCTGTCACGGTCGAGCGCATTGCCGGCGCTGACGAAGCCCGGCCCGGCGGCGAAGCCGAGATCGACCGTCGGCAGCGTGTCGCCAAAAGCGTGGCGCAATGCCGCCGACCCCTTGAAGCGCAGCACCTTGCCGCCAAGGTCGAGCGCAGTGCTCGTCCGCAGGCCGAACGTGCCATAGGTCATGCTCTCGCCCTGCTTCCCGCCATGCAGCGCCGCGGCGCCGCCCTGCTCCGCGATGTCCGAAGCCTGGAGGCGGACATAGGCCAGCCCGGCAAAGGGCTGGACCGATACGCCGCTCAGATCGCCCTTAACCGCGACTTCGCCGAATGCCTGGAGGCTGTTCGCACGGTAGCGGTCACTCAGCACCTGGGCGAGCCCGCCGAACGCCACGCGGCGCTGCGAGCGGACATCGTTCCAGGCATAGGCCGCGCCCATCTGGATCGTGGCCATGCCATAGCTGCCTGCGAGATAACCGCCGGCATGATAGCTGTTCGCATTGTGCGTGGCGTTGCCGGTGTGCAGCTCGGTGCGGCCATAGCCGGTGGCGAGGCCGGCGCGCCAATGACCGCCGAACCCGGCGTCGAAGCCGGCCAGCATGCCCTTCAAGTTGCGGTCATAGCCCTGGGCGAGCGCGCCGCCGTCCATCGAGCCCCAGGTGCCGAGCGCCGTGCCCCAGACCGACAGGCCTTCCTCGCCGGCCAGGCTGCCGCGCGTCAGCATCGCGTCGCGAACATAGCGGCTGTCCTCAATCAGGCGGCCGCGCATGCTCGCATAGTCGGAGCCCGAGAGCTGGTCGAAGGCGCCGCGCGCCTCGGCCGCAGTGAGCGCGACCGTGGCATCGTACACGGCATTGCCGCTGCCGAGCGCCTGGACCGCGGCACCGACGCCGCGCTGATTGCTGGTCTGGGCGACCGCCGCGAAGTCGATGCCGTTGCGCGCCAAGTTCAGCGTCACGCTGTTGGCGCCATAGGTCAGGCTCGCCTTCAGGAAGGCGAGGTTCGAAGTCACGTTCGAGAAGGTACCGGTGAGCCCGCCCGCCGCAGTCAGGATCGTGTAGCTGGTGTTGGGGGCATAGTTGCCGTCCGCCGCCAGCACGCTGACCATCACGCCGTTCTGGATCGATGCGCTGCCGTTGACGACGATCTTGTCGCTTTGGCCCGCGGCATTGGCCTCGACCTCATAGATGCTGCCCGCAAGGAAGCTGAGGTTGCCCGCCACGGTGAGCGTGCCGATCGAGTTGCCCGGCGCGATCGTGCCGGCGATGCGGCCCGAACCGATCGTGCCATTGCCCTGGAGGCGACCGCCGGCGAGCACGTCGACCATGCCGCCCAGCGTGCCGTTGACCGAGAGCAGGCTCGCGCCGCCGCCACCCACCGTGGTGGTGCCGGCGAAGCCCGAAGAGTTGCCGGTCAGCAGCACCGTGCCACCGCCGCGGAACAGCACGCTGCCGCTGCCGGTGAGCGTACCGGCATAGCTGCCGTTGGTCGTCTGGTCGAAGGCGAAGCTCGTTCCCACGCCGAGATCGAGATTGCCGGTGAACAGCGTCGAGGTGGAAACCAGGCTGCCTGCGGTGATCCGCCAGTCGCTGCTGCTCGCGGCGGTGAGGGTGAGCGCCCCTGCTCCGCTCTTCACATAGCTGCCCGCCCCGCTGATCGTGCCGGCAAAGCTCGCGTCGCTGCCCTGATCGAACACGACCGCGCCGGCGTTCTGCACCGCGCCGCGGATCGATCCGGCATTGCCGACCAGCGTGCCCGCCTGAACGATCGTGCCGCCAGTATAGCTGTTGGCGCCGGTGAGCGTCAGCGTGCCGAGGTCGGTCTTGACCAGCGCCGCGCTGCCGGTGAGCGCCGAGGCGATCGTGGCGCCGATGCTTGCGCCCGCTGCGGTGCCGTCGCCGACGCGGACGATCGCCTGCGTGCCCGACAGCGCCAGCGCGCCGCCCGACAGCGTATAGCCGGTCGCGGCGAACTGCATGCCGGTGGCACCGACCTGGCCCGCGCCATTGTCGATCGTCACGGTGCCGCCGGTGCCCTGGAACACCGCGAACGCCGGCACCGGCGCCATCGCGCCGTTCAGCGCGCCATTGGCATCAGTCCAGCTGCGCCCGCCCAGGCTCCAGGTGCCGGCCCCGCCTTCGATCTGGCCGTTGTCGTGGTTCGCGGCAGCACCGCCATCCCAGAAGGAGAGCGCAACACCGGCGCTGTTGACCAGGTTGACCTGGCCGGCGGCCGCGGTCTGGAGGAACAGGCCGTCGGCGCCGGTGCCGAGCGCGAGCCCGTTGTCGGTGAGCGCGCCGCCATAGGAGAAGAGGCGGTAGACGCCCGCGCCATAGCCTGGCTGCGTCGTCACATTGAGGGTACCGTCGAGCGTCAGGTCGCCGGCGATCGCGAACAATGCGTTCGACGAAGGCAGGCCGAGCGTAGCGTCGATCACGCTGCCCGAGCCGAGGACGAGCGCGCCCATCGACAGGGTCGAGCCGCTTGCACCCACGAGATGCGCGCCGTCCGCCAGCGTGACCGTGCCGCCGATGCTGCCGGTACCCGAGAGCATGCCGCTGGCGACATTGAGGCTCGAGCCGGTGTTGCCGAGCTGGCCGTTGACGGTCAGGCTCGTGCCCGAAGCAGTGAAACTGCCGGCGAAGTCCGCACTGGAGCCGCCCAGGGTCAGGCTGCCCTGAGCCTGGCTGACGCTGCCGGTGCCCGAAAGCGCGCCGGCATAGGCGACCGCATCGCTGCGATCGAAGACCAGCGCGCCGCCCACCGCGATGTCGCCCGTCAGCCAGCCCGAGGTGCCGCCATTGCCGATGCGCAGCGTGCCGCCGGTGATGCTGGCGTTGGTGCCGGTCGCGGTGCCCGCGAGCACCGAGGTGCCGCCGGCCTGGGTGAGCGTGCCGCCCGCGAGATTGGCGTTCACGGTGGCGCCATTCAGCGTGTAGCTCGTTGCGGACAGCGTGCCGGTGCCCGAGAGCGTACCGCTGAGCGCGAGACTGCCGATCGTGTCGTTGAAACTCTGAAGGTCGAGCGTGGTGCCCGCCGCGACGCGGACCGCCGCGATGTCGGCCAGGCGATCCGCGGCGCCGAGGCGCAGCGTGCCGGCATCGACGTTTACCACCTGCGTTGCGGACGTGCCGTTCAGCAGTGAGATGCCCGAATGCTGGACCAGCGTGCCCGTGCCGAGGTTCGCGTTCACGGTGGCGCTGTCGAGCGTATAGGTCGTCGCCGTGAGCGTGCCGGTGCCCGAAAGCGTGCCGGCCAGCGCCAGCGTGCCGATGGTATCACTGAAGCCCTGCAGATCGAGGCTGGTGCCCGCCGCGACGCTGGCCGCCGCGGTATCGGCCAGACGATCGCTCGCGCCGAGGCGCAGCGTGCCACCCGTGACGTTAACCGCCGCGGTCGCCGCCGTACCATTCAACAGTGAAGCCCCCGAGCGCTGGACCAGCGTGCCCGCGCCGAGGTTCGCATTCACCGTGGCGCTGTCGAGCGTGTAGGTCGCCGCCGTGAGCGTGCCAGTGCCGGCCAGCATTCCTGAAAGTGCGAGGCTGGCGACGGTGTCATTGAAGCCCTGAAGGTCGAGCACGGTGCCAGCAGCGACGGTGACTGCAGCCGTATCGGCGAGGCGCTCGCTCGCGCCGAGGCGCAGCGTACCGCCCTCGACACGGACGGCCTCGGTAACCGCGCTGCCGTTCAGCAATGAAGTGCCCGAGCGCTGGATCAGCGTGCCCGTGCCGAGGTTCGCATCCACCGTCGCATTGTCGAGCGTATAGGTTGCCGCGGTGAGCGTGCCGGTGCCCGAGAGCGTGCCGGCCAGCGCGAGAGAACCGACCGTGTCGTTGAAGCCCTGCATTGCGAAGGTGGTGCCGCTCGCCACCGTGACGACGGCATCGTCGGCAAGGCGATCGGAGCCGCCGAGCTGCAGCGTGCCGCCAGTGAGGTTGACCGTCCCGGTCGCAGCGGTGCCGTTGAGGAACGACACGCCCGAATGCTGGACCAGCGTGCCAGCGCCGAGGTTCGCGTCCACCGTGGCGCTGTCGAGCGTGTAGGTCGCCGCTGTGAGCGTGCCGGTGCCGGAGAGCGTGCCCGCCAGCGCCAGCGAACCCACCGTGTCGCTGAAGCCCTGGAGGTCGAGGTTGGTGCCGGCCGCGACGCCAACCGCGGAGGTATCGAGCAGGCGATCGTTCGCGCCGAGCTGGAGCGTGCCGCCGATAACATTCACCGTCCCGGTGGCGGCAGTGCCATTGAGCAGCGACGTACCCGAGCGCTGGATCAGCGTGCCGGTGCCGAGATTGGCGTCGACCAGCGCGCCGTCGAGCGTGTAGGCGCCCGCCGTGAGCGTGCCGGTGCCTGCCAGCGTGCCGGCAAGCGTCGCGCTGCGGACAGTGTCGTTATGACCCTGGAGATCGAGCGTCGCGCCGCTGGAGACGTCGAGGATCGCAGTGTCGGCAAGCCGGTCATTGGCGCCGAGGACCAGCTTGCCGCCCTCGACATGCACTGCCGAACCGGCCGAGCTGCCGTTCAGCAGCGTCGTGCCAGAGATCTGGTGGATCGCGCCGCCGCCCAGGTCATGGTCGATCGTGCCGCCAAGGAAATTGTATAGCGCGGCGGTTAGCGTGCCGCTGCCGATCAGATTGCCCTCGATCGTGAAGCTGGCGACGGTCTCGTCGAAGCCGTTCATATCTAGCGTCGCGCCACCGCGGACCTCGAGGGTCGAGTCGTCGGCAAGCACGCCGGCGGCGCCGAGGCGCAGCGTGCCTTCCTGCACCGAAGTGAGCCCCGAATAGGTGTTCAGGCCCGAGAGCGTCAGCACACCCGTGCCGAGTTTGGTGAGGCCGCCGCTGCCGTCGATCACGCCGGCGAAGACGCTATCCTGGCCATCGATGCCGAGCGACAGCGTGTTGGCGCCCAGCGACACCTCGCCGGTGCCCGAGAGGTTGCCAATGGTCGCGCCGGCCGTGGCGCCGGAGATATCGAAGATGCCGTCGGCGATCACCGCACCGGTGCCGACCGTGCCGCCGCCGGCGAGCGCCAGCGTGGCGCCGCTCTGGATCGTGGTCACGCTCGTATAGTCGTTCGCGCCGCTCAGCGTGGTGGTGCCGCCAGCGAAGATCAACGCGCCGTCGCCATGGATCGACCCCGAGAAGCTGCCGCCGCCGTTGATCGTGAGCGAGCGATTGTCCGGACCAAGCTCGACCGTGCCGCTGCCCGAAAGCCCGCCGATCGCCGCCTGGCCGGCGTGGAGCGAGATGTCGAGCGTGCCGTCGACCTGCGCCGCGCCGGTCAGCGCGCCGTCGAAGCCGACGAGATAGAGCGAGGCGCCGGCGTCGACCGTGGTGAGGCCGGTGTAGAGCTGGAGGTCGCTGAAGGTGCCGTAGCCGCCGCTGATATGGACGCCGCCGGTGCCCTCGATCTGGCCGCCATAGGATTGCGAGCCGTTGGTGATCTCGAGCGTCTTGTCGCCGAGCTGGACGCTGCCGAACTCGGAGAGGTCGGCGATGGCAAGGCTCGGGCCGTTGATGCCGGAGATGTCGAAGGTGCCGAACACGACCTCGACCGCCGCATTCGCGCCGAGCGTGGCGTCGCCGGTCAGCGCAAGCGTGCCGTCGAACACCGCGACGCGCGACAGGTCGCTCGCGCCGCTCAGCGTCAGTGTGCCCGTGCCGTCCTTCCAGAACATGCCGCTGCCGTCGGAGAGCGTGCCGGAGAAAATGCTGTCGGCATTGTTGCTGCCGACGCGGAACCAGTCGCTGCCCAGCAGCACGCTGCCGCTGCCCGAAAGCCCGGCCACCGCGACCTGGCCGTTGGTGTAGCGCACGTCGAAAATGCCGTTGGCGACGACCGCAGAGTTCGAGATCGAGGCGCCGTCCATCTCGATCCCGGTGTCGGGATCGATGACGGTGCCGTAGGAGACGAGCGACAGCGTCGCGCCGGCGTCGATCACCGTGTCGCCGCTATAGGTGTTGGTGTTGGTCAGGAACTGGTTGCCCGCGGCGATCGTCAGACCGCCGGTGCCCTGGATGACGCCGTCGAACTGGCCACCCATCAGGCCCGCCGGGCTGAGCAGCGTCAGCCTGGTATCGCCCAGGTTCACGACGCCGTCACCCTGCAGATATGCGAAGCGGGTTGCGTTGCTGCTGATGCCCGACAGGTCGAGCGTCCCGCCTGTCAAGGCGACCTTCGCCCCGTCGCCGAGCGAACCGGCGCCGGCCAGCGCCAGCGTGCCGCCCGACAGCTCGACGGTGGTCAGCACGTTCTGGCCGGTGAGCGTCAGCGACCCCACGCCGCTCTTGGTGAACGAGGGAGTCACGAAGGGCGTGCCGTTGCTGATCAGCGTACCCGCGAAGGTGGTCGATGCGGTATTGGCGACATTCAACCCCTTCGAGCCGATCTGCACCGCGCTGCCGGCAACGCCCGAGAGGTTGTTGATCGTGGCGCCGGTGCCGGCACTGCCAACGTTGAGCATTGTCCCGGGGCCGGTCAGCGCGACCGACGATGCAAGGGCGAGCCCGTTGCCCGAAAGCGTGAGCGTGCCGCTCGATACCTCCACGGTGCCGCTGAACCCGGCGTTTCCGCCCAGCACCGTCTCGCCCGCGCCTGCCTTGACGAAGCTGCCCGTGCCGCTGAGGCCCGCGAGCGTCAGGCTGCCCGCGCGGTTGGTCCTCAGCGTGCCGCCGTTCATCACGACCGTTCCGCCGACCGAGCCGGTCGTGCCGCCATCGCCGATCGTCAGATTGGCGCCCGCCAGCAGCGTCGTCGCGCCGCCATAGGTCCAGTTCCTCGTGACGAGCTGGGTGCCCGATTCGATCGTGACGCCGCCAAGGGTACCGGTGATCACGCCGGCAAAACCGGCCTGGGCGATCGAAAGACTGTTCATGCCGAGCTGCACCGTGCCGTTGCCGGACAGGGTGGTGAGCGACAGCGGCGTGGCCAGGTCGTTGATGTTCAGCGTGCCGTCGACCGTGAAGTCCTTGCTCGCGAAGCTGCCGGCCCCGGCGAGCAACAACGTGGCGCCGCTGTCGATCTGCGTCGTGCCCGTATAACCCTGCGGCGCATAGAGCGTGTACGCACCGCCGGCGATCCGCAGGCCACCGGTGCCCTGGATGGTGCCCGAAAAGGCGTCCGCCCCGTTGGCGATGGTCAGTGTCGTGCCGCCGAGCACCACCGTACCCAGATTGCCGTACAGATTGCCGAGGCGGTAGCTGCCGCCGGTAACCCCGGACAGGTCGAGCGTACCACCCAGCAGGTTGACGGCGGTATCGGCACCGAGTGACCCGCTGCCGATCATTGCCACCGCCACCTCGGTGATCCCGATCCGCTTGACGTTGCTCTGGCCGGTGAGCGTGAAGACGCCGGTGCCTTCGAGATTGAGGGCGCCGGCGGCGGTCGAGACATCGTCGAAACTGCCGGCGAAGAGCGCGTTGCCGCTCATCGTCACGCGCATGCCTGCCTCGCCGTAGCGCACGGTGCTGCCCGCCACGCCGGCAAGGCCCTTGAGCGTCGCAGCGTTGGTCGGCGCGCTCAGATCGAGTACCGCGCCCGAGCCGGTCAGCGAAACCAGACTGCTGTTCAGGAGGGCAAGCGCGTCATCGAGCGCCAGCGTGCCGGCCTGGATGGTGGTGGTGCCGGTAAAGCCGCCAACACCGGAAAGCCGGGTGGTGCCGCTGCCCGCCTGGACGAAGCTGCCGGTGCCGCTGCTGAGGCTCTGGAGTGCGATGGTATCGGACCGGTTGACAGTCAGCGTCCCATCCACGGCGAGCGCGCCCGCCACCGAACCGCTGGTGCCGCCGGCGCCCAGCGTGAGACCCGCTCCCTGGCCGACATAGGTGGTGCCGGTATAGGTGTTGGTGCCACTCAGCGTCAGCGTGCCGCCCGCCACGGTCAGTCCAGCGCCATCGCTGATCACGCCGGAGAAATTACCGCCACTGGCAATGGTCGCCGAGTTGCCGTTGAGCTGGAAGCTGCCCGCGCCCGAGAGGCTGCCGATCGTCTCGCTGCCGCCCCAGAGCTGGGCCGTGCCCGCGGCGCCGATGATCAGGGCGGAAGTGTCGGCGATCGCATTGCCGCCATAGAGCATCAGCGTGCCGGCATTGACCGTGGTCGAGCCGGTATAGCTGCTGGTGTAGAGATCGGTGGTGCCGGTGCCCGCCTGGACGAAATTGCCGGCGCCCGAGAGGTTGCTGAACCCGTAGCTGTCAGACCGGTTGACCGTCAGCGTGCCATCGTTGAGCGCGAAGGTGGCGCCGTCGATCGAGCCGCTGGTGCCGCCATCGCCGATCGTGAGGTTGCCGCCGTTGAGCGTGACTGCGCTGAGCGAGCTGCCGCCGGTGACGACCAGCGTGCCGCCGGTCAGGTTCAGTGCCCCTTGGTTGAACTGACCCGCATAGCTGCCGCCATTGGCGATCGTGAGCACATGCCCGTTGAGGAACGCGGCGCTCATGATGTTGGCGCCTGCGACGCTGCGCATCGTGGCATCGGAATCGAGCAGGGTGAAGAAGCCGTTCAGCGTGACATCGGAGCTGGCGAGCGTGCCCGCCCCGCTCAGGTTGAGCTGCGCGCCGGAAGCGACCGTGGTGGCTCCCGTATAGGTGTTTGCACCGGCGAAGGTGGCAATGCCGCCCGACAGCGTCACGCCGCCTGTGCCGGAGATCACGCCGGCAACGCTCGAGCCATAGGCGCCCGCGGTGATGGTGAGCGGCTTGTCGCCCAGCAGCACCGCGCCGCCGGTGCCGCGCAGGTCCTTGATCGATGTCCCGGCGCCGTTCACGCCGGAGATGTCGAACGTGCCGCCGTTCACGGCGATATAGCCGGCATTCGCCAGCGCGCCGCCATCGACCAGCGCGACCTTGCCGGCGCTGATCAGCAGCGGCGCGGTGAGCCCGCTATTGTTGCCGGTCAGGGTGAGCGTCCCCGTGCCCGTCTTGGTGACACCGACCGACGAAGTGCCGCTCAGCGTACCGGCGAAGATCGTGTTCGTGCTGTTCGCGAGCGTAGTGCTCTTGCCGCGCAGGAGCACCTGGCTGCCTGCTACGCCGGACAGGTTGTTGAGGACGGCCCCGTCGGCGCTGTTGTTGTCGAGGATAGCGGTTGCCCCGGTCAGCGCGATGCTGGAAGAGCTGGAGAGCGCGAGGTTGCTCTTGAACTCCAGCGTTCCGGCTTCGATCGTCGTTGCGCCGGTATAGCTGTTCCAGCTGTTGAGAACGCGGGTGCCGCTGCCGCGCTTGATCAGATTGCCGCTGCCGGTGATCGCCGCGAACTGCGTGTAATTGCCGGTTTCGTCGAAGATGACCGTGCCGTCGTTGGTGATGCCGTTATAGCCATTGCCGAATGCGCTGCCCGATCCCTGGAGCGTCGCGCCGGCCAGGATGGTCGTGCCGCCGCTCCAGAAATTGCTCTGGTTGGTGAGCACGATCGTCCCCGTGCCGCCGATCACCAGTGGCTGGCCGGTGCCCTGTTCGAGGAGCTGGCCGGTAAGCGTCGCGACCACGCCGCTGTCCGCTTCCAGGCGCGTAGGATCGTTGACCGGGTCGACCGAGGCCAGGATGATCTGGTTGGCGTAGGTGCCGGTGGCGCCATATTGGATCGTCGGGTCGACCGCAGTGATCACCCCGGTTCCGAAGCCGCCGGCGCTGGTCGCCCGGATCGTCGCGCCGTTGACGCGGATCGTGCCGGTGAGCCCGGAGCCGTTGAAAACCAGCGTACCGCTCGGCGTGCCGTTGCCCGCCGTGATCGCCATTGCCGGGCTGAGCGCAGCACCATTCAGCGTCCAGATACCGGTGCCGGTCTTGTTGAGAACCTCGAAGGTCGCGGTGGTCGCCAGGTTCAGCGCGCCGGTGGTCGTGCCGCCGAGCACCAGCGTGTCGGTGCCATTGCCGCCGGCGAGCGCCCCGAAGGTCGCGCCGCTCATGATATTGAGCGTGTCGTTGCCGTTGCTCAGGTTGATATCGCCGATCGTGGTCGAAGCCGAGCCCAGCGTGACGGTGTCGTTGAAGGTCGACAGGGTCATGCCACCGGACCCGCCCGAGACGGTGCCCTCATTGACCACCGTCGTCGCAGCACCAGCGGCGGTGATGCCGTAGGACCCGCCGATCAGCGAGCCGGTATTGGTGATGCTGCCGCCGCCGTTCAGCGTCGCACCGACCGCGCCGTTGACGGTGCCCGAATTGGTGAGCGTCGCCGTACCGGAGGGCACGTAGATGGCGAAGCTGGTCGCATTGATCGTGCCGCTGTTGTTCAGCACCGATCCCGAGGCATCGGTGCGAATGCCGATATTCGCAGTGATCGTACCGCGATTGTCGAGCGTCGAGGCGGCGCCGGTGCTGCGCAGGCCGGTGCTGCCGTTGCCGACCGCGGTGATCGTCGCATAGTTGGTCGCGGTGCCGCCCGCGTTGAGCATGATGCCTGCGCCGTTCCCGGCCGAGATCGTGCCGCGATTGGTGATCGTGCCGGCCCCACCGGCGACATTGATGCCACCGACACCGCTGGTGATGCTGGCGTTCGCATTGTTGGTGAGCGTGCCGCCGGCGAGGAAATTGACCGCCGAGGTCGTACCTTCGATCAGGCCCGAATTTTCGACCGTGGACGCCACGGTGTTGCTGATTCCCACGGCGCCGCGGATCGTCCCGCTGTTGTAGGTCGTGCCCGTGCTGCTCCGCACGATGCCGGTGGTCCCGCCCCGGACCGTGGCGCCCGCACCGACATGGATGTCGGTCGCAGTGGAGTTGCCGGTATCGATGCCGGCCGAGATCGCGTCGATGTTCGCGTTGACGCGGATGACGTTGCCGGCGAGCCCGGCCTGGTTCTGGAGATAGATACCCTTGTAGAAATTGCTGATCGCGGCGTTGGAGGTGATCTCGATGCGCGAAGTTGCATCCTCGCCATAGGCGCCGATGCCGATGCTGGTGGCAGCCGAATTGCCGTTGCCGGTGATCGCGCTGCCCGACGAGATCGTCCCGACACCCGACGCGTAGACGGCGATGCCGGCTTCCGCGGCGATCGTGCCCCCGCTGGTCGTCACGTTGGTGCCGTCAAAGCCGTACGCATAGATGCCGGTGCCCGCCGCCGCAGTGATCGCAACCGTGCCCAGGTTCAGCGCCGAAGCGCCGCCATTGGCCCGGCTGTATACGCCGTACTGGCCGGTCGCCGTGGCGGTCAGCAGTCCGCCGGTGTTGACGACGCTCACCGCATTGAACGCCCGTAGGTGCAGGCCGTCGGTGCCGGAGAAGCTCTGCGCCCCACCATTCATCGTGACGTCCAGGTTGGAGGTCACGTCAGGAAATATCGTCTGCGCGCGGAATGCCGTCCCGCCCGGCTGCGTCGTCGAGAAGCTGTTGGACCCGGTCAGCACGATCGACTGGCCCGAAGAGGTATTCACCAGACCCAGGGCGTTCGCGGCCTGGCCCGCCGTCGCCCCCGCGCCGGTGGTGTTGGTGATCGTCACGTCGGTGAACGTGATCGGCGCGCCAACGGCCGTTATATAGAGGCTGCCGCCCGCCGGGGTGTTGTCCTCGACCGTCTCCGAGCCCGCGCCGGTGATCACGCCGCCATCCTGCGGCGCCGCGACCTGCATCTGCGCCCGGGCGGGCAGCGCCGCCACTGCGGCGATCAGCGCGGTCGAGGCGAGCAGGACATGGCGGGCGTTGCGCTTGGTGACGACGGTCATCGATTATCCCTCTGTTCTTCACCCGCGCGCCAGGCGCACGGATGCATTCGCGCAGGCAGGGCCTGCGCGTGGCACTCAGTCGGATCATGCGAAAATCGTCAGCGTGGTCGTGGGGAGGGCCTCCAAAACCCGTCCCCCCGATGCCCCCCGCCATCGCTTGACCTAGGGGAAGTCCTTAGGTGCCCCCAAATGGGGGCTCAACGGAACAAATTGGTAAGGTTTCGTCATTTCGGTGGTTTTCCCCGAAATATTTTCTTGTAAATACAAGGGACTCCTTCCTTCCCCTCCCGCGACGGATCTTGGATTAGTGGTAGAAGCGCCCTCGCAGACTCCGTCGCTGCCGCCCTATATTTCGACCGAAACGCTGATGCGGCACCCGCGTTTTGACGAGGTCGTGTCCAACCTGATCGACGGCCTTGCCAATCTCTATGGCGATGATCGCCGGCTGGTCCGCGAGCTTTCCGAATATGGCCGGGCGGTCACGTTCATGCTCTCGATCTGCATCGCGATGGCGGCAGAGGAGGACAAGCCCGAAACCTGGCTCACGGTAGGGCGGCTGGCCGAGCTGGCCGCAATGCTGGGTCTCGGATCGGAACGCCGCATTCGTCGCTTCGTCGAGGAAATGCGCAGCGACGGCCATCTGGTCGAGATGCCCATGGCCGGCGACAAGCGCCGCCAGCGATTGCACCCCAGCGCACGCATGCTGGAGATCGATCGCGAATGGACCGCCGTCTTTCACGCCCCGCTCGCCCTGATCGCACCCCAGGAGGCCCGCTATCAGGCAGCCTTGTCCGGCGACCCGGACTATCACCGCCACTATCGCGCCGCTTCGCTCAAGACGCTGGGGCTGTCGCGGGAGAATATGGCCGAGCACCTCGCGGTGGATTCCTTCATGCACCAGGCTGGCGGGTCCCGCGTGCTCGCCACGCTCATGCGCGCGGCGCAGGACAATCCGGACGGATGGAGCGAGCCGGGCTTCTACTCCATGGCGGCCGAGCGCAGCGCTACCACCCGGGCACATGTCCGCGGCATGGTGCGTGCGGCAGCCGCCGCGGGTTACGTGGAGATCGCCGAGGCGCCGGCCGCATGCGTGCGTGCCACGCCTGCACTGGTCGATGACTTTCGCGCCTGGGTCGCCCAGGGCTTGTCGGCGATCGATCTGGTCTCGAAATTTGCCGAGGACAGCTGCGCGCTTGAGAAGGCGCACCTGTAACCGCGCCGCGACAGGCGAAAGAGGGCCGGCCAAGCGAAGGCGCTTTCAAGGTTGCTCCGCCGGCGCTACCCGAGCAGGAAACCAGACGTTCGCGCGGCGCTTGGCCGATTTGCGATAGCCGCGCGCGTTCAGACCGAGGATGCAATGCTCGAACCGGGTGACAATTGCTGGCGCATCGCGCGCGCCAGCCAGGCTTCCGTGATCGTCGACGCGGACGATTATTTCAAAGCCGCCCGGGCAGCCATGCTCAAGGCAAAGAAGCAGATTTTGCTCGTCGGCTGGGACTTCGACGCCCGCATCCGGCTCGGCGAGGATGGCGAAGACGAAGGGCCGCAGGAAGTCGGCGCATTCTTCTCGTGGCTCGTCGAGCGCACGCCCGATCTGCGCATCTACATCCTGCGCTGGGACACGGGCGCCATCAAGACGCTGTTCCACGGGCGGACGCTGTTGCGGCTGGCGAAATGGATCCGGGATCCGCGCATCCATCTCCGCCTGGATGCACATCATCCGCCCGCCGGGTCCCACCACCAGAAAGTTGTCGTGATCGACGATTGCCTCGCCTTTTGCGGCGGCATCGACATGACGGCAGATCGCTGGGACACCCGCGACCACGCCGACCACGAGCCGCGCCGCGTGGAACCCGACGGCACCCCCTATGGTCCGTGGCACGACGCGACCACGATGCTGCAGGGGCCGGTGGCCCGCGCGTTGGGCGATATGTGCCGGGACCGATGGGAAGTTTCTGGCGGCGAGAAGCTGGAGCCGGTTGCCGCAGGCGACGATTGCTGGCCGGATCATGTCGAACCCGACTTCTCCGATGTCGATGTCGGCATCGCGCTGACCGTGCCCGAGATGGCGGACCAGGAGCCCATCCACCAGATCGAGGAACTCTATGTCGATCTGATCGCGCGGGCCAGGCGCTGGTTCTACGCCGAGAGCCAGTATTTCGCGTCGCGCAAGGTGGCAGAGGCAATCGCCAAGCGCCTCGCCGAGCCCGACGGGCCCGAATTCGTCATCATCAACCCGACGGCTGCCGAAGGCTGGCTGGAGCCGATCGCGATGGATTCGGCGCGTGCCCGGCTTGTCGAGGCGCTGCGGGAGCGCGATCCCCATGGCCGACTGCGCCTGTATCTTCCCTATACGGCGGGCGGCACGCCGATCTATGTCCATGCCAAGGTCACCATTGTCGATGACGAAGTGATCCGGGTCGGATCTTCCAACTTCAACAACCGGTCGCTCAGGCTGGACACCGAATGCGATGTCGTCATCGATGCGGCGTCGAATGCCGGTGGCGAGGTTCGCAAGACGATCGCAGGCATAAGAAATTCGCTGCTGGCCGAGCATCTCGACAGCGACTGCGACACGATCGAGGCGACCCTCTCAGAGTCCGGATCGCTGATCGAGACGGTCGAGCGGCTGCGCGGCGATGGGCGATCCCTGCGCGCCTATCAGGTGCCGGACATCGACGCCGTCCAGGCATGGCTGGCCGACAACAAGATTCTCGACCCCGAGGGGCCTGGCGAGATGTTCGAAGCGCTGTCGAACCGCACGCCCCTGCTCGGTCGCCTGCGCCGTGAAGACGGCAGAATGTCGACCGGGGCCGCGGTCGTGGTGGGCGGCCTGGTAGCGGGCGCGGCATTGCTGACCACCCTCGCGCTGAGCGCGCGCCGGAAAAGAGGCTGACATCCTGCGCCTGATCACAAGATGCTGAGCCGCGCCGCCGAGGCAGCATTGAACGTGGAGCAGGCGCGCGACCTGCGCGCCGAGGGCCGTTCCTACCGCGAAATCCGGCGACGTCTTGGGCTTACCACCAACCAGCTCGCGCATGTCCGCCGAGTGCTCAGGCGCGAAAAGGCCGCCCGGACCAGGCTGACCAAGGCCAAGCCAGGCGCAACCCCGCGCGACTTCCCCGTCCGGCAGTCCGCTTTGCCTGTCGGCTTGCGCGAAATCCTGCAGGCGGCGGGATACCAGACGCTTGGCGACGTCGCAGACCGGCTGGCCGACCCGGAACAACACCCGCTGGAAGCGATCCCCGGAATCGGACCCCACCGAGCGCGCCTGATCCATGGGCTTCTCGACCGTTTCGATCTCCTGCCCGGGCCGGCAGACCTGCAGGCCGAGATCGAGCGGCTCTTTCCGGAATTTGGGAACACCGGCTGACCTTTGATGCGGCCTGGCTCCGCCACCCGGGCCCTACCGCTTCCCAGCCAACCCCTCGGTAACGTCGAGCCGCGCCGCGAACGGATCGCGGATCATCCGGGCCCGGCCGTCGGCGGCGAGGTCCATCAGTTCGACATCGCCGGCACGGAACGGCTTCCAGCTCGCCTGCCCCGCCCCATTGGGGTTTCCGGTGCGCGCGAAATTCTCGACATAGGCGTGGAAGGCGTCGGATGCCTGCACATCCAGCGGAGCCAGCTTGTCGCCATAGCGCGCCGCCACCGTGCCGAACATGTAGGGCACGTCGCTCGCGTGGCGCGCGCCCGGCGAGGGCAGCAGCGACTGGGCGACATAGGAGAAGCGGTAGAACCAGACCGGCTGGCCCGTGCGCTGGACCGCACTCGCGATGAAGCGCGAGGGCTCTAGGAAAGCCCGGTCGCGGGCCATTGCCCGGCGCACGATATCGGCATCGAGCGTGCCGTTCGGGTCATAGGCTGCCCGCGCCTCCGACTGATGTGCGCCAAAGGCGGCGAATAGCGCGTCCTTGTCGCCCGGCCGCGCGCCGATCGGGGCGTCGTCCGAGGTCGCGCCGACGATCAGCGGGATCTTGGCCTGCTTCCCGGCGCGGAAGATGTCCTCGGTGGCGCCGGTGATCACGGTGCCGTCGATCATGCCGCCGCCAACATAGGTGTCGCCGCCCGGCACCTTGCCGATCGCCATGAACACGCCCTCGGACACCGTCGCCGCAGGGAGCGCGCGCAGCTGTGCCAGCGCCGCCGGCCCGGCCGCGGAAATGCCTGCGCTGCGGGCGAAATTCTCCCCGAAGCGCTCGGCTTCGGGGAGTGCCTTGGGCGCGAGCAGGTTGCGGCCGCCGCCCGACATCACCACCGCGCGGGCGAACAGTCCCTTGGCTTGGGGCGAGCCCATCAGGGTGAGGATAGAGATGCCGCCGGCCGATTCACCGACCACGGTGACCTGCCTGGGATCGCCGCCGAATTTGGCGATATTGGCCTGCACCCATTTCAGCGCGGCGATCTGGTCCATGAAGCCGAAATTGCCGGTGGGGCCTTCCCTGGCCGCCGTTAGGGCCGGGTGGGCGAAGAAGCCGAAGCGGCCGAGGCGGTAGTTGAGCGTGACGGTTACGAAGCCGTCCTTCGCAAAGGTGGCGCCGTCGAAGATTTTCGAGGCACTGCCGCCGTTCATCAGGCCGCCGCCATGGATCCAGACCACCACCGGGCGGGCCTTTGCCGACGCCGCGGCGGGCTTCCAGACATTCAGGAACAGACAGTCTTCGGACGCGGAAGTTAGCTGCGGCTCGTCCATCGGGATCATCTGCTGCATGCAGACCGGCGCGAATTGCTTTGCCTCCCGCACCTGCGTCCAGGGCGAAACCGGCTGCGGAGCGCGCCAGCGAAGATCCGCGACCGGAGCGGACGCATAGGGAATGCCGCGGAACGCAATCGTCTTGCCCTCGACGCTGCCCTCGATCGGCCCGGAGGCGATGGTGACGCGCGCCGGATCGTTCGGCGCGGCGGCAGCCGACAACGTTGCCATCAGCGGAAGTGCGACAAGGCGCAGGGACTTGGTCATCATCGGTCTCACTTGTCCAGGATGGCGTTCGCTGCGGCGGCATCGCCCTTGGGGGCGAGCGGGGCAGTGAAATTGGGGACGTCGCGGCTGTTGCGCAGGTCGGACGGCACGCCGGTGGTGTTGATGTACCAATCGAGCAGCCGCCGCTCGAGCGCGTCCTGCACCTTCGCATGGCTGCGCTGGCCGATCAGGTTGTTGAGCTCCTGCGGATCGGCCTGGCGATCGTAGAGCTCGCTCAGCCCCTGCGGGCGCTGGACGAAGGTGTAGCGCTGGGTGCGCACCGAGGCCGCGCGGCCGACCAAGGCCGGCTGCTCCGCCGCCAGCTCGGACTTGCGCGCATAGAGCCCGCCCGAGGGGGAATCGAAGGCCTGGGGCTCGTAGATGTTCATCCCCGCCTCGGTAAAGGCGGCGCGGTTCGCATCGCCCTGGCCGCCGCGCAACTGCGGCATCATCGAGCGGGCGAAGTTGGTGTGGCTCGACGACAGGCCGGCGAGATCGAGGAAGGTCGGCAGCACGTCGTAGAGCTCGGTCATGCCGGTGGCGACATGGCCGGCGACGCCGCCGGGGATGCGCCCGATCATCGGCACATGGGTGAGGCAGGTCTCGAGCCCGCCATGCCATTTCTCGACCAGCCCGTAATCGCCGGCATAGTCGCCATGATCGGAGCTGGCGAGCAGCGCGGTATCCTTGTCGCGGCCGGTGCGCTCGAGCGCCTCCATCAGCTCGCCGAGCAGCCAGTCGGTGTAGGAGACCTGGCCGTAATAGGTCGCGCGGACCTGGCGCAGCACCGCGTCATCGACTTCGTTCAGGCGGTACTTCTCGCGGATCGCAGCGTGATAGGCCGGCCGACCCCTGGTCCCCGGGGGGATCAGCGGCGGCAGGTCGCCGGGCTTGTACATGTCCTGGAAGCCGTCGGGCGCATGATAGGGCGGATGCGGCTGGAAGACGGGCAAGAACAGGCAGAAGGGCCGGTCCTGCTCGCGGCGTTCGATCACCTGGATCGCGCGGCGAATGATCCCGTAATCGCTGGTGGCGCGGCGATCGCCGGTCGCCGGCAGCAGCATCGTCGTTGGCCCGTCGAGCTTGCCGCGACGCGCGCCCGGAGCGTGATCGCCCGGCGCCGCACCCGGGGCGGGCGGATCGGCCCAGTCGGTCAGGCTGCGCGCAAAGGTCTCGGGCGCGAGCACGTCGTTCTTGCCGAAGAAATAGGTGTCGTAGCCGCCCTCGCGCAGCGTGCGGAACAAATTGGGCTCGTCGGGCTGGATCAGGTCGCTGAAGCCGCGATGCCCGGTCGCGCTGGTCGGCAGGCCGGTGAGCATCGAGCAGCGCGAGGCTGCACATATCGGCGTCTGGACATGACAATTGGCAAAGCGGGTGCCCTGCTTCGCCAGCAGATCGAAGGCCGGGGTGCGGGTGACCGGATTGCCGTAACAGGCCAGCGAATCCGCCCGCATCTCGTCGGGGAAGAACAGGATCAGATTGGGCCGCGACCCACCCGGCACCCGCGCGCGGGCGGCGAGGCTCGCCAGAAAGGTCGATCCAGCCGCACCGATCAGCGCACGGCGGTTCAGCGAAAATCCGGTCATCCTCACCTCTCTCGTCTTCGCCCGTATTCGGGTCGGGTCATTCGGCGTCGGGCTGGTTCTCCGGCGCCGCCTTTTGAAACGCATCGAGCGCCAGGCAGGCACGCTCGATCTCGAGCAGCTTGGGCCAGTGCTGCAAGTCCACACCAAAACGCCGCGCGTTGACCAGCTGCGGCACCAGGAACAGGTCCGCCAGGCTCACGCTGTCGCCGAAGCAATAGCTGCCGGCGGTGTCGGCGATCAGCGTGTTGCAGGCATCGAGCCCGTCGACGATCACCTTCGCCGCCCAGGCATTGACCTGCGCCTCGTCGAGCCCGAGCGCGCGCAGGTTCGCGAGCACCTTGAGGTTCTGCACCGGGTGCGTGTCGCAGGCGATCACCTGGGCGAAGGCGCGGACCTTGGCGCGCGCCACCGGATCGGCGGGGAGCAGCGCCGGCTCCGGATGCACTTCATCCAGATATTCGCAGATCGCGAGGCTCTGGGTGAGCACCGCGCCGTCTATCTCCAGCGCGGGGAGCAGCCCCTGCGGGTTGAGCGCCCGATATTCGGGTGCGTTCTGCTCGCCCTTGCGGAGATGGTGAAAGGCATCGGCATATCCGATGCCCTTCAGGTTGAGCGCGATGCGCACCCGGTAGGATGCGCCCGAGCGGAAATAGCCGTGCAGGGTGACGGCGTCAGTCACGGGCGGGCGCGCCGACCTTGATCACGCAGTCGCTCAGGCCCGCGATCGACACCACGACCTCGTCGCCCTCGACGACCGCGCCGACACCGGCAGGGGTGCCGGTGTAGATCAGATCGCCCGGCTCCAGCCGGTAGAAGCGCGAGACATAGGCGACCACATCGGGCACGTCCCAGATCAGCTCGTTGAGGTCGGCATCCTGCTTCACCACGCCGTTGACGGTCAGCTTGATGCTGCCGCTCTCGAACGCGCCGGTCTCGCTGGCCGGATGGATCAGGCCGAGCGGCGAGGACTGCTCGACATTCTTGCCGGTGCTCCACGGACGGCCCTTTTCGCGCGCCTCGAGCTGCAAGTCGCGACGAGTCATGTCGAGGCCGGTGGCATAGCCATAGACATAGTCCAGCGCATCGGCGGCAGCGATGTTGCGCCCGCCCTTGCCGATCGCGAGGACCAGCTCGGCTTCGTAATGGAAGTTCGCGGTCTCGCTCGGATAGGCGATCACGGTGCCGGTCGGCACTACGGTCTCGGCCCACTTGGTGAAGAAGAAGGGCGGCTCGCGGTCCGGATCGCGGCCCATCTCGCGGGCATGGGCGGCATAGTTGCGGCCGATGCAGAAGACGCGGCGCACGGGAAACTGGTTGCCGTCAGTGGTCGCGGCGAGCACCGGATCCTGCGGGGCGAAGAGAGTCGTCACGAATTCTGCTCCTTGTAGAGGTTCAGCTTCTCCTGCGCGGCCTTGTCCGAATAGCCGAACAGCACCAGCGTGCTGCCTGCCTGCAGGCGAAGCTCGTGCCACGACGGCACGGTGAAGATGTCACGCGGGTTGAGCGCGATTTCCTTGCCCTCGATCACCGCGGTGCCGGTGCCTTCGACCACGACGAACACGGTGCCGTCGGTGCTGCGGCGCGGCCGCGTCTCGAAGCCGGTAGGCAGCAGGCGGACATGCGCGGCGATCGTCGCCATCACCGGGCCGCCATTGGCCGGATTGAGGAACTCGAGCGCGTGGCCGAGATGCGGATCGATCTCCGCCGAGGCCGCCATCGCATCGAGCGCGGGACGCCACTGCGCATAGGGATAATGGAACAGCGGCTGGTGCGACGGGCGGCGATCGGCCAGCGAGCCGCGCAGCGGGCGCATGTTGTGGCCATAGCGCGCCAGCGTGTCGCCGGGCTGCACCGTCTCGGGCGTGACCTTGTCCTCGCCCTTCTCGGCGAAGCTCGCGTCGAAATGGCGGACGGTCGGGATGTCGAGGCCGTCGAGCCAGATCATCGGCTTGTCGGTGGGGTTGCCGTGGTCGTGCCACTGCCAGCCGGGCGTCAGCACCAGATCGAACGGGCGCATGATCGCCTTCTCGCCGTCCACCGCGGTGAAGGCGCCGTCGCCTTCCATCACGAAGCGGAGCGCCGACTGGGCGTGGCGATGCGCCGGGGCGACTTCGCCCGGCAGGATCAGCTGGAGGCCGGCATAGAGGCTGGGCACGATCGCCGACTGGCCTTCGAGCCCGGGGTTTTCGAGGATCAGCACGCGGCGCTCGGCCTGCTCGGCGGAGATCAGGTCGCCCGCGCGCAGCAGATAGTCGCGCGCCTCGTCATAGGACCAGCGGTGCACCCGCGCCGGCGACTTGGGCTGCGGGCGGACCAGCTCGGCGAGCGATTCCCACAGCGGCGTCAGGTGCGCGGGCGCCATTTCTTCGTACAGCGCTTCAAGCTGGGACCGCTGGTCGTTGGCGAGAGTCATGCCCGGTACTCACAAAGATGGGGTGTGCGGCGCATAGAGGGGAGCGCCGCACCCGTTATCCATCGGGCAATCTATTATCTTATGTCAAACAAATTATCCGCTCCAGCCGAGCCTTTCGCTGACGTCGCGGCAGGCGGCGGCGAGCTTGTCGAGCACCGCGCCGCTGTCGTCGGCCTTGTAGGCACCGGGGACGAGCGCGGTGGCGCTCAGGATGGCGCGGCCCTGCAGATCGAAGATCGGGAAGGCGGCGGCGCGCAGGCCCGGGATCACCGTGCCTTCGACATAGGCGCGGCCATCGGCGCGCACGCGCGTCTTGATCGCCTCGACATCGGCCAGGCTCATCTCGCTCTCGGGCAACTCGCGCGCGAGCAGCGGGTCGATCTCCACCTCGGGCACGAAGCTCAGGAAAATGTGACCGGTGGCGGAGTAGAGCAAAGGCAGCACCGCGCCGACGCCGAACGAGGTCATCACCGCCGGGGTGCCCATATGCCAGCGCACTACCGTCGGTCCCTGCGGCCCGAGCGCGGCGACCTGCACGGTGCGGCCGGTCTCGCGGACGAACGCCTCGATCGCAGTGTCGGCGACGCGGAAGGCATCGGTGCGGGCGAGCGCGCTCAGCCCGAGCTTGAGCGCGGCCGGGCCGAGATCGTAGCGGCCGGTGGTGCGGTCCTGCTGCGTCATCCCCGCCGCGGTCAGGCTGGCGAGGTAGCGGTGCGTCTGCGGGCCGGACAGGCCGCTGGCCTGGGCGATCGCGCCCAAAGTCGACGCCTCGCCCAGCGCGGCGAGCGCTTCGAGCACGCCCAGCCCGATCTCGACCGATTGAATACCGCGCCGACGCTTGTCGGCCTCGCCCTCTGTGTTTTCTGTCATTCCTGCATCCTAGGCAGCGCGCTCAGCGATCGAAAGCCGTCGATTCGCGCTCGATCACGTCGAAGGGCATGCGGATCGACCGGGTGTCGCCGAAATCGTCGCGCCCGGTGACGCGGGCGACGAGCAGCTCGGTCGCGCGCTCGCCGATCAGCTCGACCGGCTGGCGGACGGTGGTGAGCGACGGCCAGATCTTCACCGCGATTGGCGCATCGTCGAAGCCGGCGACCGCGATGTCCTCGGGGATGCGCAGCCGGCGGCGATGCGCGACGGCGGAGACGCCCGAGGCCATGTCGTCGTTCGAGGCGAAGATCGCGGTCGGCGGCTTGGCCAGCGCCAGCAGCGCCTCGCCCGCCTCCAGCCCGGACTCGAAGGTGAAGCGGCCCGGCTGGACCAGGCTCTCGTCCCAGGGCAGCCCGGCGGCGACCAGCGCATCGCGGAAGCCGGCGAGGCGCAAGGGGCTGGAATCGTGGCTCGGGGGTCCGGTGACGAAGCCGATCCGGCGATGGCCGCGGGCGATCAGCCGCTCGGCCATCGCGCGGGTGGCGGCACGGTCGTCGACCCCGATCGTCGCCATGTCGGGCAGCTCGCCGCCATGCGCGACCGCGGCGACCGGCACGCCCAGCTCGGCGATCAAGCCCGAGCCGCTGACCAGCTCGCCATAGGGCGGCGCGAGCAGGATCGCGTTCGCGCCGCCGCGCACCAGCAGCCGCATCGCCGCTTCGGTATCGGCCATCACCGGCCCTTCGACCTTGCCGATCATCAGCTCGGCGCCGAGCCGCGAGGTGGCGTTGAGCGCGCCGACCAGCATCGCGCTGAGGAAGGCGTTCTGCGAATTCTGGTAAACGATGCCGATCCGGCAGGTCGCGGCGCTGGCCAGCGAGCGCGCGGCGACATTGGGCTGGTAGCCAAGCTCGCGCACGGAGGCGAGCACGCTCTCGCGCGTCGCGGCGCTCACCCGCCCGGTGCCGTTGACGACATAGGACACCGTCATCGCCGATACGCCGGCATGCTCGGCTACCGTCTGGATGGTGACGCCTGTCCCCTTGCGCCGTGCCCTTGCCATATGCCCCTGTTGTCCCCCTTACGCGGCCTCGCCCGCCTGCCCGCCCTGGGCGTGATAGCTACGCATGCCAAGCCATAGAGCAAGCACGGAAAGCGGCGAGGCGAAGCCAGCCACCAGCGCGATCGCCTCGGGCAGCTTCTGCGGATCGGCAAACCAGTAATCGGTGCACAGCGCAATCGCCGTGGGCCCAAGCGCCGCGCCGATCAGGTTGATCGTCAGCATGTAGAAGGCCGAAACCAGCGCGCGCATCCGGTTGGGCGTCATCTCGAGCAGGGTGGCGAGGCCGCCGCCGAAGTTGAAGCCGGCGAAGAAGTTCATCAGGCCGATCAGCACGAGCGCGCCGGTCGCGGTCGGCATCAGCGGGAAGGCGATGGTGATCGGCACCAGCGCGATGAAGCCGAACAGCGAGGCCTTGAGGCTGGCGCCCGAGCGGCCCGCGGCGCGCAGCTTCGACGCGACGAAGCCGCCGACCAGCGCGCCGCTGGTGCCGCAGAGGAAGACGATCGGCCCGTAATGGCTGCCGACCTGCGCGGTGGTCCAGCCGAAGGTGCGCTGGAGGAAGGCGGGGATCCATACCGAGGTGCCGTTGCCGATGAAGATCATCAGCGCGAAGCCGAGGGTGATCCCGATATAGGCGCCCTTGCGCGCGCCAATATGGGCGAACAGCTCGGACAGCGGCACCTTCTCCTGCGCCACCGCCGCGCCGCGGCGCAGCGGCTCGCGGATCGTCAGCATCAGGCCGGTCAGCACGATCCCGGGCAGGCCGAGCAGCAGGAACACCACCTGCCAGCCCTTCATCGCGCCGAACAGCGGCACCAGCACGGTCGAGGACGGCGGGATCGCGGTCGAGATCAGCCCGCCGATGATCAGCGCCGAGGCGCCGCCCAGGTAGAGGCCGATCTGGTAGACGCCCATCGCGGCGGGCAGCTTTTCCTTAGGGAAATAGTCGGAGAGCAGCGAATAGGCCGCCGGGGTCAGCCCGCCCTCGCCCGCGCCAACCATCACGCGTGCCGCGAACAGCCCGGCGAAGGAACGCGCAAGGCCGCACAGGCTGGTCGCGATGCTCCACACGAAGATCGCGCCGGCGATGATGTTGCGGCGGTTCGAGCGGTCGGCGATGCGCGCGATCGGAATGCCTACCGCGACGTAGAAGAGCGTGAAGCTCAGCCCGTAGAGCAGGCTGATCGCGGTATCGTTGATCTGCAGGTCCGCCTTGATCGGCTGCACCAGCAGCGCCATCGCCTGGCGATCGACAAAGGCCAGCGTGTTGGCCAGCATCAGCAGGATCGCGACGTACCAGGCGGTGGTCCGGGCCGGCCAGGGGGTGGTGTCGGTGGCGGCAGTAGCTGCGGTCATGGTCATTCCGGCTTCTGGGGGAAATAGGGCTTGCCCGCCTCCGTCGCCCTGGTCTTGGCGGGGGTATCGGGGAAGATGTCGTTCATCTTGGTCGGCAGGTCGGCGGGCTTGTACCAGCCGGCCGGGAAATCGGCGGCGTGCGCGCCGGGCTCGACCCGGTAGACCGCGCCGGGGCTGGTCTTCTCGGTATAGGGCACGGCGTGCTGCCCCCTGGCGTTCGCGAGCTGGGCGAACAGCGCCTTGCGCAGCGTGACCTTGGCATCGAAATAGGCTGGGTCGTCGATCAGATTGTGGCGCTCGTCGGGGTCCTTTGCGAGGTCGTACAGCTCCTCGGTGTCCCACACGCCGTGATACTGGATGTACTTCACCCGATTCCGCTCGATCGCGAAGGTCGTCGGCGTCTGGGGGAAGGTCCATTCCCAATAATATTCGTAGATGAAGTCGCTGGGGTTCCAGTCGGCCAGCTTCACCTTGCCCTCGGCGAGACCGAGGAAGCTCGACCCTTCCATCTGCCCGGGCTTGGCGACATGCGCGGCATCGAGGAAGGTCGGTGCGAGATCTAGGTTGCGGACCAGCGCGGGATTGGTCGCGCCCTTCGCCACGCCCAGACCCGGCGCATACACCACCATCGGCACGCGCACCGACGGCTCATAGGCGTTGCGCTTGTCGATCAGACCGTGATCGCCGATCAGGAAGCCATTGTCCGAATAGAACACGATCATCGTGTTCTTCTCGAGCTTGTTCTTCTTGAGATAGGCGAGGATGCGCCCGAGGCTGTCGTCCACCGGCGAGAGCGTGCGGTAGATGTCGCGCACCCGCTCGGTCAGGTTCGGCTTGCCGGTATAGGGATTGTCGGCCCCGTGCCAGCTGTTGCGCTGGTTCTGCACCCAGAGCGGCTTGCCCGCATTATTCTCCGGCGTGTTCGCCATCGTATCGGGCAGCTTGATCTCGAGGTCGCTGTACTGGGTCCTGTAGCGCTCGGGCGGCATCGCATCGGAATGCACCGCCTTGTGGCTGAGATAGACGAAGAAAGGCTTGGACTTGTCCCGCCCCTTCTCCAGCCAGTCCATCGTATAGTCGGTCAGCTCGTCGGTGATGTAGCCGGTGCGCTTCACTTCCCTGCCGTCGACATTGAGCATCTGGCGCTCGCCCGCGGCGAGCTGCGCCGGGCTCAGCCGCTCGGTCGGGAAATAGGTGCCCTGCCCCTTGAAGCTCACCCATTTGTCGAAGCCGGGGCGCGGGGCATCGGTGTCGAAACCCATATGCCATTTGCCGAAGAAGGCGGTCTGGTAGCCGGCCTTTTGCAGATAGGACGGGAAGAAGACCAGCCCGTCTTCCGAGCTGTTATTGTTGTCGACCACGCCGTGGTTGCGCGCGGTCTGGCCGGTCAGGATCGTCGCGCGGCTGGGGCTGCACAGCGAGGACGTGACCACGGCATTGGGGAAATAGGTGCCGTTCTTCGCGAGGAAATCGATGTTCGGCGTCTTCAGCCCGGGATTGAGGAATCCCATCATGTCGAAGCGCAGATCATCGACCAGCACGAAGATGATGTTGGGCTGCTGCGCCTCCTGCGCCTGAACGGGAGCCGGCGTACCGGTCGGCCCCGAGATCGCGGGCGCGGCCAGCGCCACGCTCGCCATGGCTGCGCAACTCGACAGGATGATGCGGCGGAGCTTGCCCATGTTTCTCAATCCCCCAGGAACGCGTCGCGGTAACGGTCGAGCTTGCGGACATAGTCCGGCCCTTCTGACAGCGGGAGGGCGCCGTAGCGGCTCGCCTCCCGCTGCCAGATCGCCTTGAGCTCCGAGACCTTGTTCGGATTGCGACCCGAGAGGTCTTCTGCTTCGGCGAAATCTTTGTCGGTGTCGTAGAGTGCCCAGTGATCCTGCTCGAACGGGGTGCCGAGCTTGTGGATCGCCACCGCCCGCCACTTGCCCGCGCGGACCGCGCGATTGCCGCGCAGCTCGAAGAACTGGGTCGCGCGCGGATCGGGGGCGGTGGCGGAGAACAGCGCCTTGCGCGCCGAGGCGCCGGCGACCGGGATCATCGTCTTGCCATCGACCACGGGATCGAAGCGCGCGGCGGCCAGCTCGGCCAGGGTCGGCGCGATATCGACCGCGTCGATGCGCTGGCGGCGGACCGCGCCCTTGTTCGGCAGATGCCCGGGCCAGCTGATAATCAGCGGCGTGCGCACCCCGCCGGCATTGGGCCACGACTTGTAGCGGCGAAACGGCGTGTTGCTCGCCATGCCCCAGGGCCGCTGCATGCCGATCTGGGCGGTGCCGATATCGTCCATATGCGTCGCCAGCTCGGCGGCGTTGAGATGCACCGGCGGATAGAGCTGGCCGATCGAGCCGGTCTGGCCATGCTCGGCACTCGCGCCATTGTCCGAGAGCAGCACGAACACGGTATTCTCATAGTCGCCGCTCGCCTTGAGCGCCGAAACCAGCCGGCCGATCTGCTCGTCGGTATGCGTCAGGAAGCCGGCATAGGCTTCCATGAAGCGGGCATAGACGCGCTTCCTGACCGGATCGAGCGGCTCCCAGGCATCGTCGCCGGCATTGGGCGGCGGCAGGGTGGTGCCCGGCGGCACGACCCCCAGCGCCTTTTGCCGGGCGAAGCGATCGGTGCGGATCGCATCCCAGCCCCTGTCGTACTGGCCGGCATAGGCGTCGATATAGGGCTTGGGCACCTGGATCGGCGCGTGCGTGGCCCCGTACGCCAGATAGAGGAAGCGCGGCTTGTCGGGCGCGGCGGCCTTGCTCTCGGCGAGCCTGGCGATCGCGCGATCTGTGATGTCGGCGGAGAAATGATAGTTCGGGTCGGACGGCTTGCCGATCCTGGTGTTGTTCTCGACGAGATCGGGCCGATACTGGTCCGCCCAGCCGCTGATGAAGCCGTAATAATAGTCGAACCCGCGCTGGCGCGGCCAGGAGGCGTTGTTGCCGGGCGAGCCGTCCTGAAATTCGGTGGCGAGGTGCCATTTGCCGATCGCCATCGTCGCATAGCCGCTTGCGCGCAGTGCCTCGGGCAGCAGCTGGACATTGGGCGCGAGGTCGCCGGCATCCTTGCCGGTGCCCGGCGGCTGGAACTTGCCCGAGGGCAGGTCCGCGAGACCGAGGCTATGGTTGTTGCGTCCGGTCAGCAGCGCCGCCCGCGTCGCGGTGCAGATCGCCTTGCTCTCGAAATGGTTGAAGCGCAGGCCGTCGGCGGCGAGCGCATCGATATGGGGGGTTTTGATCTCCGAGCCGAAGCAGCCGAAATCCGAATAGCCGGTATCGTCGAGCACGATCAGCACGATGTTCGGGCGCTTCTGCGCCCTGGCGAAGCCGGGCTTTGCGGCGGCAAGCGCGCTGGTCGCGAGCAGGGCGCCGATCAGCTGGCGGCGGGACGAATTCATTGGGGGGAGACCTCCACGATGACGCGGCGATAGCGAGTGATCGGCGGCGTGCCCTGATCGCGCACTTCGAGGATCAAATGCAGCTCGGTCGGCTTCTTGACCGCCGGCGCGACGAAACTGGCACGGAGGTTCGTGGCATCGGCGATCTCCACCGCCGGCTGGCCGGGGATGCCGCCGACTTCGCGATACTGCCACCAGCGCGTGTCGAGCGCGTCGCCGTCCGGATCGCTGGTGCCGGCGGCATCGAGCGTCACCGTCTCGCCCGCCTTCGCCTTGATCCGCACCGGAGCAAGGCCGGCAACGCCCTGCGCCACCACGACCGGCGCGTGATTGGCATGCACATCGACGCTCCACGCCATCCGTGCGGCGAAGTCGTTCTGGAAGGCGGCACGCCAGCGATAGACCGAGGCCTGGTTGCCCGACCAGATCCGCCCGTCACGCGTGAAGCTGTCCTTCACATCGGCGAACGGCCCGGCGCCGTTCGGCTGGGCGTGCATGTAGCGCCCGCCCCACCCGCCCTGTTCGGGATACTCGGGATCGTTCAAGCCGTTGGGGATCAGGTGGAGGAAGGACGGCGTGTCGCCTTCCATGATGAATTCGGGCAGCGGATAGAGCGCGCCGAGCGGGCCGCGGCGGATATGCTGCGACAGCCAGGGATCGGTGACGACTTCGCGATCGGGCCATTGCTCGGGATTGCGCCGGTCGCTCGAGATGCCGGCCCAGGTCGCCAGATTATACTGGCCCCAGCCATGGATGCTGGCGATCCAGAACAGCGAGGGGAAGTTCTGCCGCGCCCAGGGACCGGCATCGTCCTGGTCGGAGATCGAATAGACGCGCAGCTTGCTGAGGAACGCCTGGACCTGCGCCGGGCTGCGCGTGGCGCGGACGTACCACAGCGCCTGCGCCAGATCGACCGCCCCGCCCCAGACCAGCACCCAGACCGGGCGCTTGTCGGCGCGATCGACGGACCGGACGATCAGCCTGGAGGCCTCGCTGTCCTTGCCCTTGCCGACACCGGCCATGCCGTAGCTCGGCTGGCCCGCGCGGAGCACGGCGCGCAGGGCATCGGCGGTGGGATAAGTCGGGGAGTGGTGCAGCAGATTGGGCCGCACCTTTTCATAGGCATCGATCCGCTCGCGCATCAGCTGCGGCTGGACCTTGTCGCGCTGCCAGACCGAGGTGGTGGCGACCAGCCCCTCGACGTCGAAACTGTCGGTGTAGAGCAGGAAGCGGACGAGGGATTCGGAATCGTCGGGCTCGTTGCCGATGTCACTGAGCACGATGACGCGCGGGCGCCCGGCAGGAGGCACGGGGGCCGGCACTGCCGCCGGCGCCACGCTGGCCGATAGAAGGAAAGCCAAGGGAAGCATCAGGCGATTCCCCTATTGCACGCACGGAAACAAAAAACTGGGCGGGCCAGAGAGGGGGGCGGCCCGCCCATAGAGGGGTCTCTTAGAAACGTGCGCTGAAGGTGGCGCCGAAGTAGCGATCGGCGTCCTTGCTGACATTCGCCCAGAGGTCATAGGGGTTCGCGGCATTGGCCAGGATCGTCCCATGATTGAGCTGGGTGTAATAGGTCTGGTCGAACAGGTTGCGGACGAAGACGGTCACGCCATAGCGGTTGTCGCTGGTGTGGATGCCCACGCTCGCATCGACGATCGCATAGCCCTGCTGGGTGAGCAGCGGATCCTGGTTCAGCGCGAACCCGGTCTTGCTCTGATAGTTCAGGCTGATCTGGGCGAAGGTCGCGACCGAGCCGAAGTCATGCTCGTAGCGCGGCGACACGCCGACGCGGTAGCGCGGGGTGGCGGGCAGGTTGCCGCCGACCACGTCGATGATCGCGCCCGACAGGGTGGTGTTGCCGTTCACGGTCGTGCTGCGGACATAGCAGGTGTTGACCGGGAAGTTCGACGCATAGGTGCCCGTCGACACCGTCTGCAGCGGGCAGCTCTGCCCCGGCACGTCGATCGTCGCATCGACCAGGGTGAAGTTCGCCGCGATCGACAGCTCGCTCGACGGACGGAAGTTCGCCTCGAGCTCGAAGCCCTGCGAGCGCGACTTGCCGGCATTGCCGAGCACGGTGATGAAGGTGCCCGCCGCCGGATCGCTCATCAGCGCCTGGATCTGCAGGTTGGTGAAGTCCGAGCGGAACATCGCGGCGTTAATGTCGAACTTGCCGCCCGGCGCGATCCACTTGGCGCCCAGCTCATAGGCATCGACATGCTCCGGCGCGATGCCGTTCTGCGTGTCGTACCGGGTCTGCGCGTCGATATCGAGCGCGAAGGCCTTATAGCCGCGGGTGTAGCTGCCATAGACCTGGAAGTTGCGGCTGAACTCGTAGCGCAGGCCGGCCTTGCCGGTGAGCGCGGTGTCGTCGCGCGAGCGGGTGCCGCTGTTGAGGACGACGCCCGGGAACAATGCGTCGCCGGTCACCAGCGGGCCATAGATGCGGCCGGTCACGGTCTGCTTCTCATACTGGCCGCGCAGGCCGGCGATGACGTGCAGGCCACCCGCGACGCGCCAGTCGATCTGGCCGAACAGCGCGTAGTTGTCGCTCTTGAAGTTGCCGTTGAAGCCCGACGAGTCGGCGCTGGTCTGGGTGCAGGGCTGGCCGAGCGTGCCGGCGGCGCAGCGCAGGCGGCGGCGGTTCAGCGTGCGATCGAGGTCGAGCTTGTTGTAGAAGGCGCCGACGACATAGGTGAAGTCGCTGCTGCCGTTCGAGCCGAGACGGAGTTCCTGCGAATAGTTGTTGTAGCCCAGGTGCGTGGAGTTGTTGTTCCACTGCGAATAGGGGAAGGCGCCGACATAGCGGACCGGGTTCGACGCGATCTGGTCGGGCTCGAACTGGTCGTTCTGACGGTAGTACTGCCAGGCGGTGATCGAGGTCAGCGTGGCCGGGCCGAGGTCCCAGTCGGCCTGCAGCGACACCACGGACGACTTGGTGCGGTAGTAGCTCAGGTCGTCGTTCGAGATGGTGCGGTTCTCGGGGCTGGCGACGACCGAGGAGCCGAGCAAGGTCTTCATCGCCGGGTTGACGATCGAGACCGGCACGCGCGAGCAGCAATCGGCGTTGTTCTCGCGATAGTCGCCGGTGAGCAGGAAGGTGAGGTTGGCAGCGGCATCCCATTCGAGCTTGCCGCGCGCGCCCCAGCTCTCGTTGCCGTTGACCATCTTGTCCTGGGCGGCGTTGTAGATGTAGCCGCCGATGTGATTGTAGAAGCCGCTCACCCGGGCACGCAGCGTGTCGCTGAGCGGGCCGCTGATCGAGCCCTTGACGCGATACTCGTTATGCTCGGCGATCGTCGCCTCGACATTGCCGGTGAAGGTCTTGGACGGGCGGGCAGTGATGATGTTGATCACGCCGGCGGTCGCGTTCTTGCCGAACAACGTGCCCTGCGGGCCGCGCAGCACTTCGACGCGCTCGAGATCGGCGAGGTCGCTGAAGCCCTGCGCCTGGCGCGGGGCGACGACGCCGTCGACGACGACGGCCACGGCCGATTCGACGCCGAGGCTGAACAGCTGGGTGCCGACGCCGCGGATACGGAAGCCGCTATTGCCCGGGTTGTTGCCCTGCTGGAACTGGAGCGACGGCACCGCGCGGGTCAGGCTGGCGGTGTCGTTGATCTGGGCGCTCGACAGCGTGTCGGCGCTGACCGCGGTGACGGCGACCGGCACTTCGACCAGGCGCTCGCTGCGCTTGTTCGCGGTGACGATGATCTCGCCTTCCGAAGGAGCATCGGCGGTCGGCGCTTCCTGCGCGGTCTCGGCCGGTGCGGCAGCTTCCTGGGCGAATGCAGCGCTCGGCAGCAGCATGGCCATGGCGACCAGGGCCGTCGCGCTGATCCCGCACTTAAGCTTCGAGTTAGAGACGCTCATCAGTTCCTCCCACAGCGGCGGCCATTGGGGCGGCTCGCCTTATTCTCCTAAGGAGCGACGCGACCGTGCGACCAAGCTCCCGTTCAGTCGCTTAGGCAACTTGCCTTAGCGCTAAATCTAGCTTCTGCTGAAACTTTCCGGAAGCATTGTCAATAACGGAATGCATTGCCCAATGCGGATCGCGCAGTTCGTGATCGAACCGTGCCATTTTGGTCGCATCCGCGCCGGGCGCGCGGAATTTGGGGGGTTAGCGGCGGGCCAGGCCGGTGTCGGTAGAGGCGCGCTCGACGAGCTTGTAGGCGACGCGGATATCCGCGTCGTCGTCCCCCGAATCGCCCTCGGCGAGCCGCGCGATCAATGCCAGGGTGGCGCGTTCCGCCATCTCCGCGATCGGCTGGCGGATGGTGGTGAGCGCCGGCCAGGTCTTCACCGCGATCGGCGTGTCGTCGAACCCGGCGACTGCCAGCGCATCGGGAATCGCCAGGCCGCGGCGATGCGCGACCGAGATCACCGCGGCGGCCATGTCGTCGCTCGAGGCGAAGATCGCGCTGGGCCGCTGGGGCAGGTCGAGCAGCCGCTTGGCCGCCGCCAGCCCCGAGTCGAAGCCGAAATCCCCCGAATCGAGCAGCTCGGGCGCGTCGGGCAGCCCGTGCGCCTGCAGCGACTCGCGATAGCCCTCGCGCCGCACGGCGGTGGAGCTATGGCCTTCCGGCCCGCTGATGAAGCCGATCCGGCGATGCCCCTGCTTGATCAGGAAGTCGGTCATCGCGCGCGCCGCCGCACGATCGTCGACGCGCACCGTCACGATGCCCGGCATCGGGCGGCCCGACGCCACCGCGGCGATCGGCACGCCCAGCTCCTCGACGATCGGACGCCCGGCGACGAGATCCGAATAGGGCGGCGGCAGCAGCAGCGCGTTCGCGCCGCTGCGCACCAGCGCGCGCAGCGACTCGGCCAGCACCTCGTAATCGGGCGCGCCGCCATGCTGGACCATCAGCTGCGCACCGCGCGCGGCAGTGGCGTGGAGCGTGCCGACCAGCATCGCGCTGAGGAAGGCGTTCTGCGGATTGAAATAGACCAGCCCGATTCGCGCGGCACCCGCACTGGCCAGCGCCCGTGCCGCCGCATTGGGCTTGTAACCCAGCGCCTCGACCGCGTCGCGCACCCGCGTCCGCGTCGCATCGCTCATCTTCCCGGTATCGTTGAGGAAGTTCGAGACCGTCATCGTCGACGTGCCGGCATGCGCCGCCACTTCCTGTATGGTCACTCCCGAACTGCCGCGCCGCCGCGCCATCCTGTTCCGATCCCGATTCCTGTTGGCCGTGCGACTCTATTTGGGTGGTTATGTACCACAACAACTAACGACCCGTGCTTGACAACGTTTCGGAGTTAAGTTTAGCGCTAAACTAAATCAAAATCGGAATGGAGAGTCGTGAGATGGCAAAGATCAGGCTGGGCATGGTGGGCGGTGGCATCGGCTCCTTCATTGGCCCGATGCACCATCTCGGCGCGCATCTCAGCGGCCGCTTCGAGCTGGTCGCCGGCGCCTTCTCCAGCGATCCTGAGCGCTCGCGCGCCGCAGGCGCCAATTACGGCGTCGCGCCCGAGCGCTGCTATGCCGATCATGCCGAGATGATCGCCGCCGAAACGGCCCGCCCCGACGGCATCGAGGTGCTTGCGATCGCCACCCCCAACCATCTCCACCTGCCCGCCGCGCTCGCCGCGATCGAAGCCGGGCTGCACGTGATGTCGGACAAGCCGGCCACCGCGACGCTGGCCGAAGCCGAGCAACTGCGCGACGCGCTGGCCGACAGCACCAGCCTCTACGCGCTGACCTTCACCTATTCGGGCTTCCCGATCATCCGCGAGGCCCGCGCCCGCATAGCCTCGGGCATGCTCGGCGCGGTGCGCAAGGTCGTCGTCAGCTTCAACCAGGGCTGGCTCGCCAACCCGCTGGAGCAGGCCGGCAATGCCCGCGCCGCCTGGCGGATGGACCCGTCGCGCTCGGGCGTCGGCGGCTGCATCTCCGACATCGGCACCCACGCCTTCCACCTCGCCGAATATGTCACCGGCGACACGGTGAGCGAGATCGTCGCCGATGTCCGCACCCATGTTCCCGGCCGCGCGCTCGACGATGACGCCAACATCCTGATGCGCTTCGCCGGTGGCGCCTCGAGCGTGCTCGCTTCCTCACAGGTCGCTGTCGGCGAGCGCCTCGGCTTCACGCTCCAGGTGTTCGGCGAGAAAGGCGCGCTCCACTGGTATGCCGAGCAGCCCGAGACGCTGCGCTTCGTCGCCGCCGACGGCGCGGTGTCGCTGCTCAGCCCGATGTCGCCCGGCCTGCTCGTCCGCGAACCGCTGCCGCCCGGCTTTGGCGGCTCGATCCTGGCCGGCTTCGCGGTCCAGTATCGCGACTTCGCCAAGGCGATCGACGGTGACGCCACGCTGATCGGCGGCATCCTGCCCGGCATCGAGGACGGCGTGCGCACGATGCGCTTCGTCGAGACCGCGGTGCAGGCAAGCGCCGACCGCGCCGGCTGGACGGCACTCGCATGAGCACGCCGCTCTCGATCGGCTTCCTTGGCGCCGGACCGGTAACCCAGTCGATCCACCTGCCGACCCTCGCCCAGATGCCCGACCTGTGGCGCGTTGGTAAGGTGATGGACGTCAATGCCGAGGTGGCGGACATCGTCGCGGCGCGCTGCGGGGCTCAGGGCGTCACCGATGCCGCTGCGGTGATCGAGGATCCGGCGATCGACGTGGTCGCGATCTGCAGCCCGCATCATTTCCATGCCGAGCAGCTCGTCTCCGCCGCGCGCGCCGGCAAGCGCGCCGCACTGGTCGAGAAGCCGCTCGCCGTCAGCCGTGAGCAGGCGGAAGAAGTCGGCCGGGTCGTCGCCGAGACCGGGATGACCGTGCTGGTCGGCACGATGCACTGGTATGATCCCGGCTTCCGCGCCGGGCTTGCCGCCTGGGAAGCCGAGGGCCAGCGCGCCACGCGCATCCGCTCGGCGATCTTCGTGCCGCCCAATGCGCAGTTCGTGAACGCCTCGACCGAAGAGGCCTTCCCTTCCCCGCCACCGCCGGCCCCGCCCGCCGAGCAGCCGCCCGAATTCCAGCGCGAGCGCCTACGCGCCACCGTGCTCGGCCTCGCCATCCACCATGTCCCGCTGATCCGACGCTTCTATCCGCAGCTCGGCAAGGTGCTGGAAGCGCGGCGGCACCCGCCCTTCGGCTATTCGATCCTGATGCAGAATGGCGACCAGATCGCCGAGCTGCTCGCAGTGATGCCGGGGCAATGGCCGCCGTCCTGGAGCTTCGAGGCGTCGAGCGCGGAACGCCGCCTGCATGTCGATTTCGGCCCGTCCTATATCTCGGCCGGATCGGGCCGCGCGACGCTCGCCGATGCGCGCGGCAGCCGGGGTTTCAGCCATGCCGACAATGGCTATGCCGCGCAGTGGCGGCACCTGCATGAGGTGGTGACGCGCGGCGTGCCGCTCGACACGCCGTTCGACGTCGCGGTCGAGGACCTCGCCTTCGCGCTCGACCTTGCCGATGCCGCCGCCGAAGTGATGGAGATTGTTTCGTGAACCGGCTGCATGTGACGCCTGCGGACCAGCAGGCCGTGATCGCCACCCTGCCTAATCGCTTCGTGATCGATGCGGCGGGCGAAGACGTCCAAACCCTCCGCGGCGACGCGCTGACCGATGCCGGCACCGGCGCGGTGATGATCGTCGAACCCGGCCTCGCCTCGGCCGAAGCGCTGCGCAGCCTCGCCGCCACCGGCCGCCCGATCGGCCTGGCGCTAGCCGCCGCAGCAGCGCTGCCCGAAGCGGCGCTGGACAGCATCCGCGCCCAGGCCGGTGACGTGCCGCTGATCGTCGATGCCGCCGCCGAGACCACCGGCTCGCTGCGCGCCACCCTGTTCGAGCTGCTGATGCTGCTCGACACGCTCGGCTGCCGCGCCGATGGCCTGCGCCTGCTCGCAACCACGGCGAAGGAGATCGCGCTGGTGATCGACAGCGCCGATGGCTGGAACGGCACCCGGGTCAGCGCCCGGCGCAGCTTCCGCACCCGCTATGCACTGGAAACCATCTCGCGCACCTTGCGGCGCGAGATCGTCATCAACGACATCGCCGCCTCCACCCCGGCCGAAGTCCGCCTGTTCGACGCCACCGGCACCCGCACCGCGCTGCCGCGCTACGAAGGCGGCCTGCGCGCCTCGTGGCGGGCGCTGCACGTGCGGATCACCGAAGGCGCTGGCGACGATGGGCAGATCGAGACGGCGATCCGCCTGCTGGGGCTGCTCGACGCGGCGGGGATCGCCTAGGCCGCTACGAACGCGATTCCCCAGCGAAGGCCGGGCCCCGGTCTCGACGCAACCAGAGAGTCGCACGAGCCTCTCGAACGACATCGCTGCTGGGCCCCGGCCTGCGCCGGGGAGCGATGGCGTGGAGTCATGCGCAGCCACTTTTGACAGCAGCGCTAACCGAGCGATGCTTGGTGTCCAATTCCCGCTCTATGGCAGCCAATCAGGCCGGCCATTCGCATGGCCGAACCACGCCCAATCGGTCAGCGCTTCGATGAATCTCTCCCGCTCATACCGACGGTAGATTGGGCCAATAAGGGAGACGTAGAGGTCGGTAGAGGGCGCCCTGTGTTCCACGCCCCGGAAAACCATGCCCTGGTTTCCGCCGAAATCAGGCAAAAAGCCTTCAACCAAGATGCGATCGCCAGCCGACGTGCTGAGGGAGTAAGGCGCTTCGAGGCGAAGGCCCAAATCCGATGCCGCGCGCTGCCAAGCCTCGATCAACGCCGCATCGAGCGTATCATTCGTCCCATCCATGAAGCCGCTTTACGCTGCACACGCAACGTTCGCCACCAAGGCAAGAGCTAACGTACCCCGCCTTACCCCAGCGGAAACGCAACATAGGCCAGCCATTGCCCATCCGGCGACCAGCTGTTGACGTTGATCGATCCCTGCCCGCCGAAGAAGCTTGCAATCGTCCGCACCGCGCCGCCCTCTATCGGCATCGTCCGCAGCTCGACCGGCAGGTTGGGCGGATGTCCCTCCGTCCCCTCGGGGAAACTGATATAGGCGATCGTCTCGCCGGCGGGATCGGGATGCGGGAACCAGTCGACCCGGTTGCCCTCGCTCCGCCGCTCGATCGCGCTGCCATCGGGCCGCATGCGGAACAGGCTGGCGTCGCCGGGCACGCTGGCCTCCAGCTCGCCATTGAACCAGATCCACGCGCCATCGGGCGTCCATTCGGGCCCGTCGACCGGGGCGGGCCCTTCGAGCAATTGCCGCGCCGGGCCGCCGGCTTCGGGAACGATGGCGATGCCCCAGTGGAGCGCGTCACCCGGGCGGATCGTCGCGCAGGCGAGCTCGCTGCCGTCGGGCGCGATGCCGTGGAGATAATAGGCCAGCCCATCCTCCGGGCTCACCTGGCGCGGGGTGCCGCCGGTGACCGGTACCGCATGCACCTTGCGCGCGGCGGTGATGTAGAGCGTCTGGCCGTCGGGCGAGAGCAGATGGTCGTTGTTGGCATCGTCGATCCCATGGATCTCGATCGGCTCGAGCACCGGCGCGCCTTCCAGCGGCAAGCGGAACAGATGCCCGCCGCCATTGACGATCAGCGCGCTGCCGTCCGGCGTCCAGTTCGGCGCTTCGAGCAGCCGGTCGGCCTTGAGCACCAGCCGGTCCTCGCTGCCGTCGCGGCGCACGATCCGCACCTGGGAGACCTGGCCCGGCATCAGCGGGCGGAACGGGCCATGCGCCGGATTGGCCCCCGGCGGCGCCTTGGATGCGATCGTCATGTGCGAACCTCTTGCTTGTCGAACGTCTTGATGCGGATGTTGCGCCAGCGGCACCGGGCGCGCTCGCCCCAGCGATCCTGCGGGAAAAACGCGCCGCTGTCGTGGACCTCGAGCGCGAGATGGCCGTGCGTGCCCAGCAGGCCGAGCACCGCCGCCGGATCATAATTGGGCGCAACCAGCGTCGCCGTATCCAGCTCGGCGATGCGCAGTCCGTTCACCCAGGTTGTCAGGCGAGGGAGCGCGCCGGTGCAGCGGATGCGGATCTCGTTCCACTCTGCCCATTTCCACACGCGCAGGAAGTCCGCGACACTGGCGGCATGGTCCAGCTGCGCGATCTGCTCCGGCGCCACCGGATCCCGGGAGGTTTCCGGATCGTCGGCCTCGATGCCGATGACGTCCCCCGCCGCATCGCGCACCGCGCGGATGGCGAAGGGCCGTGCAGAGAAGCTGCCGAGGCCGTTGCCGAAGAACCCGCCGATCCCGCCCGATTCGCGGTGGTCGAGCAGGATCTGGAAGCCCGCCCAGTCGTCACGCAGGCGGCGGATCATGATGCCGGTGTCGGCGGGCCAGTCGGGACGCGCTTCGAGCACCAGCTCGAAATCGCCGAACGCCGCGTCGCTGACCAGATAGCCGCCATAGCCGCCGCCCGATTGCTGGCCGACGATATGCCCGTCCTCGACATGCCATGCCGCGGGATGTTGCTCGGGCGCTTCGGGCCGCGCGACGCCGCGCCGGTCGAAGATCGTCAGCGCGCTCGAACCGCCGGGATAGAGCGCGCCATAGACACGCGGTGCGGCATGCCAGCCGGCAAGCGTGGCGCCATCGAACAGGCTGCGGAAGCCGGTGTCGTCGAACGACTCGATCGCCATTGCCCTCGCCGCTCCCGGATGATTGACTTTCGCCAAGCCTTACTTGATTTAGCGCTAAACTCAATAAGCATCGGAGAGCGGCATGGAGCTGGAAGCAATCGAGCGCGAGGAGCAGGCGCTGGCACTAAGCCGCTTCGACGCCGACGATGCCTGGTGGCTTGGCTGCCATCTGCGTGACCGCGGCGCAGCGGCCAATGCGCCGATCGCGATCGAGATCCGCCGGGCCGATACGCGGCTGTTCAGCGCGATCCTGCCGGGCGGCACCCAGGACAATCTCGGCTGGATCGCGCGCAAGATCGCGCTGGTCATGCGCTTCGAGCGTTCCAGCTATGCGATGCGGCTGAAGTTCGACGCGGCGCCGCCGGGCGCCTTCAATCGCTTCGGCCTCGACCTGGGCAGCTATATCGCCGCGGGCGGCGCGGTGCCGATCCGGATCGCCGGGACAGGCGTGATCGGCGCGGTCGCGATCAGCGGGCTGACCCAGGAAGAGGATCACCGCTATGCCGTCGATGCACTCGCCGCACTGAAGGCGCATCAGGAGAACCAGGCATGAGCGCTGCACCTGTTCGCTGGGGTATTCTCGGCCCCGGCACTATCGCCCGAGACTTCCTCGCCGGTGCTGCCGGCTCGGCGACCGGCGTGGTCGCTGCGCTTGGCACGCGCAACCCGGACAAGCCCGAGCTCGCCGAGCATTTCCCCGGCATCCGCGTCGTCTCCGGCTATGAAGCGCTGATCGCCGATCCCGCGATCGACGCGATCTACATCGCCACCCCGCATGTCCACCACGCGCGCTGGGCGATCGCGGCGGCCGAGGGCGGCAAGCATGTGCTGTGCGAGAAGCCGATGGGCGTCTCGGCGGAAGAGGTCGAAGCGATGTTCGCCGCGGCGCGGGCCGCCGGCACCTTTCTCGGCGAAGCCTTCATGTATCGCTTCCACCCGCTTGCCAGCCGCATCGTCGAGCTGATCCGTTCGGACGCGATCGGTGAGGTCCGGATGATCCGCTCGAGCTTCGGCTTCGCGGTGCCCGAGGCGGCGCATGCCGGGCACCGGCTGTTCCAGCCCGAGCTGGGCGGCGGCGCGATCCTCGACCTGGCCGGCTATCCGGTGTCGATGGCCGGGCTGATCGCCGGCGCGCGCAGCGGCGGCATCCCGATGCCCGAGCAGGTAAAGGCCGTCGGCCATATCGGCATCAGCGGCGTCGACGAATGGACCTCGGCGCTGCTGCGCTTTCCCGGCGGGATCACCGCCGACCTGTCCTGCTCGGTGACGGTGCGCCAGGAGAATGTGCTGCACGTGATGGGCACCACTGGCCGGCTCGAGGTCGACCAGTTCTGGTTCGCGGGCGGCAAGACCGGCGGGCTGAACACGATGCGGCTGATCCGCCCCGACGGCACGCGCGAGGCGATCGCGGTGGACGAACCACGCCACCTCTACAGCTTCCAGTTCGAAGCCGCGAACCAGGCGATCCAGTCGGGCGCCACCGAGTTCGCGCATCCCGGCCTCGATGCGGCGGACAGCATCGCCACGGCCCGCATCGTCGACCGGTGGCTGGCGGAGATCAGAGCGTAACGCGAACCTCGGTGAGCGCGTCCGACGCGCCACCAACCAGCACCCGGTAGCTGCCACCCTCGAGCTTCCAGCCATGCGTCGCCGGATCGCGCCAGCACAGGCTCTCCAGGCTGACGAACAGCTGGACGATCCCGGTCTCGCCCGGCGCCAGCGCGACGCGCTCGAACGCGCGCAGCAGCTTGACCGGCTGCTCGGCCTCGACGCCCGGCGCGCCGACATAGCATTGCACCACTTCCTCGGCGGCCATGTCGCCGGTGTTGCGCACCGCCACCGACACCTCGATCGCGCCGTCCGCCACCCGCGCCGTCAGCCCGCGATAGGCGAAGCGCGCATAGGACAGGCCGTGGCCGAAGGCGTAGCGCGGCGCGGTCTGGTCGCGGTCGAACTTCGTATAGCCGTGCCAGCGGTCATATTCGATCGCATCGGCGTCGCGGTCGAAGAACGGATATTCGCCGGCATCGCGCGCGACGGTGAAGGGCAGCTTGCCCGAGGGGCTGACCTCGCCGAACAACAGGCTGGCGAGCGCGTGGCCGCCTTCCATGCCGGCATAGAAGCTCATCAGGATCGCGTTCGCTTGCTCGCGCCATTCCTCGACCAGCACCGCCGAGCCGACGACCAGCACGACCACCACCGGCTTGCCGCTCGCCGCCGCCGCGCGGATCAGCGAAACCTGTGCTTCGGGCAGGCCCAACGAGAGCCGGTCGCCGCCGATCGGCTCTTTCGAGATGCTCGGGCGACCCGGCTTGCCATCGGCGCCCAGCGCGATGTCACCGATGATATATTCGCCTTCCTCCTTGGCGGTGAAGCCGGCGACCACGACCACCGCATCGGCGTCGCGCGCGACCTGCGTCGCGGCATCGAGGTCCTCGCCGCTGGCATAGGTGACCGCATCGTCGCCGAGCAGCGCGCGCAGGCCCTGGAGCGGAGTGATCACATAGGGGGTGCGCACCCGGCTTGAGCCATTGTCGCCGGTATTCTCCATATCGGCGAGCGCCCCCAGCACCGCGAGCTTGCGCACCTTGGCGCGGTCGAGCGGCAGCGTGCCGTCATTCTCGAGCAGCACCGCGCATTTCTCGGCGACTTCGCGGGCGAGCGCGCGGTGGCTGTCCTGTGCGATCAGATCCTTGGAATAGTCCTCCAGCGGATCTTCCTGCGCAGCGAAGCGGAACTGGGTGGTGAGAATGCGACGACATGCCTGGTCGATCACCTCGGGCTCGATCGTCCCGGCCTCGACTGCGGCGACCAGCTTCTCGCCGAACACCAGCGGCTCGGGATTCTCGACATCGAGGCCCGCGGCGGCACCGTACACCTTGTGCACGCCGCGCACCCAGTCCGAATGGACGAAGCCCTCGAAACCCCATTCGCCGCGTAGCACATCGGTGAGCAGCGCGCGGCTCTGGCCGCAGAATTCGCCATTCACCTTGTTGTACGCGGTCATCACCGTCGCCACGCCGGCATCGAGGCAATGCTTGAAGTGCGGCAGATAGACTTCGTGCATCGCGCGCTCGTCGGCGGTGACGTTCACCTTGAAGCGCGCATTCTCCATCGAATTGAGCGCGAAATGCTTCACCGTGGCGACGACATTATGCGCCTGGATGCCGGTGCCCATCGCGGCGCCCATCACGCCGAGGTGCCAGGGATCCTCGCCATAGGTCTCCTGCGCGCGGCCCCAGGCGGGGTGGCGCAGCAGGTTGATGCAGACCGCGCCCGAGAAGGTGCAGTCCTGCGCGCGCGCCTCGACGCCCATCACTTCGCCGACGCGCCGCTCCAGCGCCGCGTCGAAGGTGGCGCCGCGCGCCATCGTGCACGGGAAGCAGGTCGAGCCGACCCGGGTGACGCCGCGCGGGCCATCGGTGAACATCAGCGGCGGGATGCCCAGCCGCTCGGCGCCGCCACCGGCGCGATAGGGCCGCGCGCCCCAGATCCGGTCGTCCTCGGCCAGCGCGTCGAAAAAGCCCTTGCCGGACATCATGCCGACCTTCTCTTCGAGGCTGAGCTCGGCGAGCACGCGCGCGACCAGCGCATCGATTTCCTGGCGGCCCGCACCCTTGGCCGGCATCCAGGCAGAGCGGCCGGCCGCGCCCGTACCGGCGCCTGCTTCGTCCGCGATCGATGTGGTTGCCACGCTTGCCCTCTCCCTTGCGTCTTTTCGCTAACGCACGATTCTCGTGTTAGAATTAGCGCTAAAGCACACTGACCGGCGCTTGGATAGATCGAAAAGCGCCGAACGGTGTCGATTGGGCGGGCGCGTGCATGCGGCAGGCACAAAAAAGCGCCGCATGGGAATGAACCCATGCGGCGCGAGATAACCGACGGGGAGCCGGTTTTCAGTGACTTCAGTAGCGGAAGCGCACGCCGAGGCGGTACACCGTCTCGAGGTAGCGAACCTGCGCCGCATAGGTGTCGCCCTTCGCGTTGAACGCGCGATAGGTGCGCTGCTGCGAACCCAGCAGGTTGGCGACGGTGAAGTTGAGCGAGATATTCTCGGTCGGATTGAGCGAGCTCGAGAAGTCCAGCGTGCCGCGGCCCTTCTCGACGGTGGGCAGCGTGAGCTGCGTGGTCACCGCCGGATCGGTCACGACGCCGTAGGTCTGGAAGCTCGAGCGGTAGTTATACGACAGGCGCAGCGACAGCGGCTTGCTGTCGTAGAAGAACTGCGCGTTGGCGAGGTGCGACGACACGCCGCTGAGCGGCTGGATGCCGGGCAGCGTGGCAGCCGCGCTCGGCGACAGCTCCGAACCATGGTCGAGATAGGTGTAGTTCGCCAGGATACCGAAATTCTGCATCCACTTCGGCAGCGCATCGAGCTTGAAGAAGGTGCGGAAGCCCGCCTCGATGCCCTGGATATAGCCCTTCTGGCCGTTCTCCGGGCGATCGACGCGCAGCGGGCCGAGGTCTGGATCGGTCAGGAACACGGTGGCATTGTTGATGAAGCCGGTCACGTCGCGGCGGAAGACCTGGACCGTCGCCGAGCCCGAACGCGAGAAATAATATTCGAGCGACGCGTCATAGTTGGTCGATTCGACCGGCTGCAGATCGGGGTTGCCGCCGCTTGCCGTGCGATAGTTGCACACCGGCGGCGTGACGCTGTTGTCGCAGGCCAGGGTGGCGTTGATCGTCAGCGTCGGATTCAGCGAACCAAAGGCCGGCCGGGTGCGCGTCTTGGTGAAGGACAGGCGTGCCTGCAGGCTGCTCGACAGCTTCAGGCGGGTGCTGATATTGGGCAGCAGATCCAGATAGTTGTTGGTCTTGGCATAGGGCGCGCCCGCGCCGCTGCCGATCTTCAGCGTGCCCATAATGTCGTTGGTGGTGCGGACCGCGCGCAGGCCGATCTGGCCATCGATGCCGATCCCGCCCAGCGCGAACTTGTAGTGCGTCTGGAGATAGGCGGCGTACGACTTCTCGTTCGCGCTATAGACCCAGTCTAGCTTCGGATAGCCGGCCGGCTGGCCGACCAGCATGCGCAGATAGTCCGCATTGTGGATGATGCTCTGGCGGGTCGGGGTGATCCAGGTGCGCGGGTGGACCGTCGGATCGCCGCGGAAGCCGATCATCGACATCTGGAAGTCGAGCGGCAGGTTGCGATACTGGATCCGCGGATCGGTCGCGCCGAGCACCGGCGTACGGTTCTCCGCCGGATCATTGTAGGAATCGGAATCGCGGTTGCTGTAGCGGACGCCGGCCTGGAGCCGGTCGAAGATCGCCACGTCGATCGGCAGGTCGGCGTCGAGCCGGCCCTGGAAGCTCTTGCCGTGGTTGTCCGCACCGTTCTCGGCGAAGTTCAGCATGCGCCACGACGAGGGATCGGCCAAGTTGATGTCGGTCACATAGGCCGAGGCGCCGCCGCCGCCCGACTGGTCGTCGAAGTTGAAGACGCGCGTGCCCAGCGAGTTGGTGAAGATGTTGAACTGCATGTTGCGGTTCCAGTTGCGCGAATCGGTAAGCGCAACGTCGCCGGTGATGCGGCCACCGCCGGGCACCTTCCAGATGAAGCCGGTGCCGCCCTGATAGGTGTCGGTCTTGTTCCACTGGGCGACCTGATAGCCGGTGATGCCGTTGCCGGCGCCGCGCATCGTCATCTGGCAGACCAGATCGGTGCTGCCGGGGCACATCGTCACGTCGTAGAGCGGCGCGTTGCTGCCCGTATCGAAGTGCAGCGCGCTCGACTCGCCGGCGGCGCGGAAGCCCTGGAACAGGAAGTCGGCATAGAATTCCAGGTTCGGGCTCGGGCGCCACTGCAGCGCCGCCGACGCCGAGGGGCGGAAGCGGTTCGAGCTCGGATACTGGAACGAAACGCGGGTCGGATAGCGGACATTGGGATAGTTGGGCTGCCCGTTGACCACGACGTTCGCCGCGTGCCGCAGGATCTGCGTGTTGTTGTCACGATAGGAATCGACGAACTTGTTGTCGGTATAGCTGCCCTCGACCAGCACGCCGATCTCGCCGATCCCGGTCTGGAAGCGCTTGCTAATCAGCAGGTTGGCGTCGACGCCGAATTCCTGCGACTGGCGCCAGTGCAGCCCGGTCACGCCGCCGACGATGCGATCGCCCTTGAAGTTGAACGGCTTGTTCGACTTGACGTCGATCTCGCCGGCGATGCCCGCCTCGACCAGATTGGCGCCGGCCGTCTTGAACACGTCGAAACGCGAGACCGAGGCGGCCGGGAAGTCCTGCAGCGCGACGTTGCGGCCCTCGGCCGTGAAGATCTCGCGGCCATTATAGGTGGTGGTGATGTCGGGCAGGCCGCGCAGGCGGACGCCGCCCGCTTCGCCGTTCAGGCGATCGACCTGCACGCCGGTGACGCGCGCCAGCGATTCCGCACCGGTCGAATCGGGCAGCTTGCCGATATCCTCGGCGACCAGCGAATCGACGATCTCGTCCGAATCCTTCTTGATCGCCTGCGCCGTCTCGAGACTGGCGCGGAAGCCCTGGACGACGATCTCCTGCTCCCCGACATCGCCGAACTGCGGGACCGTGTCCTGTGCCGCGGCCGTTCCCGCGGTAGCGATCAGTGCCAGTCCCGATGCGCCGATCAGGAAACTTGGCTTGCGATACTTCATCTTTCCCCTCCCATTATCGTCCGAGTTTGCGCACTCGGGGCTTATCTATCCGAATTATCATACTAAAATTGGCCTGACAATATCTTGTCAGAGGTATGACAGGAATCCGCGCAAGTGCTTCATGTCACGCCGAAATCTCAGCCATTTCCGGCGAATCACGCGATCGACTCGGATTGGCTTGGCGTGCCCGCGGCATTGGAAATGCCCATAACGATGCCGTGCATCGCCCCCCGCGCACCTTCCCAATCGCCGCTCGCGATCGCCGTGCGCGCCGCCGAATAGGCGGCGACATCCAGCGCCGGATCGCCCGTCCGTCGGCGGATGCGCCCCAGGATGCGCAGCGAGGTGCCGACGGCATCCTGGAACTGCGCGTAGAACGGGTTGCGCGAGGCCTGCAGGATCGCCGCATGGAAGGCGATCTGCGGCTCCAGCGGATCCTCGCCCTGCTCTGCGCACCGCAGGATCCGGGCATGGGCATCGGAGATGCGCTGGACGTTGCGCGGCCAGGCGAAGCGCGCCGCAAACTCGGCCGCCGCCGGCTCGATCGCGATGCGCAGCTGGTTGAACTGTTCCAGCACCGCCGCAGAGTGGCGCTGCTGGAGCAGCCAGCGCAGGACATCGGTGTCGAGCAGGCTCCACGACGAGAGCGGCAGCACATGCGTGCCCTGCCGCGGGCGGCTGGCGAGCAGCCCCTTGGCGGTGAGCATCTTCACCGCCTCGCGCGTCACCGAAAGGCTGGTGCCATATTGCTCGGCAAGCTCGGCTTCGGGCGGAAACGGCTTGTCGTCATAGAAGCCGCCGGCGATCGCGCCACCGATCCGGTGGAGCAGCCCGAAGGTGAGGTTGTGGCCCAGCTGCACCCGCTCCTCACCGCCGCTGGGCAGGCCCGCGAACGCCGGCGCGATCGGGAACTCGGCGTGGGCGTTCATGGCTTCTTCGCTTCGGGGAAGGCCGCGAGGATCGCGTCATATTCCTTGCGGCTGATCTCGAGCATCGAACCGTGGCGGGTGCCGGCCGGCATCGAGAAGCGGTTCCAGCGCTCGACCCCGCTATTGCCCTGCATCTGGAACCACGGCCCCTCGAGCCGCGGCGCCTTGGAGACGCCGTAGCTGACCCCGGCATATTGCTCGTAGTACATCAGCCAGTCCTTGCCGCTGGGCGCGCGGATCAGCGTTGGCGCCTCGCGGAAGTTCGGGCTGATCGGCGCCCCCGGCATCGGATAGGGGCCGAGCAGCGACGGCGCGCAGCTGATCCGCACCGTCTTGCCGCTGGTCCAGTTGTACGAGGGGTAGCGCTCGTCCTTGACTACCGCGCAATAGCCCTTCCCGTCATCACCCGGCACGATGAAGGTATCGATCGTCGCGATGTCCCAGTCGAACAGCAGCTTGGGCGGCCCGTCGAAGGTCTTGAGATCGCGCGACGTCATATAGAGCGTGCGCTGGCTCGCCCAGAGCCGCTCGGGATCCTCCTTGACCCAAGGCACATTCGGCGTGTGCCAGGTCAGCAGGAACTTGCCCGAAGGCTTGTCGAAGAAGATCTTCGGTGCCCCCAGCCGCGGCAGCGGATTGGGGAAGCCGCGCACCTTCGACAGGTCGGGCTGAACGGTGCTGTAGGGCGTCCAGTGGATCAGGTCCGGCGAGCTCCAGAAGCGGATCAGATTGTCGCTGTCGCTCTTGTTGCCGACCAGGATGTAGCGCCCGTCGGGCAGGCGCGCGATCGACGGGTGGCCGTGATAGTCGGGATAGACCGGGTTGCCGCCGTTGAGCCGGCGCCAGTGCAGCCCGTCCAGGCTCACCGAATAATAGAGCACGCCGTAGTGCTCGCTGGTCATGTGCGCGAACAGATAGGCCTTGGCCGGATCGACATAGGGGATGACCGGTGCGCCCGGCGGCGTCTCCACCGGCCCCTGCTGCTGCGCGGCGGCGGTGCCGTCCAGGAGCAGCGCCCCCGCCACCCCGCAAAGCGCCCCGCGCCTGACCAGCGACCGAAACCCGGCAAACCCTCGCGACATCCCACTCTCCCCTTTTGCCAGTCGACAGATGCGCGATTCCGGCTAGATTGGTCAGATAAATGTTACTATATTGGCCTGACCAATACAAGGAGGGGACCGAATGAGCACCGAAAAGCGCCGAGCGCATGTTTTCCTGGCCAGCGCAGGGCTCGCAGCGGTGCTGGCCTTCCCGTTCGCGGCGATCTCGCAGCAGGCGGCGAAGCAGGATGCGCCGGTGAAAGAGGCGAAGCTGATCGCCAAATATTCGGACACCACCCGGCTGGGCACGCCCTGGGCCAAGGACCCGTCGGTCATCCGCTTCGGCGGCAAGTTCCTGATGTACTATACGGTGCCCGCCCCGCGCGAGAATCCGGTGGGCGTGAAGGACTTCCCCAAGGGCCTGGCGATCGGCATCGCCGAGAGCACCGACCTCAAGACCTGGACCAAGGTCGGCGAGATCCTGCCCAAGCAGCAGGTCGAGGCGAATGGCATCGCCGCACCCGGCGCGGTCGTGATCGGCGGCAAGGTCCACCTGTTCTACCAGACCTATGGCAATCGCGAGAAGGACGCGATCAACCATGCCTGGTCGTCGGACGGCATCGTCTTCGAGCGCGATCCGGGCAACCCGGTCTTCCACCCCGATCCCGCCACCGCGAAGTGGAGCGTCGGCCGCGCGATCGATGCGGAGGCCTTTGTCCATAATGGCAAGCTGATGCTCTACTACGCCACGCGCGACCCCGAGTTCAAAGTCCAGAAGGTCGGCGTCGCGAGCGCGCCGCTCGGCTCGAAGTTCACCAGGGGCGACTTCACCAATATCAACAACGACAAGTCGATCCTCGAGCCCGAGCTCGCCTGGGAGCGCGCCTGCATCGAGGCGCCGAGCATCGTCCGCCGGAACGGCAAGCTCTACATGTTCTACGCCGGCGGCTATAACAACGAGCCGCAGCAGATCGGCGTCGCGGTCAGCACCGACGGGGTGAAGTGGAAGCGGCTCTCCGACAAGCCGTTCCTCGCCAACGGACCGAAGGGCAGCTGGAACAGCTCGGAATCGGGCCATCCCGGCATCTTCCAGTTCGGCAACCGCACCTTCCTGTTCTTCCAGGGCAATAACGACCGCGGCAAGAGCTGGACGCTCGCCGCCACCGAGATCGGCTGGAACGCCAAGGGCCCGTACCTGAAGTAAATCCGGCGCGCGCTTGCCCTATAAAATCAGGAGAGTTGAATTGGCCCTTGTCCGCATTCTGGCCGCACTGAGCCTCGCTGCGACGGTCCCCGGCCTTGCCCCGGCAGAGGCGCTGGCACAGCAGGCGCCCACTGCCGGCGCGTCCTTCGATCTGGTCGCGGACGGCGCCGCGCCGACGATCTTCGTCAGCCCGGGCGACGCGCCGGTGGTGGGCATTGCCGCGCGCGCCTTTGCCGGCGATGTCGAGCGCGTCTCGGGCGTGAAGCCGCAGGTCTCCGAAGCGGCGCCGAGCGGCAGGCTCGCGATCCTGGCGGGCACGATCGGCGGCTCGCCGGTGATCGACAAGCTGATCGCCGACAAGCGCATCGCGGTCGACAAGGTTACCGGCCAGAGCGAGGCCTATACGATCGCCGTGGTGGAGAACCCGGTGCCTGGCGTCACGCGCGCGCTGGTCGTCGCCGGCGCGGACCGGCGCGGTACGGCGTACGGCATCTTCCGCCTCTCCGAGCAGATCGGCGTCTCGCCCTGGGTGTGGTGGAGCAACGTCAATCCGACGCGCCGCACCGCGCTCAAGCTCAACGGCACCGCGATCGTCCAGGGCTCACCCTCGGTCACATATCGCGGCATCTTCATCAACGACGAGGATTGGTCGATCCGCCCCTGGGCGACCCATATCGACCCGACCGGCGACATGGGCCCGACCACCTATGCCCATGTCTTCGAGCTGCTGCTGCGCCTGCGCGCCAATTTCCTGTGGCCGGCGATGCACAAGGTCAGCTCGGCCTTCAACCAGGTCGAGGGCAATGCCGAGATGGCAGACCGTTACGCGATCGTCATGGGTGCCAGCCACGCCGAGCCGATGCTGCGCGACAATGTCGCCGAGTGGAATTTCGAGCAGCGCGGCGAGTTCAACTACGCCAAGAACGGCAAGAACATCCTCGAATATTGGCGCGACCGGGTACAGGCCAACCACCAGTACGAGAATGTCTACACCGTCGGCATGCGCGGCATCCACGACAGCCCGGCCGAGATGAACAAGGGCTTTGACGGCGTCCGCCTGCTCGAAAAGGTGGTGGCCGACCAGCGCGGGCTGTTCAAGGAAGTCGGCAAGGACCCGACCAAGGTCCCGCAGATCTTCGTGCCCTACAAGGAAGTGCTCGACATCTACCGCAAGGGCATGACCGTGCCCGACGACGTCACCCTCGCCTGGGTCGATGACAATTATGGCTATATCCGCCAGCTCAGCACCAAGGCGGAGCGCAAGCGCTCGGGCGGCGGCGGCGTCTATTACCACATTTCCTATTGGGGCGTGCCCAACGACTATCTGTGGCTCGACACCACCCCACCCGCGCTGATCGGCGAGGAGATGGGCAAGGCCTATGCCACCAATTCGAAACGCCTCTGGGTGGTCAATGTCGGCGACATCAAGCCGGGCGAGAAGGGCATGAGCTACTTCCTCGACCTCGCCTATGACTATGAAGGCACCTCGAAGCTCGGCCAGCAGGGCTGGCTCAAGCGCTGGGCGACCGACAATTTCGGCCCCGAGCAGGCCGACGCGATCGCCGATCTGCTCGGCGACTATTACCGGCTCAACTATGCCCGCAAGCCCGAGCATATGGGCTGGAACGACGCCGAGACCGCGCCGCGCCCCACCCAATTCTCGCCGGTCGCGTATGGCGACGAAGCCGGCAAGCGCACCGCCGAGTTCCAAGCGCTCGACGCCCGGGCGGAGGCGATCGCCGCGAAGCTGCCGGCGGAGAAGCGCGACGGCTTCTATCACCTCGTCCAATATGGCGTGCGCGGCAGCGCGATGATGAACGTCAAGATGCTCGATGCCGATCGCAGCTTCCTCTACGCGCATCAGGGCCGCGCCAGCGCCAACCTCTATGCCGACCGCTCGGCGGAAGCGTACAAGCGGATCAAGCAGGCCACGGTCGCGTACAACCAGATCGGCGACGGGCGCTGGACGCATTTCATGCATGATGAGCCGCGCTACCAGTCGGTGTTCAACGCCCCGCCGGTCGGCCGCGTGACCCCCGCCGCGGCGCCGGGCCTCGGCGTCGCCGTCGAAGGCGCGATCGATGCGTGGAGCGCGCAGCCGGCAAAGACCTTCGAAGCCGCCGACACCAGACTCCGCGTCCAGCGCTGGCTGAACCCCAAGGCGGCGAACGACCGCCTGCCGCAGTTCGAGCGCGCCACCGATACGCGCCACTTCATCGACGCGTTCAACACCGGCACCGGCACGCTCGACATCGCCACGGCTGCCTCGGCGCCGTGGATCAATGTCGCGCGCGAGGACCGTCCGGGCGGCGACCAGCGGCTGTGGGTCTCGATCGACTGGCGCAAGCTCAAGGCCGGCGAGACCGCAACCGGCAGCATCACGGTCTCCGCCGCCGGCACCAGCCGCAGCATCGCGATCTCGGCACGCAACGTCGCCGCGCCCAAGGGCATGCTGGTCGAGGACAATGGCATCATCGCCTTCTCCGCCGCGCGCTATGCCAGGCTCCAGCCCGCCGCCGGGATGGGCTGGCAGGCGGTGCCGGGCCTCGGCCGTTCGGGCCAGGCGCTGCAGAGCCATGTCGACCTGCCCAGCGCGGCCGACGCCGCGACCGCGCCCTATGCCGAATATCGCATCCGCACGACCAGCACCGGCGCCGCCAAGCTGCGCACCACGCTGATGCCGAGCTTCGCGCTGAGTGCCGAGAACAAGCTGCGCTACGCCGTCTCGATCGACGGCGGCCCGGTCCAGATCGTCAATGCCGAGGCCAAGCGCGACTGGAGCGACGGCGTCGAGCGCAACGCGATCACCTCGATCACCGACTGGCCGGCGCTGGCCGCCGGCGAGCACCGCCTGCGCATCTACGCGCTCGATCCCGGCGTGGTGCTCGACTCGCTCATCCTCGATTTCGGCGGGCTGGCCACGGCCTATCTCGCCCCGCCGGAGACGATCGCGAAATAAGAACGACAAAACAGGGGAGGCAACATGTTGAAGGTCCTGACGATCGGCGCCGCGCTGCTATGCGCGGCCACCGCCACCACGGCGCATGCCCAGGCTGCACTCGGCGCCAGCTACAATGATCAGTTCAACGAGGTCGATTATCGCGACCTCGAAAAGTCGGGCGCGAAATGGGTGCGGATGATCCTGCCGCTGCCGCAGCTCGACCGGGGCGTCGGCACCAACGGCGTGCTCAACAAGGTCCTCGAACTTTCCGAGAAGGGCTACAGCACCGTGCTGTCGCTCAAGTTCGGCTATGTCGGCACCATCCCGCCGCAGGTGGGCAGCGACGCCTATCTGAAGGACGTCGCCCGGCTCGAATCCGTCCTGGCCCTGGTGACCGGCAAGGTCGATGTGCTGGTGATCGGCAACGACCCCTTCCTCGAAGTCCCCGAGAAGAGCCGCGACGAGAATTTCAGCGCCTATTACGAAGCCGTCGCCAGGCATGTGATCGCGTACCGCGCGAAGAACTGTGCCGCGACCTGCAAGACCCACCTCTACATGGGCGCGCTGATCCGGCTGGAAATGCCCGCCGAGCGCGGCAAGACGGCCGAACGCTGGATGAGTTTCGTCAAGGCGACCCCCGAGATCGACGGCGTGGCGATCCAGACGCACATCGCCGAAGTGGAAGAATCCAAGGCCTATCTGAAGTATATCCTGCCTCGCATGCGCCCGGAGCAGAAGTTCGTCGTGACCGACTTCTCGCTGGTCAGGACCTGGGAGCAGAACATGCAGGGCGAGATTCCGAAGGCGTTCGCCGACAAATATGGCGCGGCGCGCACCGCGCAGAACTGGCAGATCGTCAAGGCGTCGCTGGAGACGCCCTTCTCCAAGGCGCAGTGGGACGAGTTCCTGTCGCAGAGCCCGTGGCTGGAGCGCCGCAAGCATTTCGTTGCGGAGCAGATGCAGGTCTTCCGCGAGACCGGTCGCCTGGCCGTCGCCACCATCACCTTCAACCAGGGCCTGGCCCCGGCGGACAAGCTCAGCCCGGGCGCTGCGGCCTGGCAGCTGAACAGCGTCGTCTCGCGGCGCTCGGTGAAGCGGAATCCGGACGGCAGCAACGGGTTCAACTATGCCTGGATCGACGACTTCAAGGCGGCACAGGGGAAATGAGGACGCTGCTGACCGCGTGCGCCGCGCTGCTGAGCATCGGCACGGCGCATGCCCAGGGCGCGCTCGGCGCCAATTACAACGAGCATTTCGAGGACGTGGACGCCCGCGACCTCGACAAGGCCGGCGCCCGCTGGGTCCGGCTGTTCGTCACCATGCCCGAGCTCGACCGCATCCCCGCGGCCGAGCACGGCGCGGTCCGCAAGATCCTCCAGGTGTCCCGGCACGGCTATCAGACGATCCTGTCGCTGAAGTTCCCGCGCAGCCTGCGCGACTTTCCCGCGCCGGGCACGCCCGAGATGGCCCGCGAGATCGCCTGGCTCGATCAGATACTGCCGCTGGTGATGGGCAAGATCGACATCCTGGTGATCGGCAACGAGCCCTATATCGAGAGCCGCCGCGAGGACCGCGACCTCGACCTCAACGCCTATTACGAGGCGATGGCCGCCCGCGCGATCGCCTACAAGCAGGCGCATTGCGCGCCGGCCTGCAAGACCCAGCTCTATATGGGCGCGCTCAACCGGCTCGACCTGGAGATCAACCGGACTCCGTCGGCCGAGCGCTGGATGGCCTATGTGAAGGCAACGCCCGAAATCGCCGGCGTCGACATCCACCCGCATCTGCCAGGCATCGAAGGCTCGAAGATCTTCGTCGACTATGTCGTGCCGCGGATGCGCCCCGACCAGAAGTTCCTCGTCACCGAATTCTCGATCGTCCGCTGGTGGGAGCAGCAGATGAAGGCACCGGCGCCCGCTGCCTTTGTCGAGAAATACGCGATGCCCACCGGCACGCTGAACTGGCAGGTGATCAAGGCGGCGCTCGACACGCCCTTTCACAAGGCGAAATGGGACGACTTCCTGGCGCAGAGCCCGTGGTTCGAGACGCGGAAGCACTATCTGCGCAACCAGATGAAGATCTTCCGCGATTCAGGCCGGCTGGCGGTCGCCGCCTATGGCTTCCGCCAAGGCAGCTCGATGAGCCGCAACTTCGGGCCGAACACCACGCCCTGGCTGCTCAACAGCGTCTTCGCCGCGCGCACCGTCCAGCCCAATGCCGATGGCAGCGCGGCCGCCAACTATGCCTGGCTCGACGATTTCAGGGCCCTACAGAAGCCCTGAGCACCGCCACTTGCGGGAGGGACGTCAGACCTTCCGCGAGACGCAGCGGAAGCCGATATGGCTGGTGGCGCTGTCGAGCTGTTGCGGATGGCGCGCCGCCGGGCGGTAGCGCTGGCAGTAATTGACTGCGCAGAGGTGCGATCCGCCCTTGAGCACCCGCCGGCCGATCTTCGATCCCGGTGCATTGCTCTCATAGCTGTCGCCGATCGTCGCGCCGCGCGGGTTGACCGCTTCGCAGCACCCGCCTTTGGCCGGCTGGCCCGCGCCATACCAGTCGCGCGTCCACTCCCAGACATTGCCGATCATGTCGAGCAACCCATAGCCGTTTGCCGGGAAGCTCCCCGTGGCGCTGGTGCGGTAATCGTCGTCGGGCTTGAGCGTCGCGAAGGGGAACATGCCCTGCCAGTAATTGGCGAGGATCGCGCCGTCGGGCGCCAGCTCGTCGCCCCAGGCGAATTCCTTGTCGACCAGCCCGCCGCGGGCGGCGAACTCCCATTCGGCCTCGGTCGGCAGGCTCTTGCCCGCCCATTTGGCATAGGCGTCGGCATCCTCGAACGCGACATGGACGACCGGATGCTGCTCCAGCCCCTCGATGCTGCTGTCCGGCCCGGTGGGGTGGCGCCAGTCTGCGCCGGCGACGAACGCCCACCACTGCCCGTGATCGTCGAGCGACACCGGCCAGGGCGTGCGCTGGAACACCAGCGAGCCCGGCACCGCAAAGGCCGGGTCCATGCCCGGATAGTCCTTCGGGTCGGGCGCCTTCTCGACAAAGGTCCTGTAGCCGGTCGCTTCGACGAACGCCGCGAACTGCGCGTTGGTCACCGGCGTCTCGTCGATCCAAAAGCTGTCCACCCGCACGCGGCGCAGCGGGCGCTCTTCCTCGTAGAATTGCTCGGAGCCCATGGTGAAGCTGCCGCCCGGGATCAGCTTCATGCCCTCATGCGAAACCTCGCGGGCGGCGGGACGGGACGCGACCTTCTTCATTGCCAATGCCTATGCAGGCCGCGCCCCGTTCCGATCAAGGCCCCGTTCCGATCAAGGCTTGAGCGGCTTCGCCATCTCGGCGAAGTCCTTCGCCGGCAGCTTCTCCACCTCGCGGTCATAGGTGAGCATGCCGTTGAGCTCGCCCTCGACATCGGTGGTCTGGGTATAGACCGCCGCGCTCAGCCCGGCCTCGCGATACTGGCGGACGATCTCGTCGAACTTGCGCTTGTAGCGGGCGAGATAGTCGGCCTTGTCGGTCGCCGTCTGGTAGATCTTGTTGGTCCGCTCGGGGAACCAGATATGGCCGGGCACGAGCAGGCCGACGCCGCCATATTCGCCGACGACGAGCGCACGGTTGCCGTGCGGCGCCGGGGTCAGCGGCACTTCCTCATAGGTGTGGATGTCGTACATCGGCGTGACTTCGCCCGCAGTGTCGAGCCAGCCGCTGGTCGCGTTGACCGGGCGGCTCGGGTCCATGCTGGCGACCATGCCAGCGACGGTGCGCGCGTCATACTGGCCCCAGCCCTCGTTGTTGGTCACCCAGGTGATGATCGAGGGAAAGGCGCGCAGCGCGCCGACGATGCGGGTCGATTCGAGCTGGAACTGCGCGGCGCCCTCGCTCGAGAACACGCCTTCCTCGTTGCTGCCGCGGCGCACCGCCTGGTCGTCGAACCCGCCCGAGGGCATGTCCTGCCAGATCAGCATGCCGAGCCGGTCGGCATCGGCATAGTACTGCGCCGGCTCGACCTTGATGTGCTTGCGCAGCATGTTGAACCCGGCCTTCTTCAGCCAGACCATGTCGAACTTGGCCGCCTCTTCCGACGGCGGGGTCAGCAGCCCGTCCGGCCACCAGCCCTGGTCGAGCACGCCGTTCTGGAAGACGAACTTGTTGTTGAGCAGGAGCACCGGCTTGCCGGTCCTGGGATCGGGGCCGACCACGACCTTGCGCATGCCGAAATAGCTCGAGACCTTGTCGCCGCCCTGCGCGGTCGGCTGCAGCCTGGCGTAGAGCTCGGCCTCGCCCTTGCTCAGCGGCGCCGGCATGCGGCCGGCCGGCGGCGTGACCTTCACCAGCTCAGCGTCGAGATCATAGAGGAACGGGTCCTCGGGCGACCAGAGATGCGCATTCGGAATGGCGATCTCGGTGCGGCGATTGCCCCGGATCACCGCAGTCGCGACGGTCTTGCCCTTGCTGCGGACGGTGAGCTGCACCGCGTCGCTGTTGGTCGCCTGGCCGCTCAGCGCGACCTGGACGGCGACCACGCCCTTGTCGATGTCCGGCGTGGCACGGACTTCGGTGATGTGGAGATCGGGCACCGGCTCGAGCCACACGGTCTGCCAGATGCCGCTGACCGCGGTGTACCAGATGCTGCGCGGCTCCAATGTCTGCTTGCCGCGCGGCTGGCTGCCCGCCGAGGTGGGATCGGCGACCTGGACGACCAGTTCGTTGTTGCCCGCTTTGAGATAGGGCGAGACGTCGAAGGCAAAGGGATCGGAGCCGCCCTTGTGGCTACCGACCAGCGCGCCGTTGACCCACACGGTCGCCTCGAAATCGACCGCGCCGAAGTGGAGCAGCGTGCGCTTGCCCGCCCAGCCCTGCGGCACCGCGAAGCCGCGGCGATACCAGATGCGGTCGTCGGGCAGGACCTTGCGCTGCACGCCGGAAAGCTTCGATTCGACTGCGAAGGGCACCAGGATCTTGCCGTCCATCTTGGTCGGCTGCGGCGCGTTCGCCTTGACGATCGCATAGTCCCAGAGCCCGTTGAGGTTCTGCCACGTCTCGCGGACCATCTGCGGCCGCGGATAGCTGCGCCAGGCATTTTCCGGGGTGACGGCCTTGCCCCATTTGGTGCTGAGCGGGCCGGCATAGACCTTGCCGTCGGGCATGGCGGGCACGGCTTCCGGTGCATTCTGGGCGAGCGCCGGGTTGGCGATGGTCAGGGCCATCAGGGCGGCACCGGCCAGTGCGTGTCGCAAGCGGATCATCATGGTCTTCCCTGTTTGAACTTGAAGCTGGTGAAGTGGGGCGGCGCTCAGTCGGAGAAGCCGCCCTCGGGTGCGCCCTCGGCGCGGAACTTGAGGCCGACGGACCTGGACCAGTCGCCCCATTCGCCGGCAAGGCGGGCGACGATCTCGGGATGCTGGCCGGCCAGGTTGCGCGTCTCGGTCCGGTCGGCGACGAGATCGTAGAGCGCCCATTGGCGGTAGGGCCGCTTCTCGCCCGGTGCGAGCGAGACCAGCTTCCACTTGCCGTCGATCACCGCGCGGGCGCCGTAATGCTCGAAGAAGAACGGACGCGGCCTGGGCAGCGGCTTGCCGGTCAGCGCGCCGGCGAAGGACTTGCCGTCCATCGGCGCACCCTTTTGCGACGGGGTGATCCCGGCGAGATCGAGCAGGGTCGGGGTGATGTCGATGACATGCGCGCCCTGCGCCACGGTCTTGCCCGCCTTGCCGCGCAGCGCAGCGGGCCAGCTGATGAAGAAGGGCGTGTGGATGCCGCCCTGGTAGCTCTCGGCCTTCCACCAGTGGAACGGCGTGTTGGCCGCGCTGGCCCATTGCGCGCCGATGCCGGTCTGGTTGAGCTCGGTACCGATGCCGCCCGGATATTCGCCATAGCCGACCTTGCGGCCGTCACGCGTCTCGCTGGGGCGGTCATAACCCGGCTTGATCATCACTTCGGGCGAGGCGCCGTTGTCGACCAGGAACATGATGACGGTGTTGTCATAGGCGCCGCTGTCCTTGAGCGCCTGGACCACCCGGCCGATGCCCTGGTCCATCACGTCGATCATCGCGGCATGCGTCGCCATCTTGCGGACCTGCTCGGCGCGATGCTCGGGCGTCAGCGCCTCCCAGGCGGTGCGGCTGTTATTGGCATAGTCGCTGTCGAGCGGCGGCAGCGGGTTGGTCTTGGGATCGACCAGCCCCAGCTTCACCTGGCGCTCGTAGCGGCGCTTGCGCATCGCATCCCAGCCATCCTCGAAGCGCGGCAGGTATTTCTGGATGACCGCCTCGGGCGCCATCAGCGGCCAGTGCGCGGCGGTATAGGCGAGGTACATCATGAAGGGCTTGTCGCCCTTGCCGAGCGTGTTGACCTGCGCGACCGCGTGATCGCTGATCGCATCGGTCAGGTAGAAGTCCTTGGGCACTTCGCGGACCGGAGTGAAGTTCTCGACCAGCGAGAAGGGGTCGTAATAGTCGCAGACACCCCAGATGATGCCCCAGTGATAGTCGAAGCCGCGCGCCGCCGGATAGGTGCGCTTGTCGCCGATCGCGGTCCTGATAGGCCTGATGGTTGAGCCACTTCAGATGCTCGGCGGGATCCTTGAGCGGCTCGGCCGCGGTCAAATGCCACTTGCCGATCATGCTGGTCGCATAGCCGCCGGCGCGCAGCTGCTCTGCTACGGTCGGGGTGTCGAGCGACAGGCTGGTGCCGTTGCCGGTCATGTTCACCCGGTGCGGGTAGCGGCCGGTGATCAGCGCGGCGCGCGACGGGCAGCAGCGCGACATATTGTAGAAATTGTCGAAGCGCACCGAGCGCCCGGCCATCGCATCGAGGTTCGGCGTGTCGACATCGCCGCCATACGCACCGAGGTCCGAATAGCCGATATCGTCGCCCATGATCACGATCAGGTTGGGCCGCTTGTCGCGCCGTTTCGTCCAGGCGAGCGTCTGCCCAGCGCCGAACGCCGCCGCGGCCATCGCGCCGAGCGAAAGCCCGCCCCTGATCGCCTGGCGGCGGTTCATGCGCATGGTCTCGTCACTCATCATGGTCTCCGGACAGGACGCGGCGCACGTCGGGTTCAGTCATTTTCAGGGGGCAGCGGCAGGCCGTCGAGCGGCCCCGCCTCGAGACGCGGCTTGCCGGCGACGGGGTGGTCGTCCTTCTGCCCGGCGCGCCAAGCGGCAAGCTTGCCGCGCAGCGTCTTGAGCGTGGCGGCATAGCGCGGGTCGGCCGCGAGATTATGCTGCTCCTGCGGATCGGCCGCCAGGTCGTACAGCTCTTCCGCCGGGCGGTGATAATAGCGATCGACGATGTCCTTCGCCGCCGGATCATTCTCCGCCGCGCGGCGCCAGGACGGGAAATAGCCGCCCGAATCGAGCCGCTTCGCCCACAGGTCGATATGCGTGGTGTAGGTATATTCGGGGTGGAGATTGTGGATGTACTTCCAGCGATCGGTCCGCACGCTGCGCATCGGATAGACGTTGATGCTGCCGTCATTGTTGTGCGTCGTGTAGATTTCGCTGCGCCCGGCGAAGCGCACGCGGGTGTGGCGCAGCGCCCCGGCGAAGGACTTGCCGTCGATGTCCGCTACCGGGTTGCCGCCGGCCACATCGACCAGCGTCGGCAGGATATCGACCCAGCTGACCATCGCGTTCGTGCGCGTGCCCGGCTTCACCTGGCCGCGCCAGCGCACGATCATCGGCACGCGGGTGCCGGTGTCGTAGAGGTTCCACTTGCCGAACGGCCACTGCGCGCCGTGATCGGAGGAGAAGAGCACGAAGGTGTTGGGGCCGAGCGTGTTGTCGACCGTGTCGAGCGTCTCGCCCAGTTCCTGGTCGAGCCGCGAGACCGCGGCATAATAGCGCGCCCGGGCATCGCGGGTGATCGGCGTGTCGATCGTCTTGGGCGGCAGCTTGAGCGCGCCCGGGTCATAGCCCTCGACCGTCTTCGGCCAGGGCACGTGCGGCCAGTTGCTGCCGATGAAGATCGCCAGCGGCTTCGACCCGGCCTTGCGCGCCTTCAGCCAGCGGATCGCGGCGGGCACGCCTTCGGGATCGTGGAAGGTGTCGTGTTCGAAGTGATCGAACCCGTACATCCCGGTCTGCTTGTAGTGCGAGACCTTGCCGAACGCGACGACCTCATAGCCCTGCGCCTGGAGATAGGCGGGTAGCTTGCGCACATCGGCGCGCGGCGCGGTCTGGTTGGCTTCGGATCCGTTGCGCGCCGGCATCAGCCCGGTGAGCAGCGCCGCGCGGCTCGGGGCGCAGGCCGGCGAGGCGACGAAGGCGCGGTCGAACGAGATGCCGTCCTTCGCCAGCTGGGTGATGTTGGGCGTGCGGGCATTGCCGTCGCCAAAGGGCGGCACGTCGTTGCCGAGATCGTCCGCGAGGAAGATCACCAGGTTCGGGCGTGCGGGAGCGGGGCTGGTCTTGTGTTGCTTGTCGCCGGCCAGCGCCGGTTGGGCCAGAATCGAAAGCGACGTGGTGGCCAGGGCGAAGTGTAGCGTCAGGCGGGGCAAAGCGCGCATCAAGATCCCTCTCACAGGGGGCGCTTAACTCCGCTACGCCCGCATCCTTGCCGACGCGTGGAACCGCGCCTGTCTATGCTCCTTCTAATTAAATCGCTTTTATCAGATAAATCAAGGCCGATACACCATTGGCCTATTTCGCGGCACCGAAACGGGCGCGGAAATCGGGGAGGTCGATCGTGAAATCCTCCCGCGCGCGATAGTCCGCGTCGGAGAGCTTCCCCATCCCCTCATGCCCCTTGTACCAGCTCGCATAGCTCGGCATCTCGGTGCTGAACTTGCCGTAGTGTGTCGACCAGGTGCGCACCCGGACGCTGGGCTTCACGCCGTCGAGCTGGAAGGTCAGCAGCCGCATCCAGCCATCGCCGAGCGTCGCGCTCGCCTTCTTCCAGCCGAGATCCTTCGCCACCTGCCAGCGGCCCTGATAGTCGGCGAGCATCTGGTGGACCTGGTGCCCGTAGAGGTTGCGATCGACGCTATAGCCCTGGCCGCCGATATGGCCGCTCAGCACCAGGAAGATCTGGTCGTTCCGGCTGATGAACTCGTCCCACACCATCTGCGGGTTGTTGTCGCGCGGATCGAGGATGCTCTGGTCGAGCGCCGGCGTGTCGGCACGCTTGCCGTCGCGATCAAGATATTTGTGGGTGGTGACGATCGTCGGCACGCCGGGGAAGCGGTGGATCACCCGCGTCGCCCAGGCCAGCGAGGCATCGGGCGCGTCGAACTGCAACCCGATATGGAGGAAGCGGCAGCTGCCCGACGTGAAGATCTGCGCGCTGTCCGCCCCGCCATCGTGCGAATCGACGTACCAGGGCTGGTCCTTGAAGAATTGCGACTGGTCCGAAAAGGCCGAGTTGAACCCGTCGAACCCGCCGAGATGGCGCAGGCCGATCTTGAGCGAGTCGGTGCGCTCGGGCTGGGGCGGATGCGCGGGGTCGGTCCACAGTGCATCATAATCGTGGTTGCCGGGCACCACCGAGAAGGGAAGCTTGCCCTTCAACAGCTCGAAGCCCCGCACCGCATTCGGGATCTCGAAGCTGCGCGTCTCCGGGCGCGGCCCCTCCGCCACTTCGGAGCTGCCCGAATTGGGCATCGCCTTGAAGCCGCGCAGCTCATGCGCCGGGTCCGTCGCTTCCGAATAATGCTGCCAGACATCGCCGACATGGGTCGCGAAGACGATGTCGCCGCCCACGCTCTTCGCATGCGCGGCGATCCAGCGCATCTGGGCGAAGAACAGGTCGACGCCGTCGATCGGATATCCCGCCGACTTCTGGTGGCTATAGTCGAGATAGTTCTGCGTATCCGGGATCATCGCCACGGTGAACGCGCCGCACTTGCCCTTGGCGGAGGCCGGGGCAGCGGCGAGCAGCGCCAGTGCGAGGAAACTCAGGGTGCGCATTGTCAGGGCCTCGCTGGCAGATGGTTGGCGGTGAGAAGCAGTGCGGTGACGTCGCCGGCCTCCGCAGGCGTGAGTATGCCGGGATCGTCCTGCGGCATAGACTGTCTTATCTTGGCGTAGAGCGCTTCCGGGCGGTTGCGCCATTTGTCCTGGAAACCCGCGCCGACGAGCGCCGGGCCATCCTCCATGCCCTCGAAGGCACGGCCATGGCAGCTCGCGCAATGCGCGGCATAGAGCACGCGCCCGCGTTCCGTCGGCACCGGCGGCGTCGCCAGCGCTGCCATGCAGAGCGGCGCCGCTGCACTCAGGAGAAGCAGGGGCGCCGCGCGTCGCATCACTTGACCCGCTTGCGCGCGCCTTTTTCCTGCACCGGCAGCTGCTGCTGCGGATTGAGCACCGGCGGAATCGGCAGGTTGCCGGCCGCGCGCGCCACCGCCAGCATCTCCGCGGTGCCGCCCGGCAGCGCCGGGAACTTGCCCACCGGCTGGCCGAAGCGGAACGCCGAGGTCAAGTCGCCAAAGGTCCTGCGGCGCCAACCGCTGATATTGGGCTCGCGCACGCCGGTCAGCCGCTCGAGGAACTGCAGGATCGAGGTGTGGTCGAAACGCTCGCTGCACACCCAGCCGCCCGCGGTCCAGGGCGAGATCAGCAGGCACGGCACGCGGAAGCCGCCGCCGATCGGCACGCCCTCGACGAACTCGTGCGCCGTGCCGGCAGGCGCCACCGGCGGCGGGACGTGGTCGAACAGCCCGTCGTTCTCGTCATAGTTGAGAATGAACAGCGTCTTCGCCCAGACCTCGGGATTGGCGGCGAGCTCGTTCAGACGGTTGGCGATGAAGTTGGCGCCGGCCGCCGGAATCGAGTTCGACGGATGCTCGTTCGCATCGGCGGGCGGGAACATCCAGGAGACTGCGGGCAGGCGGTCGGCACGCACATCGGCGGCGAACCGCTCCTCGTCGGCATCGGGGAAGCCGCGCAGCGCCAGCGACGAACCGGCAGGTGCCTGCGCGATGGTCGGGAAGCATTTGAACAGATTGTGCGGGCGCTTGCCCTTCTCGCCATATTGATAGACGCGCCAGTCGATCCCCGCCGCTTCCAGCCGCTCGGCATAGGTGGTCCAGCGGAAGCCTTCGGGCGGCATCTTGTTGCGGATGACCGGCCCGCCCGCCAATGCATCGGGATCGATCGTGCCGGTCATATAGTAGAGCCGGTTCGGCCAGGTCGGCCCCATCACCGAGGAATGATAGGCGTCACAGATCGTGAAGGCCTCGGCCAGCGCATAGTGGAACGGGATGTCCTCGCGCCGGAAATAGCCCATCGTATAGGGGCCTTCGGGACCATCGGCCTGGCGGTGCGCCGGCAGCCAATTGTCCATCTTGCCGCCGTTCCACGCCGCGTGCTGCACCGACCAGGCATGGCTGGTCGAGGGCAGCTTCTGCGCCTTGGTGGTCGAGGTATCGACATGGAAGGGCAGCAGATAGCCGTCGGCGTTCTCGGCGTCGGGCTGGTGGAATACGTTGCGGCCGGTGGACAGCATCAGCGCATCGGGATCGCCGAAGCCGCGGACGCCGGAGAGCGTGCCGAAATAATGGTCGAAAGAGCGGTTCTCCATCATCAGCATCACGACATGCTTGATGTCCTTGAGCGATCCGGCGCGGTTCGGCGTCTGGGCGAGCGCCTTTTGCAGGTTCGGCGGGAGCAGGCCCGCCGCGGCGGCGAGTGCCGCGAGCTGGGCGCCGTCGGCGATCAGGCGGCGGCGGGTGAATTGGGGCTTGTCGGCCATGGTCTTGCTCCAGTTCAGAAGCGCGCGCGGATGCCGAACGTGCCAGTGCGGCCGTTCTGCACGAAGATCGCGCTGTGGTTGCGGAAATTGCTCGTGCTGGCAGCCAGCTCGCCGGGGACCATCACGTTATAGGGCTGGGCCAGCAGGTTGTTGACCGAGAAATAGGCCTCCCAGTGCTTCACCAGCTTGATGCGGCCGGAGACGCTCAGGTCGGTGCGCGCCTGGAACCAGCTTGGCGTGGTCGAGCGATACTTGTCGTCGTTCCACAGCATGTTGACGAAGAGCTTCACCGGCCCCTTCTCGTACATGATCGCCGCCGAGCCGATATTCTTGCCGACGCGGGTGATCGGCTCGCTCGGCTCGTTATGCATGAAGCCGCCCCGGACCGACAGGCCGTCGAACGGCGCGGGCAGCCAGCTGAACGCGTGCTGGAACGAGACTTCGATGCCCTTGATGCTCACCACGCCGAGCTGGCGATAGGTAGTGTAGGTATAGTCGGCATAGGACGGGTCTTCGGCATAGCCGGCGGCGGGCGTGCCGATCTCGGCGGCGGTCAGCCCTTCCTGCAGGTCGGCCAGGCCGTCGATCCGGTTGTAGTAGAAGCCCGCGGTGAGCAGGCCGACCGACTTGAAATAGTGCGAGAGGCGGACCGAGATGTTGTCGGACATGGCCGGGGTCAGGCCCGGATTGGGGACCGAGATCACCTTGTTGGCATCGTCCACGCTCGCATTGCCGGCGATCGCGTTGAGGCCCGGGCGCAGGATGGTGCGGCTATAGCCGATCTCGCCATCGGTGCTGCGGCCGACGGTGAACTTGGCCGAGGCGCTGGGGTAGAGCTTGAAATAATCGCCCTTCACCGCCTGGTAGCCGTTGGTCCTGAACTGATAGTCGACGCACGGGATGGTGGTGGCGATGCCGGTCGAGGCGGTGACCGCGCACTTCACCCCGTCCACCGTCGCGGCCTTCACTTCGGTGGCCGAGAGCGGCGACCAGCCCCAGCTCGTGTTCGAAGTCCATTCGGCGCGTAGGCCGGCGCGCAGCTTCAGCTTGCCGATCTTCGCGGTGGCCATCGCATAGGCCGACTTGATGTTCTCCTGGAACCGGGTGTTGTTCGAATACGTGGCAGCTGCATAGTTCGCCGCCGAAAGCGTGTGCGTCCACTGCGTCGGGTTGCTCATGTAGAGCTGGTAGACCTTGGACAGGTCGACCATCGGGACATAGCTGGAGCCCGAGAGCGAGGTGACGCTGCCGTTGGTCTTGCTCCACACCGCGCGCTGATAGGGATTGATCACCGCCGCCAGGAAATCGGCGTTCGAGAGCGGGCCGCCATAGGTGTAGAGATTGTCGCCCGAGGTGTCGCCGAAGCGATAATTGGTATCGGTGACCTTCACGCCCGCCTTGAAGGTGACCGGCACGCTGCCGAACTGCGCGTCGTAGCTGGCGTTCAGCCCGCCCGACTTCTGGTAGATGAAGGCATTGGCGCCGCTGGTGGTGCGCAGCTGCGGCGCGGCGGAGAGCGTGTACGAGCCGGGGTTGCTCCAGTCCGGCCCGGTCAGCTGGGTGACGTTCCAGTCGGTGTAGTTCAGGCTCGGGCTGCCCTTCACCGCCGAGAAATTGCCGGTCGAGGTCACCGTCGGGATGAACGAGGTCACCTGCCCCTGGTGCGGGCTGTCATAATAGGAGCGCGAATCCGAATAGGCGAAATAGCCGTCGAGATGCGCGTTGCCGCTGTTCCACTCGAAGCTCGGCGCGATGATGTTGCCGTTGTTGACCTTGTACTGGGTCGCGTTGGCGCTCTGGATGGTCTTGGCGGTCGCCGCGTTGAGCGTGGTGTAGTTGCTCAGGATGTCGCCGCTGACGCCATTGGCGCGCACGCCGGTGGTCAGCGTGACGTCGACCGTGTTCTGATAGACATAGCCGCGGAACAGGATGCCGAGCAGCGAGAAGGTCAGCCGGTCGTCGGCCTTGAAGTCGATCATCGCCGAAGCGGTGCGCCGCGTCGTCTTGCGCGCCGACTGCTCGAACTCCATCGCCGTGATGCCAAGCGGCTCGGGACTCTTCGCCGTCGGCACATAGTTGCGGCTCAGCGTGATCTGCTCGCGCTGGATATAGCTGTTGTTGTAGCCGAGCGAGAACATCACGCCGAGGCGGCGGTTGAAGAAGCTGTTGGCGTAGAACAGCGACGCCTCGGGCAGGAAGCGCTCGCCGCCAAAGCCCTGCGGGTCCGGGCCGGTGTGCCTGGTGCTGTCCCACATATTCTCGTGGCTGAAGCCGCCGAACGAGATCACCAGCGCCTGCTTCTTGCGGTCATAGGCGTGCTTGGTGCGCAGATCGATGATGCCGGCGGGCGCATCGGCATTGTTGTCGGCGCTGACCGTCTTGTAGACCGTCACCGAGTCGATCGCCGACATCGAGATCGATTCATAGCTGAAGATGCGCGCCGCCGCGGCGGAATTGGCATAGCCAGACGGCGCGTTGGCGTTGGCCGAGACCACGTCCATGCCGTTGAGCTGGGTACGGGTATATTCCGCCGGCAGGCCGCGCAGGAAGGCGTAGAGCGAGGTGCCGTTGGTGCCGTCGACATCGATGCCGGGCATGTACTTCAGGAACTCGGCCGGATTGCCGCCGGCGATGTCGCCATAGGCTTCGGTCGACAGCACATCGACGATGTTCATCGACTTGCGCTGCGCCATGATGTCCTGCGCATAATCCTCGCGCGCGCCGTTCACGACGATCTGGTTACCGGTGCCCTCGCCGTCCGCATCGGCTTCGCGCAGGCTGAAGTCGAGCTTGGCGGTCTTGCGGGGATGCACCACGATATCCGCGACCTGCTCGGCATAGCCGGTGAAGCGCACGGTCACCGTCGCGGCACCCGCCGGGACGTCGTTGAAGCGATAGGCGCCCGCCTCGCCCGACGTCGCCGAACGGCGCTCGCCATTGGCGGCGACCAGCTCGACATCGGCGGCGCGGAGATATTCGCCGCTCGCCGGGTTGATCACCTGGCCGGCCACGGTGCCGCGCCCGCTCACCTGCGCGCCCTGCCCCTTGCCCGGCGCCCGACGCGAGCGCAGCGTGATCACCTGGCCGTCATCGCTGGCGACCTCGAGCGGCGTGCCCGCGATCAGCCGGCGCAGCGCCTCGCGCGCATCCATCGTGCCCTTGATCGCCGGAGTGCGCACGCCGGCAAGGTCGCGCGCCGAGGCGACGATCTGGATATGCGCCTGGCGGGCCAGCTCGGGGATCGCCTTGACCGCAGGCTCCGCGGGAATGTCGAAATTGCGGACCTGCGCCTGGGCCGGCACCGCCGCGACAAACGAGGCGACGATCGCCGTGGACGACAGAATGACATTCCGGGAAAGCATGTTCGAGAACCCCCATTCGCGCACGGCGCGTCGCCGCGGCATTCAGGGGCTGAGAGGCTTCGGACGGACGGTTCCGCCATTCCGGTTATAAATTTTTAAGGCTGACGCGCCCGCCGGCGGAGGATGACGGTGTCCCCGCGCTGCTCCATCTCGGCATCGAACAGCTTCGAGATGGCGCGGCTGAACCCGACCGGATCGCTGGCCGAGAACAGCCCGGCCACCGGCTCGCGCGCCAGGCCGGCGTCGCGGATCTCGATCCGCGTCCTGCTGTAGCGCGCGAAGCTCGCCGCCGCCTGATCGAGCGGCTCGCCTTCGAAGGCGATCTTGCCTTCGCGCCACGCCAGTTCGCGCGAGAAGAGATCAGGGGCGATCGGCTGGGGCACAGGTAGCGCGGTGGCAGACGGATCGAGCGGCAGCACGATGCGGCTGCTCGCCGGGATCTGCAGCGGCGCGGGAAGCTGCGCGGCGGCCAGCTCCAGATTGCCCTGATCGACCAGGATATCGACCGGCTTGCCCTCCAGCTTGCGCACCCGGAAGCTCGCCCTTGTCGCCCGCAACCGCCTGCCCATCACCTCGACGACAAAGGGCCGGCCGGCATCGGGGACGATGGTGAAGAAGGCCTCGCCATAGAGCAGCTCCACCCGCCGCTCGCGGCTGCCATAGTCCACCCGCACGCTGGTCTGGGTGTTGAGCATCATGGTCGAGCCGTCGTCGAGCGTGACGAGGCGGACTTCGCCGAGGCCGGTGGTGATCGCCGCGGCGGGCAGGCTGAACCCCAGCGCGGCGACGGCAGCCACGGTCCCGCCGGCACCGACCAGACCGATCAGCTTGCGGCGCGACAGGCCGCGCGGCTTCGGTGCGTCGGCGAATTGCCTGGGGTCGAACTGCGAACCAAGCGCGCGGCCGGACTCGCTCAGCATCGATACGGCATCGGCGCGCAGCAACGCACCGCGCCGGCGCGGATCTCCGCTCAGCCAGGCCTCGAATGCCTGGTTCTCCGCCTCCGACAGCGCTCCCCGATCGAGCTTGGCGATCCAATCGGCGGCACGCTCGTCAATGGATCGACTGGTTTCTCGTTCGGCCGTCAAAAGGGGCAACCTCCATTTCCTTGTCCCTAGAGGCTTTTGCCAAAGCTTTTCCGCCATGGCCAAACCAATCGATCAGGAAGCGAAGCCCGCGCGAGATGTGTTTTTCAACTGTATTCTCCGAAATCGCCATGCGCGTGGAGATCTCGCGCTGCGACAGCCCCTCCACCCGGCGCAGGATGAAGGCCTCCTGCGTCTTGGCGGGCATCGCGCCGATCGCCTGGGCCAGCCGGCGCAGTTCGTCGCGGTCGATCGCCACCTGCTCGGGCGAAGGGCGGTCGTCCGGCTGCTCCAGCTGCGAGAGATCCTCGACGGTGTTGATCGGCACGACGCGGGCGCGGCGGACATGACGGGTGATCACCGAGCGTGCAACCTGGAACAGATAGGCACGCGGATTGCGGATATCGGCCACGCTCTCCAGGTCCGCGAGGATCGCATAGGCTTCCTGGATGATGTCGTCGGCATCGAGCCCCGCCGGCAGGCGGCGCCCCAGCCAGCCACGCAGCGCCGGTTCGTGCGGCAATATGGTGCGTAGGAACCACCGCGTCCGGTCCCGATCGATCGCGCGCATCAGCTATCCCTGAACGGAGCACTCAGCGACGCTACGCCGAGCCTTCGTCCGGGCCGCTCGCAGCGAGTCGGGCTTCCGTTAGGCGGCTAATGTGACAGTCTGTGTGCGCCCGGAACGATTGCTCAGGCAGTCCAGGCGGCGATGTCGTCCTGCTGGCCAATCAGCGCCAGGCCATGGGCGATCGAGGTGAGCTCGCCGCCGGTGGCGAGCTTCTCCGCGCCGAAGCGCTCGGCGAACATCCGGCGCACGCGCGGCGTGAGCGACGTGCCGCCGGTCAGGAAGACGCGGTCGATCGACTCGGCCGGAGTACCGGCCTGCGCCAGCGCCCGGTCCACCGCCGCTTCGATCCGCAGCATGTCCGGCGCGATCCAGTCCTCGAACTCGGCACGCGTCACATCGGCCTCGATCGCGAGGCTGCCGCCGGCGAAGTGGAAATGCGCGGCTTCCTCCGCGGACAGCGCCCGCTTGAGCGCGCCGACCGCGTGATAGAGCTGATAGCCGAGCTCGCCCTCGATCACCGCGATCATCCGCCCGATCGCCTCGGGATCGAGCGCGGCGCGCTTGAGCTTGTCGAGCTCCGCCAGCGTCTTGCGGTTGCGCATCAGCGCCAGGCGCGACCAGTCGGAGAAATCGGCGAACCAGCCCGCCGGGATGTCGAGGATCTTGTCGAACGAGCGATAGCTGCCGCCCTTGCCGAGCAGCGGCAGCACGAGATGCTCGACGATGCGCTGGTCGAACCGGTCGCCGGCGATGCCGACACCGGCATGGGCGAGCGGGGTGCAGCGATGCGCGGCGCCGGGCGCCTCGATCCGCACCACCGAGAAGTCGCTGGTGCCGCCGCCGAAATCGGCGACCAGCACCGTCGCCGGATCCTCGATCCGCGAAGCATAGCTGAACGCCGCGCCAAGCGGCTCATAGACATAATGGATCTCGCTGCCGAAACCAGCGAACATCGCGTCATAACGCTGGCGGGCGAGCGCCTCGTCGGGGCGGCTGCCGGCATATTCGACCGGGCGCCCGACGATCACGCGCCGCGCTCCGCCATCGAGCGCGCCCTTAGCCCGCGCCGCCATCAGCGCCAGGAAGCGCTGGCCCATCTCCTCGAAGCGGAAGCGCTTCTCGAAGACGATCGCATGCTCGAAGCTGGCGCTGGCGGCGACCGACTTGAACGACTGGAGGAAGCGGCTGCCTTCGGGGAAATCGAGATATTCGGCGATCGCCCAGGGGCCCGCCGCCGCGCCCAAGCCGCCGCGCTCGCCTTCGTCCTGCCAGAAGCACAGGGCCGAGCGGAACACCGGATCGGTGCGCTCGGGGCCGTCGAGCTGCACGAGATCGGAGCCCGACGCGCCGGCGAGCGCCGCGACCGAATTGGTGGTGCCGAAATCGAAGCCGAGAGCAGGAAGCGAGGACATGGTCGGGCGCCCCTACCCGCCTGCACCGATTCTGCACAACCTCTCCTTGGCCTTCGCCGCGCGCGCTGGACGGGCGCGGCGCATCAGCGCTCCCGAAACTGGGAGACCCGCATGCCCCGCCGAACCACACGCTTCAGCTTCCTGATCAAGCTCGCCGCCGTCATCGCGATGATCGCGGCGGCGGACCATCTGTTCCTGGGAGGCGAGATGGGATCGTGGATCGGTGCGCTGGCGATCGGCTGGATGGCGCTGCTGCTGGTCACCCGCCCCGCGCTGCGCCGCCAGCCGAGCCTGGTGGCGCTGGCTATCGCAGCCGGCTTCGCGCTGGTGATGGCGCACGATCCGGGCCTGCTGGGCTGGGTGCTGTTCTGGAGCGCGCTGTCGATCGCCACGCTGATGCCGCGTGTCGGCCGGTTCGACGACGCCTGGCGCTGGAGCCTGCGGCTGTTCGCGCACGGCATCAGCGGTCCCGCCGCCCCGATCCTCGACCTTGTCCGCCTCTCCAAGGCCCGGGCACCCCGCGGCGCCCGCAATCTCGCCGGCCTCGCCATGCTGCTCGCGCTGCCGCTGGCGATGACCGCGCTGTTCGTCGCCCTGTTCGCCGCCGCCAACCCGATCATCGCCCAGCTGCTCGGCCAGCTCCGCCTGCCCTGGTTCGGCGAGGTGATCTTCTGGGGCATGACCCTGGTGGTGGTCTGGCCGAGCCTGCGCCCGACGCGCTGGGCGACCCGGATCACCACGCTGCTTCCCCGCGCCGATCTCACCCTGCCCGCCATTCCGGACGGATCGCTGCTGCTCTCGCTCTTCCTGTTCAACACGGTGTTCGCGATCCAGAACGGCCTCGATCTCGCCTTTCTGTGGAGCGGCGCGCCGCTGCCCGCGGGCGTGACGCTGGCGGACTATGCCCATCGCGGCGCCTATCCGCTGATCGCCACCGCGCTGCTCGCCGGACTGTTCGTGCTGGTCGCGCTCAAGCCCGGCTCGGCCAGCGCCGCGAATCCCATGATCCGCCGGCTGGTGGTGCTCTGGGTGGCGCAGAACCTGTTGCTCGTCGCGTCCTCGATCCTGCGCACGCTCGACTATGTCGAAGCCTATTCGCTCACCGGCTTCCGCATCGCTGCGCTCGCCTGGATGGCGCTGGTCGCGATCGGGCTGATGCTGATCTGCTGGCGGATGCTCGCCGGCCGAAGCGCGGCCTGGCTGATCAACGCCAATGCGCTGGTGGCAGCGCTGGTGCTGACCGCAGCCAGCGTGGTCGACCTCGACGCCAGCGCCGCCGCCTGGAACGTCCGCCATGCCCGCGAAGTCGGCGGGCGCGGGGTGGAACTGGACCTCTGCTATCTGTCGTCGAACGGCGCCTCGTCGCTGCTCTCGCTGATCGAGCTGGAACGCCGGCCGATCGCGCCCGGCTTCCGCGACCGGGTGCGCTATGTCCGCGATCTCAAGCTGCGGCTGCTCGCCGATGCCCAGGCCGACTGGCGCAGCTGGACCTGGCGCGGGGCACAGCGCCTGAGCACGGCGCGCCGGCTGCTCGGGCCCAACCCGCCCCTTCCCGCCGCCCTGCCGCCGCACGCCTATCGCACCTGCGCCGGAGAGATTGCCTTCCCCGAACCCGATCCCACACCGCCGGCGACCGAAGCCGAGGCTGCCCCGGCGCCCACCGATCCGGTCGCCCATGCCGTCTCCAACGCCACTCCGCCGTTGACCGGAGCCCCCTCGCGATGATCCAATGCCCCATGCCCCGCACCATCCTCGTCGCCGATGACGATCCCCATATCCGCCAGCTGCTCGTCTTCGCGCTCGCCAAGGCCGGGCTCGAGACGGTCGAGGCCGCGGACGGTGAGGAAGCGCTGAAGATCGCCGAGACCCAGTCGCCCGACCTGATCGTGCTCGACATCAACATGCCGCGGATGGACGGGCTCGAAGTGTGCCGGCGGCTGCGCGCCGAAGGCGGCCTGCCGATCCTGTTCCTCTCCTCGCGCGACGACGAGATCGACCGGATCATCGGCATCGAGCTGGGCGCGGACGACTATGTCACCAAGCCCTTCTCGCCGCGCGAGGTGGTCGCGCGGGTGATGGCCGTGCTCCGCCGTACCGCCGCGCATGCCCCCGACGTCGATCGCGCCGGCGCGGCGATCCGCCATGGCAGGCTCAGCCTAGATCCGGAGAGCTGGGAGGCGAGCTGGGCGGGCACGCCGGTGCCGCTCACCGTCACCGAGTTCGGCATATTGCGCACGCTTGCCGGCATGCCTTCCAAGGTGTTCAGCCGCGACGCGCTGATCGACCGGCTGCGCGGCCCCGGCTTCGCGCTCACCGACCGGACGATCGACAGCCATGTCCGCAACCTGCGCGCCAAGTTCACCCAGGCCGGTGCGGACGACCTGATCGAGACGCGGGCCGGCATCGGCTATCGCATCGGCTCGTGCTCGGGCGCCTGATCGAGGGGATCAAGGCGCCCGTCCGGCGCCACTGGCCGCGGCTCCGGCTGCGGGCGATCCTGCTCGTCACCTTCCTGTTCGTCGCCGCCCTGCCCGGCGTCGGCGCGCTGTTCCTGCGCGTCTACGAGAACACGCTCGTCCGCCAGACCGAAGCCGAGCTGATCGCCCAGGGCACTGCGCTCGCCGCGGCGGCCAGCGCCGGATGGCCGGGCTCGACCGGCCCGATGGTGATCGGGGACACGCCACATTCGGGCCGCTCCGAACGCGCAATCGCGGGCGGGCCACTCTCGACGATCGACCTGCGCGGCAATCGCATCCTGCCCGAGCGCCCCGATCCGGTGGCGATGCCGGGCAGCGCGGCGCCCGAGGCGGCAGCCGCCGCCACGCGCCTGGCGCCGCTGATCGACACCACCGCCAATGCCACGCTCGCCTCGATCCTGCTGCTCGCGCCCGATGGCCGCATCCTCACCGGCAAGGACGCCGGCAAGGGCCTGTACGGGCTGCGCGAGCTGGGTGATGCGCGCCGGGGCGTCGCCGATACCGAGCTGCGCCGGCGCGGCGACTATCGGCCGGAATATGCCTTTGAGTGGCTGAGCCGCGCCTCGGGCCTGCGCATCCACCATGCCCGACCGGTGCTGGTCAACGGCAAGGTGGTGGCGGTGCTGCTATTATCGCGCTCGCCACGCGCGCTGTTTCGCGGGCTCTATGAGGATCGCGGCAAGATCCTGTTCGGCATCGGCGCGATCTTCGCCACGCTCGTCGTTCTGAGCGGCCTGCTCTCGCGCGGCATCGCCCGGCCGATTGAGATGCTGAGCCAGGCGACCCGCGACGTCGCGCGCGGCGGCGGCACCGTGCCCGAAGTGCCGCGTACCGCCGCGATCGAGATTCAGGCGCTCTATGCCGATTTCGCGACGATGGCCGATGCGATCGACCGCCGCTCGCGCTATCTGCGCGACTTTGCCCATGCGGTGAGCCACGAGTTCAAGACTCCGCTGGCAGGCATTCGCGGCGTGATCGAGATCCTCGAGGATCACCATGCAGAAATGGACGAGGCCGACCGGCGCCGCTTCCTCGCCAATGCCGGCGCCGATGCCGATCGGCTGGCGCAGCTCGTCACCCGGCTGCTCGAACTGGCGCGCGCCGACATGGCGGAGGCCGATGCGACT